>OCAM01000267.1_pt1 | contig 57016 bp, 49 predicted proteins | sample 1538281 | NCBI WGS metagenome assembly OCAM01 (sample SAMEA2580273, study PRJEB22360) | human gut metagenome | biome: human gut; feature: human-associated habitat; material: faeces | place: Denmark | collected 2008/2010 | reverse complement strand
TCGTCATAGCCTGCCAGCGCACGATACCCGTAATAAGCATCCATCATCGGCTTGCTCTGCGGATTGATGATGCCGCAGGAAAGGCCTGCTGCCATTGCCATGCTGAAGAAGGTGCTGTTGACAGCATCACGTCCGGGAAGACCGAACGAAATGTTGGAAACACCCATAACAGTGTTGATGCCGCGTGCCTTCATCGTGCGGATAACCTCACAGGCAATCGCCGCATTTTCGGCACCGGTGGAAATAGTCAGTGCCAGCGGGTCTACAACTATATTGCGGCTTTCAATGCCGTATTCGGCCGCACGGGCGATAATTTTTTCAGCCACGGCAATACGTCCTGCTGCAGTAGCGGGAATACCGCTGTCGTCAAGACACAGTGCAACCAGCACAGCGCCGTATTTTTTAGCCAGCGGCAGAACATGCTGCAGGCTGTCCTCCTTACCATTGACGGAATTAAGCATAGGCTTGCCGTTATAGAGGCGCAGCGCTCTTTCCATTGCTTCGTAATTAGATGTATCAATCTGCAGCGGCGTATCGGTAATCGCCTGCAGCGCCGGCACAGCCTTCGCAGCCATTGCCGCTTCGTCAATACCCGGCGTGCCTACGTTAACGTCCAGAATCTGTGCGCCCACGCCAATCTGCTCCAGACCAAGACGGCACACATAATCAAGGTCACCGTTTACCAGCGCTTCCTTCAAACGTTTTTTGCCGGTAGGATTGATGCGTTCGCCGATAATTACAGGACCTTCACCCAAATGTACTGCTTTGCCGTAGGAGGATACCGCAGTCAGACGGCAATCACGCGTACCACCCGGCTGCAGAGTTTTGCATTTGGCAATCATCTGCGCAATATGCTCCGGCGTTGTACCGCAGCAGCCGCCTACAATGCTTGCGCCCTTGCCTGCGAGCTCGTACATCAGCTCCGCATATTCCTCCGGTCCGACATCAAAGCAGGTTTTGCCGTCACGCTGCACCGGCAGTCCGGCATTAGGATTGATAATCAGCGGCAGGCTGGTTGCTTCCAGCAATTGCGGGAATAGCTTGCCCACCTGCACCGGTCCCAAACCGCAGTTAAAGCCGATGGCATCTACGCCCAGACCTTCGCACATCAAAGCGGCAGCCTCAACCGTAGCACCGGTCAACAGCTTGCCATCCTCGTCAAAGGTCATGGTCACGCAAATCGGCAAATCACAGTTTTCCTTAGATGCCAGAACCGCAGCCTTGATTTCGTAGGTGTCGCTCATTGTTTCGATAAGAATCAGATCCGCACCGGCAGCAGCGCCGTAGCGTACCATTTCGCCGTAGGCTTCTACTGCCTTTTCAAAGGGCAAATCGCCATAAGGAGCCAACAGCTTCCCTGTCGGTCCCAAATTCAGCGCAACAAATTTATTTTCCCTGCCACCGCAGGCCTTCTTGGCAATCGCCACAGCCGCTTCGATGGTTTCCTTGCAATCCAGTCCGGAGCCTGCCAGCTTCAACGGATTAGCGCCGAAGGTATTGGATTTTACGATATTGGAGCCTACATCAAGATAACTGCGATGCACAGCCTCTACAATATCGGGGTGTGTAAAATTCCAGCTTTCGGGCAGCTCACCCGGCTGCAGACCGCGTGCCTGCAGCTGTGTGCCGGTAGCACCATCAAAGAACAGCATTTGCTTGCCTAACAATTCCTTAAAATTCATAAATCAAATCTTCTCCTCAAACTTTCTTAATATCAGTATCTCTGTAAGGACAGTTTATATTACTGCAGGTCATACATTTATTCTGCACGCAGGCAGCATCTTCCGATAAGCCGATGATTGCCGTCACCGACTTCGACGGAGCCATCATCAGTCCGTCCGTCAGCGTCAGGCCGATGCGTTTGGCACAGTTCAGCACTGCAAACAGCTGACGCTGCTCCTCCAGCGGCCAATCACCATAGCCCGGCGAAAAACGCGGACGCTGCAGCAGACCGCCTGTTTCAGCCTGCGCCTGTACCTCATCGCAATAGCTTTCAATCAGCGCCGCTGCCACGGCCTGAGCCGCCGCGCCTTCAGCAACGCTGATAAGCGCCAGGCGACGAATGGCTGCGTCTACCCTGCTGCCGAGCGTTGCCCCCATAAGCAGCACCGTGTTGCAGCCCTTCAAATGGCGCGCCAGTGCACGCGAATGAAAGCGCACGCCGCAGTCCAGCGTTACGCCTGCTTCATCTGCCGTTATCGCATGCTTTTGCAGGATATAACGCGCCTGCACCTCATTGCGCAGCTTCAGATAAACCGTATCCACTAAAATTTCTGCTGCCTTATCTCCCGGCTTGGCCCGCAGATAGCGCAGCGCTTCCTTTTGCTTAAATTCCATAACAACAACCTTAAATTTTGCGCCGTAGCGCAGGACTATTTATCTACAATCTCTCCGAGATTATTCATAATACCGGCAAAAATTTCCGGCTTGTTCATCGTGTAGATATGTACATTGTCAAAACCATTAGCAATCAAATCAATAATTTGACCGGTAGCATAGGCGATACCTGCCTGCTTCAGTGCCTCCGGCTTATCGGCAAACTTTTCTACCATCGCACGGAACTGCGGCGGCAGCTTAGTACCGCTCAGCTGGCAGATGCGGATAATCTGCTTAGCATTCGTCACCGGCATAATGCCCGGCACCACCGGCACATTGATGCCCGCACGCAGCAGGCGGAACATATAGTTATACAAAATCGTATTATCAAAAAACATCTGTGTCACCAAAAAGTCAACACCTGCATCCACCTTGTACTTGGTGTTTTCTATATCCTTTTCCAGCGAACCCGATTCGGGATGGCCTTCGGGATAAGCAGCACCGCCAACACAGAAATCACCCTGCTGCTTTACAAACCGCATCAGCTCACTGGCATGAGCAAAGCTGCCGATTTCCTCGCCCTGCATATCTGCCGGGATATCGCCGCGCAGCGCCAGAATATTTTTTACGCCAAAGCCCTGCAGCTGTCCAAGTACCTCTGCCAGCTTTGCTTCATCAGCCTTTACACAAGTCAGATGAGCCAGAGCCGGCATGCCGTTATCCTCTACTTTTTTGGCCAGTGCTGCCGAATAGCCTACCGTGCTGCCGCCTGCGCCATAGGTGACGCTCATATAGGACGGCGTGCTGGCTGCAATTTTGTTGACAATCTCCAGACTGTTTTGCAGCTCTGCGCCCTGCTTAGGCGGAAACAGCTCGCACGACAGATGAATTTTACCGTTTTTTAAGATATCAATTATTTTTTCCGATGTCATATTTATCCCCCAAAATCAAAAGCATTCGTATGACATTTTAACAGCTAGCGACATCTTTGGCAAACAAAAAGCAGAAGAATTTAACTAATAAGCGATAAAACCTACTAAAATGATAAATATGTTACACACTAAAAATCCCGCAGCCGGATAAGCTGCGGGATTGAATTTCGTTGGCGGAGACGGTGGGATTCGAACCCACGTGCCGCGCAAACGGCAAACTGATTTCGAGTCAGCCGCGTTATGACCACTTCGCTACGTCTCCATTATTCTGTTATGGCAAAATATTCGCATCAGGTTAACATTAATATTATATAAGAAAAATCCTGTCTTGGCAACCGCCTGACGAAATTATTCCTGCGGCGCACCGGCTTCACTCTTGCGCTTCGCCTTGTTTTCCTGACGGCGACGGCGGAAAAAGTCGCGCATTACCTGCGCGCATTCCTCCTCACAGATGCCGCTGATAACTTCAGCGCAGTGATTGAGATTAGGATTCGTAATAATATTGAAAATTGATTCCGCACCGCCGGCCTTCACATCATGACAGCCGTAAACAACGCGGTCGACACGGCCGTTGACAATGGCACCGCTGCACATCGGGCAGGGCTCAACGGTAACGTAAAGCGCACAACCGCTCAGACGCCAGCGCCTCAGGCGCTCGCAGGCCTCGCGGATGACAATGACCTCAGCGTGCGCCGTTGCGTCATGCCACGTTTCACGCATATTGTGCGCGGCGGCGATAACCTCACCTGTTGTCATGTCCGCCAGTACCGCGCCGATAGGAATTTCACCAAGCTCTGCGGCCTTGCGTGCCTCAGCCAGTGCCAGCTGCATATACTTTTTATCTTCCATCAGGCATCCTCCGCCGCTTCCATCAGCAGCTCCCATTTTTCCATCAGCTCAGCAATGGTTTGCTCGTATTCCTCATGCTCTGCTGCCATCGCTGCGCTATGCTCTGGACTGGTGTGATTTGCCGGGTCCGCCATCTGCTTTTCCAAAAGGCCCATCATGGCCTCCTGCTCACGAATCTGCAGCTCTACCTTGGGCAACAGTCGTGCAGCCTCGTCCGGACTGTAACGACGTTTTTTATCCTCTTGCTTTTTCTCCTTTACCGGCGCTGCTGCAGTCTGTTGCTGCTTTTTAACCTGTGCCTCCGCATAGGCTGCAGCCTTTTCCGCTTCCTCCTGTGCCTGCGCCAAAGCAGCAGCCTTTTTCTGTTTTTCTTCGAGGTAGAAATCGTAGTTACCCTTATAGTCCTTAACCTCTAAATCCTCAATTTCCCAGATGCGGTCGGCAACCTCGTTGACAAAGTAACGGTCATGGCTGACTACCAGCACTGTGCCGTCAAAGGATTCCAACGCGGCCTCTACTGCTTCGCGTGCCATAATATCCAGATGGTTTGTCGGTTCGTCAAGCACCAGACAGTTAGCACCGTCCAACACCAGCTTCAGCAGCACCAGGCGTGCCTTCTGCCCGCCGCTCAGCTCGCCGATTTTTTTGAACACATCATCACCGTGGAACAGCATGCCGCCAAGCATGGAGCGTGTATGCTCTTCCGTAAAGCCGTATTCAACAACAAAGTTTTCCAACAGCGTCTGCTCCGGGTTTAAGCGCTCATAGCTCTGCGAAAAATAACCGATCTGCACTCTGCTGCCAATCTTAGCCTTGCCCTTCAGCGGTGCAATTTCGCCCAAGATAGTACGCAGCAGCGTCGTCTTGCCGGTACCATTAGCACCCAACAGCGCTGCCTTTTCACCACGGCGTAGTGTAAGGTTAATACCCTTGGCCAATACCCACGCTCCATACCCGATGTTCAGTCCCTCCATAATCAGCACTCTGCCCGCACATTCGGCAGCCGGCGGCAAACGCAGCTCAAACTCCTCATGCTGCACCGGCGCATCAATACGCTCCAGACGGTCGAGCTGTGACTGACGACCACGCGCCATTTTACTCTTGATGCCTGCCTTGAAGCGACGGATATATGCCTCGGTGCGCGCAATATAATCCTGCTGCGCATTATAGGCAGCAGTCAGCGTACTGCTCTGAATCGCCTTCTGCTCCAGATAGCGGCTGTAATTGCCCTTAAAGGATTGCAGCTTGCCGCCCTCCATTTCCATAATGCGCATAGCAACATTATCGAGGAAGGCACGGTCATGGCTGACAACGAGCAGACCGCCCTTAAATTCCTGCAAATACTTTTCCAGCCACTGCGTCATTACAATATCTAAATGGTTCGTCGGTTCGTCCAGAATCATAAAGTCGGGATTACGCACCAGTGCCGCCGCCAGCATCAGACGTGTTTTCTGACCGCCGCTCAGCGTTGCCGCATCATGCTGCCACCAATCCTCGGTATAGCCCAAACCGATAAGCACACGCTTAATGCGGTTTTCGTAATTATAGCCGTCAATAAATTCGTAGCGCTTAAGTACGCGTCCGTACTCCTCCAGGCAGCTGTCCAGCTTTTCGCCCTGCAGCTTGCCGGAATCAGCCTCAAGCTGTGCCAGCTTTTGGCGAAGGCTGCCGATTTCCGGGCAGGCTGTCTGCATAAACTGCCAGATAGTACCTCTGATATCGGTAAAGCCCTGCTGTACATAGCCCACGCTGATACCGGGTTCAAATTTTACCGCACCGCTGTCAACCCATTCAGGCTGCAGCAGGCAACGCAGCAGCGTAGTCTTGCCGCTGCCGTTGACGCCGACAAGGCCAACGTGCTCGCCTTGCTCCACCATGAAGCTGACGTCTTTAAATATTTCATGAATGCCAAATGCTTTGGCGATTTTATCTACTACTAATTGCATAACCATTCTCCTTTTAACAACTATTATAACACCTTCCGGCATTATACTCAAAAGGCTCTGCTATATTCTTATATTTTCGTGCATTACATAAAAAGAGGCTGCCGCATCTGCGGCAACCTCCATATACTTTTAAGATTTATGGGCCATTGCTACCTGAGTTTTAGTCTGGAGTAAACTCTTTTGATGCTTACGCCAACGATAGCACAGCATCGGCACCACCAGCATCGGTACGCCAGCGTACAGCGTCTGGCGTAAATCCGGTGTCAAAGCAATTACTGCCAGGCAGAAAACCTGCGACCAGATACCGAAATGCGTAACATACGGGAAGAACGGTGTTTTATACTTCAGAGTATCCTCCTTGCCTTCGGCAATCAGACGGCGGCGGAATTTATATTGGCTCCAGCAAATGGAAATCCAAGCCATCGCTCCGGTAAAGCCGGATACTGCCAGCAAATAAGTATACAGTGTAGAATCGGGATTAAAGGTGTAGAAAACGATAACTGCCCAGCAGGCACATACAGAAACGATAATGGAATTCTGCGGCATACCGTTTTTATTGAGCTTGCCCAAAAACGCCGGAGCCATATCCATACGAGCCAGTGCATGCAGCGCACGAGCACCGCCATACAGTCCGGAGTTAGCGCAGGAAACACCTGCAACCAGCACTACAAAGGCAATCGCAGAAGCTAAGCCTTCAAAGCCGTATTCCGCCAAAGCAGCGGCAAACACGCTCTCCTTCAGGCTGGCCTTATCCCACGGCATAATGGACAGCAATAATGTAATAGGAATGATATATAAAGCAATGACACGCCAGGAAACATTACGAACCGCAATAGGAATGCTTTTAGCAGGATCCTTGCATTCGCCCGCAGCCAGACCGATGATTTCGGTACCTTGGAAGTTAACCAGAATAATAACCATGGTCAGCACAATCGGCCAATATCCCTGAGGAGCAAAGCCGCCTTGGCCCAGCAGCACCTTAGCACCTAAATAGCCCTGGTCACCAACAAGACCGCAGACTATTAAACCGGCAACGCCGCAGAAACCCACAAGGGCAGCAATTTTGATAATGGAAAGCCAAAATTCGCTTTCACCGAAATTATCAACATGAAAAAGGTTAATTACAGTCACTAGCAGGCCAAAAAGAATTGCCCACCACAGTTGACTGACGGCAGGTACAAAATTATTCATAATGATACCCGCAGCAATCATTTCAGACGGCACGTAAGCCATCCAGTTCAGCCAATAGGCCCAGCCAACGCCACAAGCCCAGGTTGAGGATATATTCTCACGTGCGTAGGTAACAAAGGAACCGGAAATAGGCTTAGCTACAGCCAGCTCCGCCAGGCACAGCATAACGCATAAGACGATTGCACCGCCAAAAAGATAAGAAAGAATAATAGCAGGTCCGGCCTGCTCAATCGCATATCCGGCACCTAAAAAATAACAGCTGCCGATAATGCCACCTAAAGAAATCATCTGTAAGTGTCTGTTCTTTAAACTTCTATTCATGGATTGCTCGTTCATTACCTTAATAACACAACCTTTCTTGAGCATATGTGTGGAACCTTCCGTTCCGCCAAAATTCTTGTGATATGATTTTACTACAAAAAACCGTGTTTGTATAGCAAAAAATGCACTAAAATCAGCGATTTTACAAAAAAAATCTATTTTCCTCTTTTTTCCGCTGTTTTGCATCATTTTCAAGCGTACTTCTTCACAATTCTCTACAAAAATACTCCACCGCCATCCCAACAATGACAAGGGAGTAAACAAAGAAGGCTACTCTAAAGATGATTGAAAAGACTCCAGCAATGCATGCAGATACAGCCAAGCGCACTTACGAGCAGCATGCAGATTATTGAAAGCTTGAGGCCGTTTTTCAGTAAATCATCAGGGTTCAAACCGTAGGTTACACCTACGGCACGTGTGCTGACCGGCAGAATAAAAGCACAGTTAACGGCAACAATCGAGGTCAGGATATAAGGAATGGGGTTCAACCCCAGCTGCTGCGAAATGCTTTGTACTACCGGAATTGAGATAGAAGCCGCCGCAGTATTACTGCTTATTTCCGTCAGGAATGTGGCAAACAGCGTCAGGCTGAACATCGTTTCCCAACCTCCGCTTAACGGCAGCAGCGTAATTACCTTAGCAATCTGCGTTGCCGCACCGGTTTTCGTAATCAGCTGTCCCAACGCCAGACCGCCGGAAAAAAGGAAAATCATCCCCCACATGATGCCCTTTTCAGCCTCACGCCAGGTCAGAAGCAGCTGACCTGTTTCGTTGCGCAACATAAAGGTGAGCATACCGAAGGTGAAGAAAACATACGCAGGCTTCATCAGCGGCAAATACTGCACGTAAAGCGGACGGACGAAGGCCAAACCTGTTGCGAGAATAAAAAGCCACAATCCTAACTTTTCACCGCGGCTCATCGGCCCGAGCTTATCATAGGCAGCACGGAAATATTCCTTGCCGCCGTCAAGACGTTTAACAGGCAGCGGCAGATGCAGCAGATAAGCCATAATCAGCAACATGATGATGAACAGCAGCGGCAGAAAGCGGATAAGCCAATCCACATACATGAATTCATGTCCCGTAAGCTTTTCCAGATAGCTGATTGCTACCAGGTTGGAGCTGCTGCCTAAGGGTGAGCCGAAGCCGCCGAAGCCTGCGCCCCAGACGATAGCCAACAGAATCGGTGTTGCTACGGGATTATCGGTAATCTGCTGCTGTCCCAAAAAGCGCAACATGCTTACAGCTACCGGCAAAAGAATCATAACAACGACGACGTTTGGCAGAAAGATAGACAGCAACGTTGAAGCCACCAGCCAGACGCAAATCTGCTCGCGCATCGATGTTCCCAATCCGCAAAGGCTTTTAATCGCCAGACGCTTATCAAGATGTGTTTTTTCCCACACCAGGCTGATAAGATCACTGCCGACCAGCAGCACGACGATTTCCGAAAAGTATTTGCTGATAATCCCCTCCATCGGCACCATGCCGAAGATAGCGTTCAGCGGAATCGGCAGCAGCGAGGTTACGGCGATATTTACCGGACGCAGCACCCACCAAAGGCCCATCCAGAAAATCGTGGCAATAGCGGCCGCCTGCTTAAATTCAATTATAGGCGCCAATACAAGCAGGACGACAAGAAAAAGTAAGGGACCTGAGATAACATTCAACGAACGGTGTTTTTTCATAAATAACAGCTTCCTCTCCGAGTTCAATAGAAGTTTTCCTTCTATTTTTGCGTTTACTTAATTCTACTCCCGTTCTATAATTAAGTAAAAGACTTTATTTTGATTATTATAATCATATTCTTTGATATTTTAAGGAGATACTGCTATGGATTTTGCTTTTTACAGAAACTTTATCACTGTTGCCGAAACAGGTAATCTCAGCGCCGCAGCGAAACGTCTGGGCATCGTACAGCCGGCGCTCAGCGCGCAGATGAAGGCTATCGAAAGAAACTACGGCGTGCAGCTTTTCAAAATGCAGCGCGGTAAGCGCCACATTGAACTGACGGAAGCAGGCGAAACCTTTTTGCAGCAGGCGCGTCAGCTGTGCAATACGGAAGATGATATCAGTCTGCGTATGCAGGCCTTCGGCAGGCGTGCCGCAGGTACGCTGCGCTTCAGCGTGTCACATGTGCGCACCGACTACTTCCTGCGCAGCTATCTTATTCCCTTTGCCAAGGAAAATCCCGGTATCAGTTATCAGTTTCACGATGCTACGGTAGAGCAGCAGCAGCAGCAGCTGGAGGCAGGCAGCATTGATTTTGCCTTTGCCAATGCGCCGCTGCCTGCAGCGCATAATTTTGCTACTATCAAGGTGCAGCGGGAGAATTTTTATGCTTTCTATAATGCCGGATTTGCGGTTCCGTGGGCAAATAAAAGTATGCTTTCGCCGGAGGATTTAGCAGGTGTGCCCTTGTGCTGTAATTATGGCAGCTATGCGCTTTTGCGCAATGTGTTTAAGGATTATGCTGTTAAGCCTAATGTTGCCTTTATTGCCACTACGGCGGAGAGTGCGCTTACCTTTGCGACAAGCGGACTGGGAGTTGCGGTTGTTGCGGCGTTGGAGGGTGATGCTGTGCCGCAGGAGATGGTGCGACAGCAGCTTGTTGATGAGAAGCTGCATTTTGATCAGACGTTGTATTGGAGTAAGGAGCATAAATTATCGCCTGCGGCGGAGGGGTTTTTGGAGTTTTTCCGAAATTTTAACTAAACGCAAAAAAACGCCCACGTTCTTTCGAACGCGAGCGTTATTTTTTTGCTTTTATTCTTTTGGTGCTTCTTCGTCTGCATTCGCAGCGGATTTCGGTACATCTGCTTCGGCAGCAGGCGCGCACCATCTCCCTTCAGCGTCGGCAACGGGAGCAGCAGCTATTTCCTCATCCACAACAGATTGTTGTACTAATTGCAGCTTTTCTTCTGCGGTAAGGATATGACCGTATTTTACCAGCTGGTTGATTTCTTCCTCTTCCAGAGTTTCCTTCTCCATCAGAGCTTTAGCAATCACATGCAGCTTGTCAATATTGTCAGACAGCAGCTTTTCAGTAGCGGCATAGGCATCTTCCATAAAGGATCGTACCTCTTTATCAATTTCGGCTGCCACTTCTTCACTGTAATCCTTGTCGCGGGCAATGTCGCGGCCCAGGAATACCTGATCCTGACGATGACCAAAGGTTACAGGTCCGATGTTTTCGCTCATACCGTATTCGCAAATCATCTGGCGTGCCAGTTGAGTTGCACGCTGCAGATCATTGCTGGCACCGCTGGAGATTTCCTTCAGTACCAGAGCTTCAGCAACACGGCCACCCAACAGCACCTTCAGCTCATCGAGCATTTCGCTGCGGGTTGCATAATACTTATCTTCCTTAGGCAGGCTCAGGGTATAACCACCAGCACGGCCACGCGGAATGATAGTAACCTTATGTACAGGATCAGTATGCTCAAGCAGCATACCAACGATGGTATGACCACCTTCATGGTAAGCAGTCAGGCGTTTTTCCTTATCGCTGATGACACGGCTCTTGCGCTCCGGTCCCATGATAACACGCTCGGCAGCCTCTTCCATTTCCGGCATATTGATAGCCTTCTTGTCCTTACGGGCAGTCAGCAGCGCTGCTTCATTAACCAGGTTGGATAAATCGGCACCGGTAAAGCCGGGTGTACGCTGAGCGATTACGTCCAGATTTACATCCGGTCCCATCGGCTTGCCCTTAACATGTACCTTCAGTATTTCGGTACGTCCCTTGATATCAGGACGGTCTACTACAATTTGGCGGTCGAAACGGCCGGGACGCAGCAGCGCCGGATCCAGAATATCTGGACGGTTGGTTGCGGCAATCATAATAATGCCTTCGTTAGCACTGAAACCGTCCATCTCAACCAATAATTGGTTCAGAGTCTGCTCACGCTCGTCATGCCCACCGCCAAGACCTGCGCCGCGCTGACGGCCTACGGCATCAATCTCATCGATAAATACGATGCAGGGTGCACTTTTCTTTGCCTGGTCGAACAGGTCGCGTACACGCGAAGCGCCGACACCGACAAACATTTCTACAAAGTCAGAACCGGAAATACTGAAGAACGGAACTCCTGCTTCACCGGCAACTGCCTTCGCCAACAAGGTTTTGCCTGTACCCGGAGGGCCATAGAGCAAAACACCTTTAGGAATCTTAGCTCCCAAGTCATTATACTTCTGCGGATGCTTCAGGAATTCAACAACCTCTTCCAGCTCCTGCTTGGCTTCTTCAGCACCGGCAACATCCTTAAAGGTTATCTTCAGTTTTTCCTCATCGTAGCGACGCGCACGGCTCTTGCCAAAGTTCATCACCTTGCCGCCACCGGCACCGCCCTGATTCATCAGCATGAACCACAGGCCTACGATAATCAGCATCGGCAAAATAGAGCTGAGAATGCTCATCCACCAAGGTGGCTGCGGCGGCAGCTCTGCCTTAATGTCTACTTTCTTTGCTTCCAGCTTTTCTACCAGCTTGCTGTCATTAGGCGCAACGGTAGAAAATTCCTTGCCATCCTTTAATTTACCGCTGATAACATTATCAACAATAGTTACCTGTTTAATTTCGTCCTGCTGTACATGCTGCATAAAGCTGGTATAGCTTATATCAGCAGGCTTAGAATTCTTTTCACCGTAAAGGTCAAACATCCAGATAATTACCATGATAATCAGCAGATAAAAAAGTACGTTCTTAAAAAATTTATTCAAGCACGTAGCCTCCTTCCACTTAGCTCATAATATTTTATTATATTATAGATAGGAAAAACTAGCAACTGTTTTATGCAATTTACAGGCTTTTATTTGCGTGCGTATACAGCAGGCTTCAGGATACCGATAAACGGCAGATTGCGGTAATCGCCTGCATAGTCCAGACCGTAACCGACAACGAATTCGTCAGGAATTTTAAAACCTACATAATCAGCCTCCAGACCGTTTACACGACGCTCGGCCTTGTCGCACAGAGCAGCGGTTTTCAGAGTTGCGGGCTTGTAGTGACGCAGCATATCGGTGATAGAGGCAAAGGTAACGCCGCTGTCAATGATATCATCGATTACCAGCACGTCCTTACCCTTGATATCTTCGCTGACATCCAGCTTAACCTTAACACTACCGCTGGTGCTGGTTCCGTTGCCATAGGAAGAAGCAACCATGAAGTCTACGCGCAGCGGCATATCAATAGCGCGAGTCAGGTCGGTAGCGAACCAGGCAGCACCCTTCAGCAGCACAATGACAACAAGCTCCTTGCCTGCATAATCGGCAGCAATCTGCTTGCCCATTTCCTGTACGCGGGCATCAATTTCTTCTTTAGTCAGCAAAACTGTCTTAATATCGTCATGCATTTTTTCATTCTCCTTATACTTTATATTATTTTAACAAAAATAAGCTGTTTATTTTTGTAGACTACGTTTATTCCCTGCGGCAACTGGATAAACTTGCCGCCGCTGCGCCTAATCAGCAAGGAATCAATAGCCTGACTACGCTCGAAGGACAGCTCCTCACCGCCCAGCTCGAAATACGCGCGTCGCAATACTCTCAGCCTTACGGCACTGTGCAGCGCCGTAAGCTGCGTCACCGGCAAACTGACAGCATTCTCCTGCCTGCGCACCAGCTGCCTGTAAGCATCGTCAGCCATTTGCTCCAGACATTCCGCATCCTGCGCCAACAAGGCGGCAGTACGCGCCAAAGTCGGCACCACATTGTGGTTGAAGCTGCGCTCCAGATACGGCACAAGCTCCAGACGTACACGATTGCGCGTATACGCCGTATCAGCGTTGGTGCTGTCATAGCAGACTGCAATGCCTTCGGCGCTGCAGTATTCCTCCAGCAGGCTTTTCGGCAACGTAAGCAGCGGTCTGATGATATCGTCCTGCTGCGCCCGCATTCCGGCAAGTCCTTGAAGCCCTGCGCCGCGCAACAGCCTTAAGAGCAGCGTTTCAGCCTGATCACCCTCGTGATGCGCCGTAACAATCGCCGCAGCGCCCTGCTGCTCCGCTATGCGCCTAAGCGCCGCATAACGCAGGCGGCGCGCAGCATCTTCGGTAGAAAGCCGGTTCTGTGCCGCATAGGATGCAGCCTGCACATGCTCTGTAAAGCAGGGCAGTCCCCAATCCTTGCAGGCACGCTGCACAGCCTGCATGTCGCGCAGAGCCTCTTCGCCACGAAGTCCGTGCTCAACGTGACAGACGCTGTAGCTTCCCCAGCCTTGCGCTGCCAAGGCAGCACAGGCATGTGCCAAAGCCAGAGAATCGGCACCACCGCTAACAGCCAACAGATAATGAGCCTCGGGCTGCAGCAAATTTTTAATTGTTTTGCGCAGCTTATAGACTGCAGGTGCAATCTGCCTCATAGCATATCTCCTTCAGCAGCGGTTTAAAAGTGTCATATCGCATTTTTCTATGCTATAAAAGAAAAGGCACTCTCAGGAGTGCCATTTCATTAATTACCAGCTTGCTTATTTATCACGTCTGGCACCACGACCACCGCGTTTGGACTCAGTATTACGTTTTAAATCCAGCATACGGTCATCGCTGTCTTTCAGGAATTTAGATAATTTATCCTCAAAGGAAACGGGAGCCATAGGTCTTGCGCTTTGCGGGCGCATACCGCCACGGCGTTCACGATTGTCGCCTTGCGGACGCATACCATTATTGTTGCGGCGCTCGCAGTTATCATTTTGCGGACGCTGCGGTCTCGGTTGCGGAGCCGGCGGCGGTGTGAGCTGTTTAATAGACAGACCAATTTTGCCGCGATCATCTACAGATAATACCTTAACCTTAACCTTGTCGTGCTCCTTTAAAAAGTCATGCACGTCTTTTACATAAACATTAGAAACCTCAGAAATGTGAATCAGGCCAACCTTGCCCTCAGGCAGTTGGACAAATGCGCCAAAATTGGTGATACCTGTAACTTCACCCTCTACAATTGCACCTACTTCAAGTGACATCGAGAAAAAAATCCCCCTTAAAATTTCTTAATACTCTTGTATTATACTCTTTAATTTTTCATGGTGTCAATAAAAAAAGCAGAACAAAAGCTATCATTTCTTGTTCTGCCTTATTTTTTCTCATCAACTATAAACAGCGGCACCTCGTCTTTACCCACCATGTTGTAATCCTCACGGGCGAGCTTTTCAATATAACGCGGGTCATCCAGACTTTTACGCTCTGCCTCCAGCTCAGTCTTCTGTTTTTTTAAAGCAGCAATACGTTGCTGTGTAGCAGCCTGCTCCTGTTTAATCTGATAAATAGAATACTCCTGCTTGCCGATAACGAACAGGCAGGCAACAAACAGCAGCATCATAAAGACATTAAAAGCTTTAGATTTATGTCTTACACGACGTCTAACCATATCATAGCCCCCCAGCATTGAGTATTCCACAGTATATCTTTAGAAAAGCCCGGCAGCAGCTGCCGGGCCTAAAGCACTAAAACAGCTTATTATTTTACGTTAACAGCATCCTTGAAAGCTTTACCGGCTTTGAAAGCAGGGATGGTTGCAGCAGGAATAACTACTTTCTCACCATTTTGCGGATTTTTACCTTCACGTTCTTTACGAGCACGTGCTTCAAAAGTACCAAAGCCTACTACTTGTACTTTGTCACCCTTAGCAACTACCTCTTTAACGGTTTCCAAGGTAGCGGTGATAGTTTTCTCAACGTCTTTTTTGGTTAAGCCGGCTTTTTCAGCAACAGCAGCGATTAACTCAGTCTTGTTCATCAAAAATTCCTCCTTAATTATGACTTTAGTTATTATTGCAAATGCTTGCGGAGCACGTAACTTCGTAACGTAACTCATATTTAACTAGCAATAGTATTCTACACTCTAAACCGTTTTCCTGCAAGCCTTTTCCGAAAATATTTATAAATTACGGGGAAAATAGCATTATTTTAGTAACTTTATTGCAAATTAACCTTATAAATCGCTCTTGCGCTCCAATTCCTTAGCCTGATTCCAAAATTCATCCAGCTCGTTCAAAGTGAAATCCTGCCATGTTTTACCGCTGGCTTCAACCTGTTCTTCCACGTAATTGAAGCGGGAAGCGAAACGGTTATTCGTGCCATCCAAAGCTACCTCCGGCTCAATGCCGTTATGACGCGCATAATTTACCACGGCAAACAGTACATCGCCAAGCTCACTCTCGGCAGCAGCCTTATCGCCTGCCTGCAAAGCCTCCTGCAGCTCGCCCAGCTCCTCCTGTACCTTAGCCCATACGGATGCGCTGTCCTGCCAGTCAAAGCCGACCTTGGCAGCCTTGCTCTGCAGCTTATAGGCACGCAGCAGCGCCGGCAGTCCCTGAGATACGCCGTCCAATACATGCTTGCGCTCCTGTTTTTCCTGCTTTTTGATAGCCTCCCAATTTACCAGCACATCATCGCTGTTGTCGACATGTGTGTCACCGAAAACATGCGGATGCCGGCGGATAAGCTTATCTACAACCTCGTCGATAACGTCCTGCAGATCAAAGCGGCCTGCCTCCTGTGCCATGCGGGCATGGAAAACAACCTGCATGAGCAAGTCGCCAAGCTCCTCACGCATGCCGTCAACATCGTCAGCATCCACAGCCTCCAGATATTCGTAAACCTCTTCAATCATATTGCTGCGGATAGATTTGTGTGTCTGCTCTCTGTCCCATGGGCAGCCGTCAGGCTCACGCAGGGTGCGCATAACATCAGCCAAGGGCTGGATGTCGAAATTATCAAAGCCTGCTTCCGGCAAAAAGTCTTCCGCATAGCCTTCTTCTTCGCCTTCCTCGGCAAATTCGTCCTCATCCTCGCCAAAGGTAATAATACCGGGAACAGCTTCCGCATCGTCAACATTTTCAAATACAGTATCCTCTGCTCCCTCAGGCATCGGCGGAACGTAAGCGCTCGTAAGATGGTCGATATTCGGCTGTCTGTCCAGCTCGAACAGCTTAATCGGACGGCATTCCTCGTCAGGCAGGCCCAGATTGCGCAGGAAATAAATTTCGTATTCGTCAGGCAGTACATCCATCAGCGCAATTTTCAAATCGCCGGCCACCATCTGGCTGTAAACCTGAGTAATCATCAGCGGATGCTGACCAGCACTTGCAATCTCCGCAAAATCCTGCGCGTCAATAATCTGCAGGCCGGCAATCGGGTCGATGCCCAGCTCAACGTAAGCCAAGTCCAAGAAGCTCATAGACGGCTTAATCACCAGCTTAACGCCCTGCGCCTTAGCAGCTGTGCGCATTAAAACAACGGTTTTTTCCGCAACCAGCGGGCTGCCTGGTACTGCGTAAACAACATCGCCGTTCTGCGCTGCTGCCAGCACACGCTCGACAACGCTATTATATACTTCTTCAAAGGAAGCAGCCTTTTCGTATAAATCGTCACATGAGGTAAATTTTACGTTTTGCTTTTCCAACTCGGCAACGGTGGGATGCACCGCCGTGCGCAGGATAACCTGAGCGCAGTTTTTCAGAAGTCCCATAGTTTCCAACGAAAGATGTCCCACAGCACCGGGGCCTAAGCCGACAATTGTAATTGTTCCCATGATAGTACGCCTTCTTTCTTAATTATTTAAAAAATCGTTTCACTACCGGCAGCTGACGCAGTTCCTGTCTGTTCAGCACGCCTAAAAGCGGCAGCAATATGATATAGCTTATCCCGGCAGCCAGCATAGCGGCGATTGTTGCCAAAGCAGGCGATGCACCGCCAAGCAGCGTATGCGCTTCTACGGCAACAGCGCCCATCACCGCTGCTGCGGCGATGATTTTCGCAATACTGAGCCAGGAAAATCTTATACTTAATTTATACAACGCTATAATATTCAACAGCGCCGTCACGCCAAAGTTTATGTTCGTTGCCCACGCTGCGCCGGCAATACCGTATTCCGCATTCGTCAGCTGACAGACGGCAACCAGCTTGGCTGCAATACCGATAAGCATATTCAGCATCGGCAGATTGGTGTGCCCCATTCCCTGCAGCATACCTGTTGTAACCTGCTGCAGGCCTAAAAGGCAGATGGCAGGCGCCGAATGTATAATAGCAACGCCAGCCTTCGCCGTACCGTACAGCAGACGGCTGATAGGCTCCGCCAATACCCACATGCCTACGGAAGCAGGCACAGTTATCAGGCAGCACAGCTTCATCGCGGCTGCTGCCTTTTGCTCGATAATCTGCCATTTATTCAAAGCAAAGGATTCGGAAACAGCAGGCACAAGGCTTGTTGCCAGCGACATCGTCGGTATCGTGGCCATTAAGAGCAAGGGCTGTGCCATGCCTGCCAGATAACCGAACTGCGCCGTCGCCTGCTCCACACTAAGACCGCTGTCAATCAATCGGCCTGGAACCAGCAATACGTCAATGCTGCTGGTAACAGGCACCAGGATATTAGCGCAGGACACAGGCAGCGCCAGCAGCAGCAGGCGTTTAATCAGCGCGCTGCTGCGCACAAGCTCGGCAGCAGGTGCCTGCTCCGCGCTTGCTGCAGCCTGCCACTGCTTACGGTAATAGCGATAAAAGCAGCCCATAACCACAAGACCGGTCAGACTTCCCGGCACAGCGCCGAAGGCAGCGCCGGCAGCAGCGTATTCCAGACCGTAGGGCAGCAGCACATACGCCAGCACTACCATCGTCACTACGCGGATAAACTGTTCCACAATCTGCGACACCGCAGGCGGCGTCATCAGCTGATGTCCCTGAAAATACCCGCGGAAGCTGGCCAGAATCGTAGCAAAGAAAATTGCCGGTGTCAGCGCTATAAGCGAATAATAGGCACGCGCATCGGTAATCACGCCGGCATCAACCAACCAGCCCGCCGCCAACACCAGACAAACCGCCAACACCGCACCCACGCAGGCCATCAGGCGCAGCGAAACGCGAAACACCTGACGCACATTAGCATAGTCCTTCTGCGCCAAAAAGCCTGCGACAATAATCGATATTGCCACCGGAATGCCGGCCGCAGAAATCGCAAGCAGCAAAAGGTATACGGGATAAGCCATCTGGTAAAGACCGATACCCTCGCCGCCCAGCAGACGTGAAAGCAGGATGCGGTTCACAGAACCGATAACCTTTACCATCAGTCCTGCCAATGTCAGAATCATCGCGCCGCGCAAAAATTTATCACTGCTCATTTCCTGCTTTCACCTCCTTTAAATCAATCTTCTAATATCAGAGCAGGCAAAGTCTGCTCCAGCCACGCCAGGGGCTCCTGCTTTGACGTACCCATTCTGTACGTCAGCTGCTGCTCCTGACCGTTTTTCAATGTCATCGTCTTAGGATGCTGCATCAGCAGCTTCAGAACTGCCTCCGGGTTTACCTGTGCCTTCTCGCCGAAGGTCAGGCGGATAATTCCCTGATGCACATTTACGCCACGGATTTTCAGCACTCGGCACAAGCCCTTAAGCGCTGCCAAACGCCAGAGCATTTCCACCTCCGGCGGCGGATTGCCGAAGCGGTCGATAATTTCGTCCAGAAAATCCTCCCGCTGTGAATATTCCAGCTCGCTGAAGCGACGATACAGCTCCATTTTATAACGCGGATCCGGAATATAGCTGTCCGGAATATAGGCCTCTGCCTGAATTTCCAGAACCGGCTCCGGCTCAGGCTCGTCCTCCTTGCCGTTTTTCAGGCGTTCAATGGTTTTTTCCAGCATCTCGCAATAAGCGGCAAAGCCTATGCCGGTAATATGTCCGTGCTGCTGCGGTCCCAGCAGATTGCCGGCACCGCGGATTTCCAGATCGCGCATAGCAATCTTAAAGCCTGCGCCCAGCTCCGTAAAATCACGGATGGCCTGCAGACGCTTTTCGGCAATTTCACTCAGCGCCTTATTAGGCTGATAAACAAAGTAAGCATAAGCAAGACGCGAGCTGCGTCCTACACGGCCACGCATCTGGTAAAGCTGCGAAAGGCCGAAGTTGTCGGCACCGTCGATAATAATCGTATTCGCCAGCGGTACATCCAGCCCGTTTTCCACAATCGTCGTACACAAAAGCACGTCGCAGCCGCCCTCATAGAAGGTAATCATGGCATCCTCTAATGCGTCCTCATTCATCTGCCCGTGGGCAATTTTGATGCTGATGCCCGGTACCAGACGGCGCAGCTTGGCAGCCAACGGCTCCAAAGCGCTGACGCGGTTGCTGATATAGTAAATTCTGCCGCCGCGGCGCAGCTCACGCTCGAGTGCTTCCTTAATCATGCCGTCGTTATATTCGCTGACATAGGTTTCAACAGGCAAGCGGTCCTCCGGCGGCGATTCGATAACGCTCATATCACGGCCGTTGACCAGCGCCATATGCAGAGTACGCGGAATAGGTGTTGCCGAAAGCGACAAGACATCTATACCGAGATGCCATTTCTTAATTTTTTCCTTTTGGGCAACACCGAAGCGCTGCTCCTCATCGATAATCAGCAGGCCAAGGCTGGTAAAATTCACATCCGGCTGCAGCAGACGGTGCGTACCGATAAGAATATCAACCTTACCGTCGGCAACCTCCTGCAGAACAGTGCGCTGCTCCTTCGGCGTACAAAAGCGGTTCAGCAGACGAACCTCTACACCGAAATTGCGCACGCGCTCCTTGAAGGTAATATAATGTTGCTGTGCCAGCACTGTTGTAGGTGCCAATACAGCCACCTGCTTACCGTCAAGCACAGCCTTAAAGGCAGCACGCAAGGCCACCTCGGTTTTTCCGTAACCGACATCACCGCAGAGCAGACGCTCCATAGGCTGCGGCTTTTCCATATCAGCTTTGATTTCGGCAATCGCCTTCAGCTGGTCCGGTGTTTCCTCATAGGGAAAGGCTGCTTCAAAGTCCTTTTGCAGCTGACAGTCCGGTGAAAAGGCATGCCCCGGCATAATCTGCCGCTGTGCATATAAACGCAGCAGCTCCTCCGCCAGCTCCGTAATCGCCTTAGCAGCCTTGGCCGTAGTGCGTTTCCAGTCATTGCCGCCCATTTTCGACAGACGCGGCACACTTCCCTCGCTGCCGACATATTTATGCAGCATGCCGACCTGCTCTACCGGAACATACAGCTTATCATCTCCGGCATAGGCCAAAAGCAGATAATCACGGTGGATGCCGTCAACCTCGACGTTTTCTACGCCTATATAACGGCCGATACCATGAACCTTATGAACAACGTAATCTCCGGCCTTGATATCCGAAAAATACTGCAGCTGTTGGCCCTGGTTTTTGGTATGCAAGCGTTTGCGCTTCTGCATGCCGAAAATATCATTTTCTGTCAGCAGCAGCCATTCTTCATCCCAAAAGCGAAAGCCGTGATCCAAATCGCCGTAGGTTACATTGACGACTCCCGGCTCAAAGCTCTTTTGGGAAAAATGTCCCTTTAATCCGTAGTTGCGCAGATTATCCGCAAAACCACGGGCCTTAATGCTGCCGGAAAGCATAATCAGCGGCGTAATCCCCTCCGCCAGCCAGTTCTGCAAATCCTCCACCAGCAAATTGGTATTCTTATTATACGGCGCAACCGCGCGCACCGGTATATTCAACGAAGGCAGCTGCTGCAGATAGCTGTGTCCCAACGCCGATACCAGCACAGCACCGTTGGCTGCAAGCTGCTCTATAAGCTCCTGTTTCCCGAAAAGCTCGGAGGCATGCTCCTTGTTTTCCTTGTCCAGCTTTTCCAGCATACTGAAAACATGCACCGGCTCATCAACAACTACCATAGTATCCGCAGCGCAATATTCAAAGATATCGGCATCATAGCTGAAGCTTTCATCTACCTTCAGCGGAGCAATTTTGATACTGGTGAGAGTCTGCAGACTGCGCTGAGTGTCAACATCAAAGCTGCGCATAGCATCAAGCTCATTGTCGAACCATTCGATACGCACCGCAGTACTGCTGTTGATTGGGTACACGTCCAGAATATCACCGCGCAGGCAGAACTGTCCCAAAGCATCAACCTGCTCCGTACGCTCATAGCCCAAATCAAGCAACGCGGCAGCTATATTACGCTGTTCGTGCTCTTCGCCGACAGCGAGCTGCAGCGCCTTGCCGGACATACCGCTCGGACGCAGTTGCTTTTGCTGCAGCGCCTCTGCCGTAATGAAAACAATGCCCCGCTCATCACCGCTCAAAAAGCGTAGTGCGGCCGCACGTCCTGCCTGCAGCTCCAGGCTCTGCGTATCTGCCTGCACACGCGGCAGGCTTACAGGATAAAGCTCCTGCATCGGCAAATCCGGGTACAGATAATTAAGCTCGCGGCGATAAGTACGGATTTCCTCACGCGAAGCAGTAATAAAGGCCATGCTGCCCTTGCCGCCAAGCAGCTTATCTGCGGCAGCAAAAAAGACCGGCTTGCTGCTTCCAGCCAACCCGGTTAAAATACAGGCCTGTTTTTTCTTTTGATATTCGGCCGCCTGCCGTACTTCCTTGACAGCGGCAACCTTATTGACTAATAAATTTTCCATAGGCAATACAAATTGATAAATAGGGCTGTTACAGACGTAACAGCCCTATAATCTGTTTTAAAATCAGAGCTTAACAGCAAGTACTTTGCGGTCCAGGCTGTGAATAGCATCAACAAAACGTACGGTGCCGGTTTTGTAACGGGCAGAAATAGTATGGGTACGTACGCCGTCGCCGAAGTAACGCAGGCCGTTCAGCATGTTGCAGTTGGTAATAGCGGTAGCAGTAAACATGCAGTCATCGCCTTTTACCAGGTCATCCAGAGTCAGCACCTTGTTAACATCGGCAATACCCATCTTCAGGCAGCGTTGAACCTGAGCTTCGTCTTCGGGAACCAGACGAGCTTGCATATCGCCGCCCAGGCATTTAACAGCAGCAGCACCCAGAACGCCTTCCGGAGCGCCACCCTTACCAACGTACATATGCACGCCGCTGCCTTCGATGCAGCATTCAACAATCGGGTTAACGTCGCCGTCGGTAATCAGGGAGATACGAGCGCCGGCTTTACGGATTTCGTCCATCAGGCCGTAATGACGTTCGCGGTCCAGCAGAACTACGTTCAGGTCGCTTACTTTACGGTCCATTGCTTTAGCAACGCGTGCCAGGTTTTCGCTCATCGGAGCATTGATATCGATGCAGCCTTTAGCACGGGGGCCGACAGCGATTTTATCCATATACATATCAGGAGCATGCAGCAGGCAGCCACGTGGAGCGATAGCAATAACTGCGATAGCACCGTTTTGTCCTTTAGCAACCAGGTTGGTACCCTCGATCGGGTCAACAGCGATATCAACCTCAGGGCCGCCGGCACCTACTTCTTCGCCGATATACAGCATCGGTGCTTCATCCATTTCGCCTTCGCCGATAACAACGGTACCTTTAATATTTACGGTATCAAAAGCTGCGCGCATAGCATCAACAGCCAGACCGTCAGCACCGTTCTTGTCGCCTCTGCCTACAAGATGACCGCAGGCAATAGCTGCCGCCTCGGTTACACGTACAAATTCCAAAGAAAGCTCTCTGTTCATTCTTCACAACACTCCTTAATATAATTTCATATGGTAATAGCACTGCTTGCGCAGCGCAAGAGAATTAACTCTATGTCCAACCTTTATTATGACACGTTTATTCTGATTAATCAATCTAAATTTTATTTACAGCAAAAGCATCAGGCAAACCTGCCACGGCAAAACAAAGACAATATACAGCAAAAACAGGCTGAATACTACGGTTACACCTGCACGGAAGGCATCTACAAGATACACCGCCTCCAGCGACCGCACCAGAAGATACAGCATCCACAGGCAGCCGATGAGAAACAGCACACCTAAGAGCGGCAAGCCGTTAAAACCCATCCTGCCCGCCAGCAAAGCTCCCGGCGTGAGCAGCAGAAAAGGCAACGTCGTATAGCCCAAAAGGCAGATAAGCCCGACCGGGTCGCCCGCCAGCGCACCGAAGGTTTCCATAATGCCGTGCAGCAAAAAACCGTAAAGCGTTAAAGCTGTTCCCGCAATCAGCACCGTAGCAATAATAATGCCGAAGCGCACATCCAACGGCGAATCCAACAGCCAGCAGTTTGTTGCTACGCCAAAAAAGCTGAAGCTGAGAGTGAAATAAAAAGCACTGCGCCAAAGAGAAGGCTGCTTGGCAATCGCAGCCATGCCTGCACCGGGCTCAAAAAGTACCTCAAAGGTTTTGCGCCTCATAGCTCATCACCTCGTCATACCGCCTGCCGGCGCACCGCTCTGCTGCAGGCTGCCTGTCAGCTGATTTACAAGCTCAGTTTTAATCAGCTCCGCAATATGAGCGCTGAGCAAAAACTCCCACGGCTGCTGTTTTTCCTTAGCCTTCACCGGCGGCAGTCCGTCGGCACCCGGCTTAATCTTGCCTAATTCACCCGTTGCGGCAAGCGCATCGTAATAATCGCCGATTTCATCTACCAGGCCCAGATTCTTAGCCTGCAGACCGGTATAAACACGACCGTCAGCCAAGGATTTTACCTTGCTTTCTTCCATCTTGCGTCCTACGGCAACAGTTGTCACGAACTGCTCGTAGATTTCGTTGACGATGTTCTGCAAAATAGCCTGTTCTTCAGGTGTCATCGGTCTGTCGCTGCTCATAATATCCTTATAGGGACCGCTTTTAATCTTATTGCTGGTGATGCCTATTTTCTTGAACAGCTCCTCCGTATTCATGTACGGCATATACACACCGATACTGCCGGTAAGCGTTGTGGCATTGGCATAAACCTTGTCACTGGCGCAGACTGCAATCCAATAGGCAGCGCTGGCACCGGTATTGCCGATAGTTGCAACTATCGGCTTTTTGGTTTTCTCCTTAAAGCGCTTCAGTTCACGTCCGACCTCTTCCGCAGCCGTAGCACTGCCGCCGCCGCTGTCAATACGCAGGACTAATGCTTTGACGCTGTCATCAGCCGCAGCCTCACGAATCTGCTTCATAATGCTGCCGCTTGTTACACCATTGGTCTGGCTGAAAATATTGTCCTTGCTGTCCGCACCGCTGATAATCGTACCGGAAATATTGATTACGGCCACACGGTCAGGTACAGTAACAGTTTTCTCGGCATTGTTATTCCCCTTGAGCAATGAAACAACAAAGCTCAACACAGCCAGAATCAATACCGCACTGATAAAAATTTTCTTAAGCATTCAATCACTCTCCTCCCTAATCATAGTATAACACAAGCAAAAACTCCCCTCAGGCGTATGCCTTACGGCAATTGCGCCTAAGTATTCTTATTTTCCGAAAGCAACGTCGGCTTAAGCTCAGCGCTTTCAGGATAACCTTATTGGTGATGTTTTACCGCCGCACCCACAAACTCTCTGAATAACGGATGCGGATTTGTCGGACGGGATTTAAATTCAGGATGGAATTGCGCACCGAGGAACCACGGATGCTCACTCTCAGGCAATTCAACAATCTCTACCAGACGGCCATTAGGCAGTGTGCCGCCAAGAACTAATCCCTTGCCCACAATTTTCTCACGGAAAGCATTGTTGAACTCATAACGATGACGATGACGTTCGTAAATCAGCTCTGCATTGTAAGCCTTGCTTGTCAGCGTATCGGGATAAACCTTACACGGATACAGTCCCAGACGCATCGTACCGCCCAAATCCTCAACATCAATCTGTTCCGGCATCAGGTCGATAACAGGATGTGTGCTGTTCGGATTGAACTCCGAGCTGTTGGCATCAGCCATACCGCAGACGTGACGGGCAAATTCAATTACTGCGCACTGCATGCCCAGGCAGATACCGAAGAACGGAATCTTGTGCTCACGTGCATATTGAATAGCCTTAATCTTGCCTTCAATACCGCGGTTACCGAAGCCTCCCGGCACCAGAATGCCGTCAACACCGGCCATAACCTTAGCCATATCAGTATCATCTGCTTCGATTTCTTCGGCATTTACCCAATGGATATCCAGCTCTGCTTCATTGGCAACTGCCGCATGACGCAAGGATTCCGTAATAGAAATATAAGCATCCTGCAAAGCAACATATTTGCCGACTACAGCAATAGTTACCTTCTTATCATATTTTTTCAGGATGCGGGCCACCATATCATGCCAGCCCTGCATATCCTTCGGCTTATCTTCCATCTCCAGCTTGCGCAGAACAATGGTATCAAGTCCCTGCTCCTCCATGAGCATCGGTACCTCATAAATGCTTCTTGCGGTAAGGTTTTGGATAACTGCTTCCGGATCAACGTCGCAGAACATAGCCATTTTTTCGCGCATTTCCTTGGAAATAGGCTTTTCGCTGCGGCAAACGATAATATCAGGAGAAATACCGATGCTGCGCAGCTCTTTTACGCTATGCTGAGTCGGTTTGGTTTTCAGCTCACCGGCTGCGGAAATATACGGTACCAGTGTAACGTGAATATAAAGCACATCGTTTTTGCCGACATCCTTTTTTACCTGACGGATGGCTTCCAAAAACGGCAGGCTTTCAATATCACCTACAGTGCCGCCGATTTCTGTAATAACAAAATCGGCATTATCCTGTTGGCCTACGCGGAAAACGCGCTCTTTGATTTCATTTGTGATATGAGGAATAACCTGTACGGTACCGCCAAGATAATCGCCACGGCGTTCTTTATTAATTACACTCTGGTAAATCTTACCTGTGGTCGTATTGGAGTTTTTTGACAGGTTGATATCAATAAAGCGTTCGTAATGTCCCAAATCAAGGTCAGTTTCCGCACCATCGTCCGTTACAAAAACCTCGCCATGCTGATACGGGCTCATTGTGCCCGGGTCAATATTGATATACGGGTCGAACTTCTGGATAGTAACCCTGTAGCCGCGGCTTTTCAGCAAACGGCCTAAAGACGCAGCAGTGATGCCCTTGCCCAAAGAAGACACAACGCCGCCTGTCACAAAAATGTACTTGGTATTAGTAGTCATGATTTTTAACCCCCTCAGATTTCATAAAATGCTACAACACAATAAAAATATTAAATTGTATCTAAACTCACTGCAGGCGGCAAAGCCCAAGGATTCTGCCACCTGCAAAAGAATTTCTTAAATTACATTCTTTCCGGAGCAGAAACGCCCAGAATACCCAATGCATGACGAATGGTGTGACCAACTGCCTTAACCAAAGCAATGCGGGCTTGCTGTAAGTCTGTATCTACGCCCAGAATACGGCATTGGTTATAGAAGGAGTGGAACAGAGTTGCCAGCTCATAGGTATAGGTTGCCACATGATGTACAGCGCGTTCGCGAGCTGCACGGGCAAGCAGTTCTGGATATTCGCCAAGCTTTTTAACCAGCGCCAGCTCTTCGGGAGCCTGCAGAGTATCCAGCTTCAGCTCGTCTAAAGCTACAGCCTCAATGCCTGCTTCGGCAAGCTGACGGGCAATGCTGCAGATACGCGCATGCGCATATTGGATATAATAAACCGGGTTCTCATTGGATTTTTCGGTAGCCAGAGTCATATCAAAATCCAGCTGGCTGTCTAAGGAGCGCATGCAGAAGAAGTAACGCGCCGCATCAACGCCAACCTCATCCATCAGCTCGCGCAGAGTGATGGTTTCGCCGGTACGCTTAGACAGCTTAACAATATCGCCGTTGCGATACAGACGTACCATTTGCAGCAGCAGCACCTCCAGCTTATCAGCATCAAAGCCCAAAGCATTTACAGCAGCCTTCACGCGGGCAATATAACCGTGGTGGTCAGCGCCCCACAGGTTGATGATGCGGTCGAAGCCACGCTCGAATTTGTTGCGGTGATATGCAATATCGGCAGCAAAGTAGGTGGAAACGCCGTTGTCACGGATAACAACGCGGTCCTTGTCATCGCCGTAAGCGGTGGAATTAAACCATTTTGCGCCGTCCTTTTCATAAACACAGCCTTTTTCCTCAAGGAATTTGCAAGCCTCACGGATTTTATCGGCATCATGCAGGGATTGCTCGCTGAACCATACATCGAAGGTTACGCCGAATGCTTCCAGGTCCTCTTTCAGGCCTGCCAGCTTTTCTTTATAAGCAATTTCCAGGAATTTAGCCAGACGCTCTTTTTCCTCTAAAGCAACAAATTCCTTGCCATAGATACGGATAATGCGCTGAGCGGTTTCAATGATGTCATAGCCATGGTAGCCGTTTTCCGGGAAAGGAATGCCGGTCGGCATTTCATCCAGCTGCTTAACGGTCAGGTCGGCAGGAACGCCGCCCATTTCCTCCAGCTTCAGCAGCTGCAGGTAACGTGCATTGACGGAGCTTGCCAGATTGTTCATCTGGTTGCCGGCATCATTGATATAATATTCGCTTTCAACATCATAGCCTGCAGCACGCAGCAGGTTAACCATAGCACTGCCTACAGCAGCACCGCGGGCATGGCCTACATGCAGCGGGCCGGTGGGGTTAGCACTTACATATTCAACCTGCACGCGGCCTAAGCCGTTAGCAGGCAGATTGCCGTAGTTTTCACCGGCAGCCAGAATACCTGCCAGCAAATCAGCGGTCCAGTTTTGTTTCAGATAGAAATTGATGAAGCCGGGGCCGGCAATTTCCATTTTATCTACGGAAGCACAGTCCAGATTATCAACAACAGCCTGTGCAATCTGACGCGGTGCACAATGCAGGCTGCGGGCAGACTGCATAGCAAAGTTGGTTGCAAAATCGCCGAATTCCTTTTGCGGCGGAACCTCCAGCATAACCTCGGGCAAAGTACCCGGTTTCAAAGTACCGTTATCGATAGCTTTTTGCGCTGCATCTTTAATGGCAGCGGCTAATAAATCCTTTATATCCAAAGCAAAATCTCTCCTTCTCTTTATTTATTGCTTATTTTGTTTCGTAAATAGGGTCATTAGTCAGTTCAACGCCCAGCTTTTTGAATACCTTAAAATCGCCCTCTGTCAGCATAACGGTAGAGTGAGCCTGACAGCCCTTCAGCTCCGGCAGCTTTTCCAGCGCCAGCTTAGCCAGACTGTCCGTTGCGGCACACATGGAAAGCGCTATCAGCACCTCATCCATATGCAGACGCGGATTACTGCTGCCAAGGTAGCGTGTTTTCAAATTCTGAATCGGGTTAATGTAGGTCGGCGAAATCAGGTGCATTTCATCCGCAATACCGCCCAGTTCCTTAATAGCGTTCAACAGCACGGCACTGGCAGGTCCCAGCAAATCCGTAGTTTTGCCGGTAACAATTCTGCCATCGGCAAGCTCCAGCGCAATAACAGCGCACTTGCGCTCTTCCGCAACCTGCTTGGCTACGGTAACAACGCGGCGGTCATTTACGCTTACCTTAGCCTGCTTCATCAGCAGCTCCAGCGTATAAACCTCCTGCTTGCTGGCCTCATCCAGTGCCAGACGGTTCAGGGACTGATAATAGCGGCGGATAATTTCCTGACGCGATGCCTCGCAGCAGACCTCATCATCACAGATGCAGTTGCCTGCCATATTAACGCCCATATCGGTAGGCGATTTATACGGGCAATAGCCGTAAATACCTTCAAAGATTGCTGCCAGTACAGGATAAATCTCAACATCACGATTGTAATTTACCGTAGTTACGCCATAGGCCTCCAAATGGAAGGGGTCAATCATATTAACGTCCTGCAAATCAGCCGTAGCAGCCTCGTAAGCCATATTTACAGGATGCTTCAAAGGCAGATTCCAGATGGGGAAGGTTTCGAATTTAGCATAACCGGCCTTAATGCCGCGCTTATTTTCATGATACAGCTGCGACAGGCAGGTAGCCATCTTGCCGCTGCCGGGACCGGGAGCAGTAACAACTACCAGCGGACGTGTAGTTTCTACATAGTCGTTCTGGCCATAGCCCGCATCACTGACAATATGCTCCACATTATGCGGATAGCCTTCAATCGGATAATGGTAATAAACCTTGATATCCAAAGCCTCCAGCTTATTCTTGAAGCTTTCGATGGATTTCTGGCCCTTATATTGCGTAATAACAACGCTGCTGACATAAAGTCCCTTGGAACGGTAAACCTTTACCAGACGCAGTACATCCAGATCGTAGGTCAGGCCTAAATCGTGGCGCACCTTATTATTTTCAATATCATCGGCATTGATGGAAATAATCATCTCTGCCTGGTCCGCCAGCTGCAGAAGCATCTGCAGCTTACTGTCCGGAGCAAAGCCCGGCAGTACGCGGGAAGCATGGTAATCATCGAACAGCTTGCCGCCGAATTCCAGATAAAGCTTATCGCCGAATTTACTGATGCGCTCTCTGATATGCTCAGATTGCATGGTCAAATATTTTTGATTATCAAAGCCTATTTTCATATTAAATTTCCTCAACCTCAATTAAAATCTTCATCTCGCCGTAAGGCTTATCATCATGATACAAGGTATATTCCATTTCCAGCTGCCACATGCCGTTACGGAAATGGATATATACATAACTGGTTTCCGTCGTCAGAGGAATTTTCATATAAGGTGTCTGATAAAGGCTTTTATCTACATATCCACGGCGGAATTCCTGTCTGTGATCTACGCTGCCGCTACGCATGACTATAACGTGCTCATCGTCCCATTTCAGCGTTGTCTTGGTATTATCCAGACCGGACTGTTCATCCTCCTTATAGATTACGTAGTATTTGCCGCCTTTTTCCGTCATCATACCCGTATACTTTTGTTCAGAAGCCTGAGCCTCACTACCCTCATCCTTCGTTGTACTCAAAATACGAATTTTTACCGGCTGCATAGTACTTGCCTCCATAAACAAGATAGAGCCTGCACCGTTTCGCCACACCATTATGATCGAAAGGTCGCAAGCCCTACAAGATTTTTGTCAATCTAATGCCATTAAACTTTTCTGCACTAAAAGACCTCTTATATTCTTCAATATTATATAACAGCTATAAAGTACAGTCAAGAAATTGCATAAGCAAGTGCAGGATTTACCATAACAGCAAGCTAAAAAAATCAACCAAAAACGACAGAGTATACTGCCATAGTATAGCTCTGTCGTCAGCTTTTTAATATAAAATTTATTTTTTAGCTTCTTCCTTAGCTGCTTCTTTCTGCTGCGGCAGCATTACACTGAAATCATTCAGCAAAGGCTTCTCGCCGTTCAGCTTGAAAAGATATACGAAGCGGGCAGCAGGTTTTTTCTCTGCAACAACCTGATACAGCAGCACGTCTGCGCCATTATGCTTTTCAACAACAATCAGTTGATTGGTGGTCAGCTTACCGAAATCCTTAGCAAGCTGTGCGTGCATATTAGTGTATGCCTTTTCATCCCAGTTCTTTTGCATATCCTCGGTCATCATGGAGGTAACTGCCTTATAGTTGCCACCGTTGATAAATTTGTCAACAATAGCTTCCTCTGCATCCAAAACCTTGCCGTTGGATGCGCTGCAAACTGCGCTGACAGCCAGCATTATAATCATTGTAACCAGCATTAATATTTTTTTCACGGAAATTCTCCTCCCTATATGCTTAATATGTGTTTAATTATAGTCTTTCGTGCCAACAAGTGCAAGCGTTACCATAAAAACTTTACAAATCTTTTCCGCTAACGATAAAATTAAGCACAGCATTAAAGATTTTTGTTTTTCCATTCCGTCAGCTGGCTGCTGAAGGCTTCCCACTGCTGCGGCAATGCTTCCAGCGCCGCATCGGCCTTGGCCTGCTCCCAGCCGCTGAACAAGGCTGCTTCATAGCGCAGCTCTTTGATTTTGGGATGTGCCGCCACCAGCTTCTCTACCATCATGGTGTTGATATAATCATCGTGCAGCAGCCCCAGCATATCCTGCAGATACTTCAGGCTACGCAAAAGGCGTGCTTCCGGAGCCAGCTCCGGCACGCTCTGCAGTGCATAACGGAAGCGCTTGAGCTTGATGCGGATGCGGTGCAGCTGCTCCATATTATGCAAATCGGGATATTTTTCCGGCAGCTCCATCAGCTTGTCATACCAGTTACCGAAACGACGCGACAAAAACTCTGCCAATGTCAGCTCCCTTTCAGGCGCAGGCACGCTGTACAGCCACAAAAGCAAACGGGCCAGCTCCAGCGTCAAGCGGTTCAGCCTCAGTCCGCGCAGCGCCTTAGCTGCAGCCGTACCGCGCAGCTGCGTCAGCAAAGCCGTAAGCTGCGGCAGCGAAGCTTCCGCCTGCTCCCGGCTGCGCTGCAGACGCGAGCAAATTTGCAGCGCCACATCGTACTCCCGCACATCACCCAAACGATTGGTGCTCGCCTTCAGCACTCCCTGCCAATGCACCGCCTCCTGCTCAGGCAGCAGCGGCTTGCATAGAGTCAGCAGCGAGCGCAGACGTCTGAGCTTTACACGCAGCTGACGCAGCAGACTGCGTTCCGGGCCACGGCTCAAAACCTCCTGCCACAGCTTGCTTACATAATAAACCTGCCAGGGAAGATGACAATACAGCAGGCTCATAGCGCTGTCGGCATCGTAGGCCGCCAGCTGCTTTTGGTCAAAACAGCCGCGCAACTGGTCCAGTCGCTGCGAAAAATCCGGCTCCTCCAGCACAAATTTTGTTTTGGAGGCCAGCAGCTTCAGCAGGCTGTCGACAGCCTCTGCAGCTTCCGCATTGTGATATTCGAATTCGATAATGATATCCGCTATCGCCAGCAGCTTATCGCTCACAAGCAAAGTGCCCCAGGCACAATACAAGCGCACACCGTCAATATTTTCCGGCGTAAAACGTGTCAGGCGATATTTGTACATATCATTATCGTTAAAATATTTTTCTTTGATTTTTACCTTTACGGTACTGCCAGGCAACAGCCTTTTCGCAAGATTAAGCAGCTGCGCCTGGTTTTTTACTTCCAGTCCATGCAGACACAGCTTGTGTTTCATGTCATCTACCTCCCGGACTTTGACGCTTATTTGTTCTTCGGCACAATTTCCAGCCAATAATTATCGGGGTCGGTAATAAAGTAAATTCCCATAGCAGGATTTTCGTAGCAGATGCAGCCCATTTCCTTATGCTTAGCATGCGCTGCTTCGTAATCATCTACCAAAAATGCCAGATGGAATTCATTTTCGCCTAGATTATAAGCTTCCTTGCGGTCACGCAGCCAGGTAAGCTCCAACAGATGCGGAGTTTTGCCGTCCGTCAGATATACCAGAATAAAGCTGCCGTCCTCGGCCACCTTACGGTGATCATCCTTCAGGCCCAAGGCCTCCTCGTAAAACTTCAGGCTTTTTTCCAAATCCAATACGTTAAAGTTGTTATGTGCGAAAGTAAATTCCATATTGTACACCTCTCATTAAATTATATTACATATTTAAAAAAATACTACCTGCTTCAAGAGCAGAGCAGCTAAAGCAATACCTGCTGCCAGCTTGCCGAGCATTGCAAAAAAGCGCATCTTCGCTGCCGTCCACGCCAACTGCATAGCAGCCGCCGAAACACCCGTATGCGCCAGCTCATAGGCAAACGCAGCCGCAAAGGCACCGGCCATACCGCCGAGCAATGAGCCTAATATCGGAAAAATCAATGTACCGAGCAGAGTGCCGGCAAAGCTTCCCAAGGCAATGAAAATAACAGCGAACCAAGAAACTTTACTGCGTTTGATGCCGAAAAGGCCGACGCAGAACTCCCAAAATTCACCCAAAGCATAAATGAGTACCATAGCAGACAGCAATCTGCCGTTAAAATAAAGTACCTCATCAAAAAAAGCAAACATCAACGATGTCAGTAAAAGCAAAGTATTCCCCGGAAGGTCAAATATTGTCAGTATCGGTCCCGATACAGCTATGAAGATTGCAAATATACGCTCAACCAGCAGTTCCATAACATGCCTCCGTCTATTTATATTGTATTAATTATACCACATCCATAAACATACAAGTTTACTAAAGTGTCACGAGAATTAGAAATAAATGTAAAATCGTTGTGCGGTATTGCAGAAAATGCTAAAATTAGTTAAGCTAAAAATTTCTTAACCAAGGAGGTTCCCTCGTGAACGATATATTGCTTACTCTTAAACCATGGTACCCTTCCATAAGTGCCTTTCTTTTCTTTACCGTTGTCCGCTACATTTATAAAAACTTTTTCATCCGCCTTTTACGCCGTCTGAATAACAAGGTATCCTTCGGCTACGGCGAGTATTTTCTTAACGCCTTTGAGACACCTATCAACATTGCACTCTTTATTATCGCGTTCTATGCGGCAATCAACCTGTCGCCGTTGGCATCAGTACACGATTTCAGCTTTACCGACCGCATTCTGCGAACGATCATTGTCACCAACTTTTTCTGGGGCCTGTATAACCTGATTGATACAACGCACGGCGTTTTCTTCGATTTGCTGGAAAGATTCGGTATCCAGACCGATGAAGCCATCGCTAACATTCTAGCGACTGTTTTCCGTATAATTATCATCATGCTGGGCTTTGTAACCGTAGCCCGCGAATGGAATTATGACATCAGCGCCTTCATCGCCTCCCTAAGCATCGGCTCTTTGGCTGTTGCATTTGCAGCCAAGGATGCGTTGGCCAACGTTTTCGGCAGTATGATAATCCTGCTCGATAAGCCCTTTAAAATCGGCGACTGGATTAAAGCCAACGGCATCGAAGGTATCGTAGAAAGCGTTTCCTTCCGCAGCACCTGTATCCGCACCTTTCCGCAGGAGCTTGTTTATATTCCGAACTCCCTCCTCAGCAACACGCCGATTACCAACTATACGCTGCGCGAACGTCGCCGCATCGACTTTACGCTTGGCCTGACCTACGGTACAACGGCTGCCCAAATCGAGGAATTTATCTTCAAGCTGAAAAATTATCTGGAGGATCTCACGCTTATTGATGAAAATGATGTACGCGTTCATTTTGTCACCTATAACAGCAGCAGCCTTGATATACGTGTTGTCTGCTACGCCAAAACAGGCAAGCACCTCGAATACCTCAACATTATGCAGGAAATCAACCTGCATACATTGGAGCTGCTTGAAGAGGTGGGCGTAAGCTGTGCCTTCCCCAGCACCAGTCTTTATTTTGAAACTCCGCTGCAGGAAAATGTTACCGAACAGCCTGCCAAAGCACAATCCGAAGCTGATAAACCAAAAGATAACAGCACCTCTGCCAACTGCTAATTCACTATTATTTTGCAGAAAAATTTTGCAAACTGAGTTATAATAAAATAAAGAATAATTTTCCGTTTTATCTCAGTTTATATTTACAGGAGGCTGCCTATGACTAATAACATTAAGCAAGCTATTATTATCGGCGGCGGTCCCGCCGGAGTAAGTGCTGCTCTTTATCTGGCGCGCGCCGGTCAAAAGGTATGCATCATTGAAAACGGCCCCGGCGCACTGGCCAAGGCACATAAAATCGACAACTATTACGGCATTGCCGCTTCCGGCGCCAAGCTTTATGCAGCAGGACTGGAGCAGGCACGTTCTCTGGGCGTAGAAATTTTGCAGGATGAGGTTCTCGGCGTTGAATACACCGACTGCTTCACGCTCAGTTTAAAAAACACAGCCGTGCAGCTGCAGACAGAAGCTCTTATTTTAGCTACCGGCAGCAAGAATATTACGCTCAATCTTCCCGGACTTATCGAGCTGGAGGGCAAGGGCATAAGCTATTGCGCCGTCTGCGACGGCTTCTTCTTCCGCAAAAAGCGGGTGGCGGTTTTAGGCAACGGTGCCTACGCTCTGCATGAGGCAGCTTATCTTAAACAGCTGGCAGGCAGCGTCACCATCCTGACCAACGGGCAAAGCGGCGACGCAGCCAAGGCTGCAGGCTTTGAGGTAAACACCTCTGTGCTGCAGGCAGTAGAAGGCAACGGCAAGCTCAGCAGCATCCGCTTTACCGACGGCAGCACGCTTGCCGTCGACGGCTTGTTCATCGCTCTTGGCACAGCAGACAGCACCGATATGGCGCGCAAGCTCGGCGCAGAGCTGAACGGACGCTTCATCCGTATCGACGGCGACGGAGCGACTAACATCCCCGGACTTTTCGCTGCCGGCGACTGCACGGGAGGCTTGATGCAGGTGGCTAAGGCAGTACACGAGGGCGCACGCGCAGGCCTGACAGCGTTAAAGTTTTTGCGCCAACATAAGACAGAAGAAACATAACTAAAATTTTTACCAAAACACTTAAGGAGTGATAATTATGGCATTAGAAATTACTACAGCAAACTTTGAGCAGGAGGTTACCAATTCTACCCAAACAGTTCTCGTTGATTTTTGGGCATCCTGGTGCGGCCCCTGCCGTATGCAAGCTCCGATTCTGGAAGCATTTGCTCAGGAGCACAGCGATATCAAGATTACCAAATGCAACGTTGATGATAATCCGGAGCTGGCAGAAAAATTTGCTATTATGAGCATCCCCAGCCTGCTGGTTTTCAAAAGCGGCAAGCTGGTAAAATCCGCAGTCGGCCTGCACGATAAGGAAGCGTTGGCAGCACTGTTAAAATAAGCCGCTGCTTAATTTCTTGACGAAAAAATCCCGGTTATGGTTTTTGAAGGAACCATGCCGGGATTTTCTTTGTTTTGAAGCATAAAAAGAACTCCCTACGAAGCACTGCATGAGCAGAGCACGTAGAGAGTTCTTTATTTTTTCTTTTTGCCGTGCCGCTTACGCAGCACGGCTTATTTTTTATTAAGCAAGAATTTTATTCCTTGCCTGCCAGCTTTTTGTAGCCGTCCAGACGAGTCATAGCGTCTTTCTCGGTCTTTTCGAACAATGCTTCCGCAGTATCCGGGAACATCTTCTGCAGAGAGCTGAAACGAACTTCGCCCATAAGGAAGTCACGGAAGTTTGCGGTAGGCTCTTTGCTGTCCAGAATGAACGGATTCTTGCCTTGCTCCTTCAGTTCCGGATTGAAGCGGTAGGTTGCCCAGTAACCGCAGTCAACAGCACGTTTTTCTTCGAGCTGGCTGCAGCCCATGCCAACCTTCAGGCCATGGTTGATGCAAGGTGCGTAAGCAATAATCAGGGACGGGCCGTCATAAGCCTCTGCTTCGGCAATAGCCTTCAGAGTCTGGTTCTTGTCGGCGCCCATAGCAACCTGTGCAACATATACATAGCCATAGCTCATAGCCATCATGCCAAGGTCTTTCTTCTTGGTCTTTTTGCCGCTGGCAGCAAATTTAGCGATTGCCGCAGTCGGAGTAGATTTGGAGGATTGACCGCCGGTGTTGGAATATACCTCGGTATCAAATACCATAACATTGACATTCTCGCCGGATGCCAGTACATGGTCCAGACCGCCGTAGCCGATATCATAAGCCCAGCCGTCACCGCCGAAGATCCAGTGGCTGCGTTTAACAAAGAATTGCTTCTCATCATACAGAGCAGCGCATTTATCGCAGTTGTCTTTGTATTTTTCCAGTACAGCAGTCAGCGCTTCGGCACGCTCACGGGTGCCTTCGCTGTCGTCGACATGCTCCAGCCAATCGGTCAGCGCAGCCTTGAGATCCTCAGGCAGCTCGCCTTCCAGCATAGCTTTTACCATGTCTTCTACACGCTCACGGGATTGTTTAACGCCCAGGAACATACCTAAGCCATATTCAGCGTTATCCTCGAACAGGGAGTTTGCCCAGCTCGGACCATGACCTTTGCAGTTTTTGGTGTACGGCATGGACGGAGCGGATGCACCCCAGATAGAGGTACAGCCGGTTGCATTGGCAATCATCATACGGTCGCCAACCAGCTGGGTTACGAGCTTAGCATACGGAGTTTCGCCGCAGCCTGCGCACGCACCGCTGAACTCAAGCAGCGGCTGCTCGAACTGAATACCCTTCATGGTCTTCTTGTTGAGCGGATTTGCCTTTGGAGCAACCTCCTTCTGGCTGTATTCCCATGCAGCAGCTTTATCAAGCTGAGTATCGAGCGGCTTCATAACGAGAGCTTTGGCTTTCGGAGCCGGGCATACCTGAGCGCAGTTGCCGCAGCCGGTGCAATCCAGCGGGGAGATGCTCATGCTGAACATCAGGCCTTTAGCGCCGATAGCCGGCTTGCTCGGCAGAGTTGCCGGAGCCTTGGCAGCTTCTTCCTCGGTCATGAGAACCGGACGGATAGCAGCATGCGGGCAAACGAAGGCGCACTGGTTACATTGGATACAGGTGTCCATCTGCCATTCCGGTACGTCAATAGCGATGCCGCGTTTTTCGTAAGCAGCAGTACCGCTCGGGAAGGTGCCGTCTGCATAATCAGCAAAAGCACTTACCGGCAGCTTATCGCCTTCCAGCTTGTTCATCGGAACGAGCAGCTTGTCAATGAACTCGTTGCCGGTTGCAGCTTGGGCAGCAGTATCGCCGGCCTCAGCCCAGCTTGCGGGAACGTCAACGGCAACAATAGCATCAATGCCTTTGTCGATAGCAGCATTGTTCATGTCGACAATGTTCTGGCCTTTCTTGCCGTAGGAATGCTCAACAGCATCCTTCAGGTATTTAACAGCGTCAGCCAGAGGAATAATATCAGCCAGCTTGAAGAAAGCGGACTGCATAATCATGTTGATGCGGCCGCCCAGACCGATTTCCTGAGCAATCTTAACAGCATCAATGATGTAGAATTTGATATCGTTCTTCGCGATGTAGCGTTTGAGCTGACCGGGCAGCTGTGCGTCGAGCTCCTCAGCGCTCCAGTTGCAGTTCAGCAGGAAGGTGCCGCCTTTTTTCAGGCCTGCGGTTACATCATATTTATGAACATAGGACTGATTGTGTACTGCAACAAAATCGGCAGCATCAATCAGGTACGGTGCCATAATCGGGGTATGACCGAAGCGCAGATGGGAAACGGTTACGCCGCCGGATTTTTTACTGTCGTAGGAGAAGTAGCCTTGAGCGTACATATCGGTGTGGTCACCGATGATTTTGATAGCGCTCTTGTTGGCGCCTACGGTACCATCACTGCCCAAGCCCCAGAATTTGCAGCCCTTAGTGCCTGCAGGAGTTACGTCTACGCCTGCTACGCACGGCAGAGAGGTATTGGTTACATCATCAGTGATGCTGATGGTGAAGTTGTTTTTCGGTTCTGCACTTGCCAGATTATCGAATACAGCTACGATATCGCCGGGCAGCAGATCTTTGGAGCCCAAGCCGTAACGGCCGCCGATAATCATAGGCTTGCGGTCGCTTGCATAGAAGGCAGCACGTACATCAAGATACAGCGGTTCGCCGAAAGCGCCCGGTTCTTTGGTGCGGTCCAATACAGCGATGCGTTTTACGCTTTGCGGAATTGCGCCCATGAAGTGCTCGATGCTGAACGGACGATACAGGTGAACTACGAGTACGCCAACCTTTTTGCCTTCTGCGTTGAGCTTTTCAACAACAGTGCGGACGGTTTCGGAAGCAGAGCCCATGATGATGATGATATCTTCTGCATCCTCAGCGCCGTAATAGTTGAACAGATGATATTCACGGCCGGTCAGCTTACTGATTTCGCCCATGTAATTCTCTACGATTTCCGGCAGAGCATTGTAATAGGTGTTAACAGCCTCGCGAGTCTGGAAGTAAATATCCGGGTTTTGTGCGGTGCCGCGGATAACAGGATTATCCGGGTTCAGGCCGCGTTTACGGAATGCATCTACCGCATCCTTATCCAGCAGCTTTTCAAGATTAGCATAATCCATAACCTCAATCTTCTGGATTTCGTGGGAGGTACGGAAGCCGTCGAAGAAGTTCAGGAACGGTACGCGACCTTTGATAGCACTCAAATGTGCTACGCCTGCCAGATCCATAACCTCTTGTACGCTGCCTTCAGCCAGCAATGCAAAGCCGGTCTGACGGGTAGCCATAACGTCCTGATGGTCACCGAAGATAGACAGAGAGCTTGTTGCCAGTGCACGTGCGGAAACGTGGAAAACTGCGGGCAGCAGCTCGCCGGCCATTTTATACATATTAGGAATCATCAAAAGCAAGCCTTGAGATGCGGTGTAGGTAGTAGTCAGCGCACCTGCCTGCAGGGAGCCGTGAACTGCGCCGGAGGCACCTGCCTCGGACTGCATTTCCATCAGCTTAACGGTTTGCCCGAAAATGTTCTTTTTGCCTTGGGCAGCCCATTCATCGACAACCTCAGCCATCGGTGAGGACGGAGTAATAGGATAAATTGCAGCAACATCGGTAAATGCGTAGGAAATATACGCAGCAGCTGTGTTGCCGTCCATTGTTTTCATTTTTACCATTGGATTCCCTTCTTTCTTGAAATCACAAAATTACTTGACCTTAATTTTTACAGGAAAAACTTTCCGGTTCATATAATTAGTATACACTATTCAGCCTTGTTTGTAAAATATCTGCATAAATGTATACAGCATTTTTGCGTAAATAAAATGTGAAAAAAGATGCCGCCGGTTAAGCAGCATCTTGAAAATATTTATGCTTCCAGATAAATCGCACTGTCAAGTTTTTCGGTCACATAGCCGATAATCTGTGTGCTCGGAGCAACAGCCCGCAGCTCTGCCAGACAGCCTTCTGCCTCCGCCGCGGGAACAGCACACAGCAGGCCTCCGCTCGTCTGCGGGTCGTAAAAAATATCCTGCAGCGCACGCGCGACAGCTCCCACAACACGCACACCTGCTTCGGCAAAATCACGGTTACGATAGGCGCCGGCAGGAATAAAGCCCATATCCGCCATCTCGTATGCTTCCTCGTGATAGGGCACAGCCTGCGCCTTCAGGTGCACGGTAACGCCGCTGCCCTGCGCCATCTCCAGACTGTGGCCCAAAAGCGCAAAGCCTGTCACGTCGGTGCAGGCATGCACACTGTATTTCACAAGCACATCATGCGCATATTTATTGAGCGTACTCATCTGCACATACAGCTTATCGAGCAGCTCCTGCTCTACTAAGCCGGCCTTTGCCGCCGTCGTCAGAATGCCTACGCCCAAGGGCTTTGTCAGCAGCAGTACGTCACCGGGTTGTGCGCCGCTGTTCGTCCACACATTTTCAGGCTTCACAAAGCCTGTCACCGCCAAGCCGTAAATCGGCTCCGCGCCGTGAATGGTGTGGCCGCCGGTGATAATTGCACCTGCTTCATAGGCCTTGGCATAACCGCCGCGCAAAATCTCCTGCACGGGTGCCTTGTCCATTTTCTCGGGAATGCACATGATATTCAGCGCCAGCTTCGGTTCACCGCCCATAGCATAAACATCACTCAGAGCGTTCGTCGCCGCAATCTGTCCGTACATAAACGGATTATCGACAATCGGCGGAAAGAAATCTGTTGTCTGCACAATCGCCAGATCGTCACTCACCCGATAAACACTGGCATCATCGCTTTTATCGTAGCCCACTAAAAGATTAGGATCATAATGCGTCTGAAAGCCTGCCAGCATATTGCACAGCGTACCGGCACCGACCTTGGCCCCGCAGCCGGCACAGCTCGCCAGCTTCGTCAGCTTTACTTCGTTTTCCATAGCTCAAACCTCCGCTTATTCGGCAGCAGTATACAAAACCTCGTAGCCATTCTCCCGCTCACGCACTATCTGCTCCAGCTCCGGTGTCTGCAAAGACGTTGCTTCTTCCAGCACCTCTGTTTTAAAAAATACGCAGGTACCGCAGCTGCTGCTCAGGCTGCGCGGCACAGGACGCACCTGCGCCTGCCAGCCGCGCTCCGTGCACAGATGCTGAAAGCGCACCGCACCGAAGTGCGAAAAGAACGTTGCAATATACTGCATCATTTGCTCAGGGACAGAGTAAATTCGCCGTCCTGCTCCGTTACCGCAACCTTATAGCCCTGATGCTGTGCGTAGCGTGTTACATTTTCCTTGGAGGTATTATTATCCACGATTACCTCATAAGCAGCCTCGCCGCTCATCATCGCCTGACGCGTCAGGATAACAGGTTCGGGACAGGAAAGTCCTCTTGCATCAATAGTTTTCATAGCGTTTCCTCACTTTTTATATGTATTCAGATAAGCAATCACAGTAACAACAACAATACCGATAACAACAGCAATCTGACCGTTGGCAGTAGGACCGTTGCCGCTGGATGCCAAACCGAAGTTATGCGCAAAGGCCGCGCCCACGATAAAGCCCAGCAAAGTTACTGCGCTGTCGGAGTTACCTTCGCCGGACAGCACCAGCTGACGCATCGGGCAACCGCCCAAGAGTACGCAGGCAAAACCCGCCAAGAAAAGTCCCAGCACGTTCCACAGCGCATCGGTGTGCGCAATAGGCTGCGCCGCAAAGCCCACCTTGAAAAAGGCACCGCCTGTTACAGAGGTCAGCACAACATTGCAAGCAGCAGCTGCCGCAACAACAGCCACAAAGCCCCACAGCATTTTAGTTTCTCTAAAGAGAATAAAATCGCGGATACCGGCAATCATGCAGAAGCGTGTGCGCTGCGTAAGATAACCGACTGCTACTGCAGCAATCAGGCTCACAGCAACAGCCGCATGCTTGGCACCGGGGCCGCCGCCTGCATTAGTAAAGTGTATGAAGGCCGGTGCGGCAACGAGCAGCACCAACAGTACAACGGCAATCACCGACATAATGCTGCCTTCCGCCGCCGTCATCTTATAGGTACGCTTCAGGCTGTAGCCTCGGTTCAGGAAGAAAATTCCGGCATAAATTCCTGCCGCAAAGCCAACCAAGCCGACAACAGCGTTCAAGTCACCGCCGGCAATACGCAACAGCATTCTGAACGGGCAGCCCAAAAACATCAGACAGCCGATCATCGCAAAAAAGCCCAGCACAAAACGTGTCAGCGGAGAGCTGCCACCCTTCGGCGAAAACTCGCCGTGCATATAAGCTGCAGCCAAGGCGCCCAGCACCAGACCGCTGATTTCCGGACGGATGTACTGCACAGCCTTTGCGGCATGCAAGCCCAAGCCACCAGCAGTATCACGCAAAAAACAGGCAATACACAGGCCCATGTTGGCCGGATTGCCGAAAAACACCAGCATTGCTGCCACCAGGCCGATAACCGCACCTGTTGCAACAATCGTTACTTGTTCATTTTTCATAAAAAGCCTCCCCAAAATATTTCTTCGACAAAAGTATATCATAGCCCGCATGCTTATACCAATATCATTTATAGATAAAGCTGATTGATTTATTAGCTTTTCAGATAATTATATGATAGAATAGGCGTAACATGAGGAGGTACGGAAAATGCAGCAAATTTATCTCGACAACGCCAGCACCACCTTTCCCAAGCCACAGGCAGTTGCTGACGCAGTTTATCAATATATTACACATGCAGGTACCAACATCAGCCGCGGTACCTGCGCGACCACTACCGAGGACCTTGTTTTTGCCACTCGCGAGCAGCTTTGCCGCTTTTTCGGCGGCGAGGACAGCAAAAATGTTGTCTTTACGAAGAACATTACCGAAAGCCTGAATATCATCATCAAGGGACTGCTGCACAGCGGCGACCATGTGCTTGTTACCGCTATGGAGCACAACGCCGTCATGCGTCCGCTCCAGCAAATCGGCACAGAGCTTACTACTGACAACGCTCCCACCGATGCCATCACCTTCAGCCGCATCCCCTGCGACGCAGATGGTGCACTGCGTTTAGACGCTTTGCCGCAGCTTGTGCGCCCCAACACCAAAGCAATCATCATGACGCACGCCAGCAATGTCTGCGGCACGCTGCAGCCCTTGGCGGCAATCGGCAGCTTCTGCCAAAAGCATAACCTGAAATTCATCGTCGACAGTGCGCAAAGTGCCGGCGTCGTTCCCATCAACATGCAGGAAATGCACATCGACGCTCTCGCCTTTACGGGGCACAAGGGACTTTTGGCACCGCAAGGCATCGGCGGCTTTGTGCTGCTTGAAAGCATGATTGACGAAATAACACCGCTCATCGTCGGCGGCACCGGCAGCCTCAGCCATACGGAGCACCCCCCCCGCTTCATGCCAGATAAATTCGAAGCAGGCACGCTCAACCTTCCGGGCATCGCCGGTCTGCACGCTTCTCTCAGCTGGCTGCAGCAGCAGGGCATTGATAAAATCCGCACGCACGAGCTTACGCTTACGCAGCAGTTTTTAGACGGACTGCAACAATCAGAAGCGCAAAACTTATTGCGCATTGTCGGCAAAAGGAACTGCAGCGAGCGCATAGGTGTTGTTTCTATCAGTACAGATATAACAGATATCGCAGAGCTGGCCTTCATCTTAGCGTACAGATACGCCATCGCCACACGCGTAGGCCTGCACTGCGCCCCCAACGCTCACAAAACGCTCGAAACCTATCCCACGGGTACGCTGCGCTTTTCCTTCGGTTGGCACAATACTGCCGAGGAAGTCAATATTGCTCTGCAAGCATTGAAAGAGGTGCTCGCCCATGGACTTTAAACAGCTGCAAAGCTTTGTCACCGTAGTGCAGGAGGAAAGCTTCACGCAGGCTGCAGGCAGGCTTTTCGTGTCGCAGTCCACAGTCAGCACGCACATCCACCAGCTGGAAAGCGAGCTTAACACCAAGCTGATTCTGCGTACTACCAAAAGCCTGCAGATAACACCCAAGGGACGCGAGCTTTACGAATACGCACTGAATATTCTGGAGTTAAAGGAGCGCATGATTCAGGCCTGCTCCATCGAAAGCCGGCGTATCATCCACCTCGGTGCCTCCACCATCCCCTCAGCTTATATCCTGCCGCAGCTTTTAGCCGACTTCGGCAAGCTGCATCAGGATATTTACTTCATCATTCACCAGAGTGACAGTCAAGGCATCATCAACGGCCTGAAGGACGGACTTTTCAACCTTGGCTTTATCGGCATGAGCTGCGAGGACAGCGACTTCTGCTGCCAGCCTTTCTGCAAGGACCGCATGGTAGTCATAACTCCGGTCAACGAGCATTTTCTGCAGTATAAGCAACAAAAGGAAAATGTGCTGCCGGAGCTTTTACGCGAGCCGCTGATTCTGCGCGAAAAGGGCAGCGGCAGCAAAAAAATGGCAGATAACTTTCTGGCGCACAGCGGTATTTCCGAGGACGAGCTGCAGATTATTGCCCGCGTCAACGATCAGGAAACCATCAAAAACCTTGTCGCCGGCGGTATGGGAATTTCCATTATCTCGGAAAAGGCAGCGCACAACTTTCTGCAGGAAAAACGTTTGCTGGTCTTCGAGCTGCCACAGGCCTTTTCCGAACGCAGCCTCTACCTCATCTACCGCAAAAATTATCTGCTGCCAAGCTACGTCAAGGAATTTCTCGGCTTCATCAGCCAAAGCAAATTATAAGCATAACAAAACGAGTACGCACAGGACGAATCCCGGCGTACTCGTTAATTTTTACATATTTACTTGACGATTGTCACAGGCACATCAGCGTTTTCCACTATGGCGCTGCTGACACTATTGCGGAACAAGCCTTCCAAAACTCCCATGCCTCTGCTACCCAGCACGATACCGTCACATTCCTGCTCACCTACAGCACGCAGGATACTTTCGGCAATATCGTTGTCGTTTTCCAGCAAATAGGTACAGTCAATGTTCTTGCCGCTGAGAATCGCATGTGCGGCATCAAGCACTTCATCACCCATCTGAACATACAGGCAATCGCTTCCAAATTCCACAATATGCTGTTTCATTCTGCCGGAAAGCACCGTCATAACCACCAGCGAGCCGCGCGTATAGCTTACAAGCTCACAGGCATATTCCAATGCTCTCCAGGAATGCTCCGTACCGTCAATAGGTACAAGAATGCGTTTCAGCATTTTATTTTACAATCAGCACAGGTACATTTGCATATTGAGCAACCTTAGAGCTTACGCTGCCAAGGAAGAATTCAGCAATACCGGAAAGGCCACGGCTGCCGATTACAATTGCATCTGCGCCGGTCTTTTTAGCCATAGCAATGATGCGTTCGGACGGATGGCCAACCTCCAGGCTGAATTTGGTTTCGCCTTCGTAGGTGCTCAGACGCTCCTGCGCCATTTCGAGAACCTTGTCACCGATTTTCTCCAGCTCACTGTTGCCCTGGCTTACAGTTGCGTGATCCAGAGGCACTGCCAGCAAAGCAGCATTGTTATATGGTTGGATTACATTGATTACATGCAGTTCGCCGCCAAACTTTTTGCCAAGCTCTACAGCAGTATCCAGTGCTCTCCAGGAGCCTTCACTGCCATCTACAGGAACAAGAATCTTTTTAAACATAACAACGCACCTCCATAATAATGCACATGTTGTAATTTATTTATTATATTTTTTACAAGAAGAGGCTTTTTTTCTTCTTACGTTATATATTCTGCTTTAGCGCAAAAAATCCTGCCTGAATTACTCGCGGCCGCGATTTTTTCTTTTTTCGTGGATGCGGGCAGATTTCTTGCTGAACTTTTTCGGTTCGTCAGCCAGCTTTGCCAACTCGTAAGGAGATTGCTCCTTAGCCTCGGCAAAGTTTTCGCCCTTCACAAAGCGGAAATAAATCGCAATGCCGGCAATCAGCACCAGAGGAATGCTGCCGATAATATAACGGTAGCTCTGCGGTGCAGCCATTGTGATAAAGTCATAGATAACGATACATGCAGGCACCAGAATAATCTGTCCCACGCGGGCGAGGAATCCGTCCTTACCCATAAAGCGCACTACCATGCCATAAGCCAAAAAGGCTACCGCAAAGGAAACGAAAGACATAAATACCAAAAACGCAAAAAACTCAAAATTCATCTAAAAAAGCACCTTCCTTAATTCTTCTGTCCGCAGGCACGGGCACCAATGACGCGCGCAGCCCAGACACCGCTGGCACTCGCCTGCGATAATCCGCGTGTAATACCGGCACCGTCGCCTACCGCAAACATATTCGCAACCTTGGTTTCCAGATTACTGTCCAGTTCGAGGCGTGCGCTGTAGAATTTCACCTCTACGCCGTAAAGCAGCGTATCCGCATTTGCCATACCTGGAGCAATCTTATCCAACGCATAAATCATTTCAATAATATCATCAAGATGGCGTTTAGGCAAGACCAAACTTAAATCTCCCGGCGTTGCACTGAGCGTCGGTTTGGTAAAGCTCTTAAGCATACGCTTTTCATTCGTGCGTCTGCCCTTGACCAGATCGCCGAAGCGCTGCACCAGCACTCCGCCTCCCAGCATGTTGGAGAACGAAGCGATGCGCTTGCCGTACTGCAGCGGCTCGTGGAAGGGTTCGGTGAACTTGCTGCTCACCAAAAGCGCAAAGTTGGTGTTCTTGCTGTGCATTTTGGGGTCGCGGTAGCTGTGGCCGTTAACCGTAATAATGCCGTCCGTGTTTTCCGCAACCACATAGCCGTAGGGATTCATACAGAAGGTGCGCACAACGTCATTATAAAGCGAGGTACGGTACAAAATTTTTGCCTCATACACCTCGTCGGTGATATGCTTGAACACCTCTGCCGGCACCTCCACGCGCACGCCGATATCCACCTGATTGTTGATAAAATCAAGGCCCATCTTGGCGCACTGCTCAGTGTACCATTCCGCACCGGCGCGACCGGGAGCGGCAATCAGATACTTGCAGGCAACCTTCTCGCCCTTGTTCAGCTCCAGCACGAAGGTTCCGTCCTCCTGACGGCAAATTTCTTCAACCGCGGTATTGCAGCGGATTTCAATCTTATCCTCCAAAAACTTATGGATGTTTTCCATAATCACGAGGTTGTTTTCCGTACCCAGATGGCGTACCTTGGCGTTCAGCAGATGCAAGTCGTATTTCAACGCCTGCACGCCTATTTTGCTGTTCTTGGTAGAAAAATATTCACCGGGAGCACCATGACGGCAGTTCAGCTCATCAACATAATCAATCAGCTCTATAACCTTGTCCTCCGGCAGATATTCGTTCAGCCAGCCGCCGAATTCCGTCGTAAAATTATATTTGCCGTCCGAAAAAGCACCGGCACCGCCAAAACCGCGCATAATGCTGCAGGGGTTGCAGTTAATGCAGTGGTCAACCTTCTTGGCTGCCAGCGGGCAGAAGCGCTTTTCGATCGTATTGCCGGCCTCCAGCATAATAACCTTCAGTTGCGGATACTTCAGCACAAACTCATAGGCGGCAAAAATTGCGGCAGGACCGCCACCGATAATGGCTACATCATACATAAATTCTCCTCCTCGTCATATCCCATAAAAAAACCGCAGCCTCATTTTTTAACTGCGGTTTATCAGCTTATTGCTGTTGTTCCTGCTGCTTGCGCAGGTAGCTTGGCTGCGGCGAGCCGTTTCTGATATCCTTGTATCCCTCTGCCGCCTTACGCATAAAATCTGTTACCAGATAATCAACCTCACCCATCACCACTAAGGCATGGGTTGCATTCTTTTCCAAGAAAGGCAGAATCTTTTCGAGGTTCTCCTTTTTATCTACCAGCTCCACAACAACCGGGAAATTGGCATTGCCGCTGATAAATGTGCTGACAGCACGGCCGACCCCGCGCACCTTGCTGGCATAGCCTTCAATACCCTTGATAACAGTACCGCCGGCAAGGCCCAAAGAGCGTGCTTCACGCAAAATTGCTTTATAAAGCGGAATATCCTCAAAGAGAACATCCTCGCCTGTATAAATCTTTAAATACGAGGTTTTGTTAAATTCTAAAGCCATGGTTCTACACCTCCAGCCATCATTTCATTTTTGCTTATATTATTATAATTCGGCGCTAAGTAAACAATTCCTGCAATATACAGGCAAAAAATTCTTATCATTGCATTTAGGACTTGTCAGCAGAACGATAATACTTTATGATATAAGCGTATGATTTGATTATTGAAAGAGGGTATAAAGCATGACAAAATTACATACCGGACTTACCGGCACCGCTAACGTAACCGTAACCGAGGCTAATATTGCCGCTACTATGAAAAGCGGCTCCCTGGCTGTTTTTGCAACTCCCGCTATGTGCGCACTTATGGAGGAAGCTGCCTGCGCCGCAGTCAACGCTCATCTGGAGGAAGGCAGCGGCACTGTAGGCATCAGCTTGAATATTACGCATGACCGCGCTACCGCTATGGGCGACAGTGTTACCGCTACCGCTAAGCTGACTGCGGTTGACGGACGCAAGCTGACCTTTGAGGTTAGTGCTGCGGACAGCAAGGGGGTTATCGGTAAGGGTACGCATGAGCGTTTTATTATTGATAATGAAAAGTTTATGGCAAAGGTGAATAGATAATTCGGGGATTTTTAAAGGCGTTCTACCGCAGTTCGGTAGGACGCCTTTTGGTGTTTAATGTGCTGTTACGCTGTCAGCTTGGAGGCAAGCTCGCGCACCTCTGCTTCCGAAAGCTTGGAGTGACGGACGGTAAATTCGATGCTCATACCGTCAGCCAAGAGTCCTTTTGCAAATTCAATATTTTTCTCTTTGGCAGCTTTTTCTACTGCTTCCTTCTCTCTCTTTGCAAGTAATTTTTCAAATACATCGCCCATATTCGTCAACCCCTTTTCCGTTTCCTTAAAATATCTTGCTTTTTCAGCTAATTCCGGATAATACATATCGTCCGGATCAGCACAGTTGAAATCGTGCATCAGACGGCCAAGCGGCGTGTTATCCTTAATTTTATTATTTACATATATAATATGCGAACCATCCGCAAAAGCTACATTGTTTTCTTCGATTCTTCTGTTGATGTGGTATATTGGCAATCCGCCCTTCAGCACATCATACTGCGTGATAAAGATAACGTAATTATCCGGTAATTTTTGGTATACTTCACCCTTTGGCAAGCTGTGAGCGTCCAGCAGGCTCAAATGATAGCGCGCTCTGCGTGCTGCAGCGCCACTGCTGTGGTTCTGTACTTCTACATTGAAGAGCTTACCGTTTTCTTCCTGCGCCAAAATGTCCAGCTGCAAGTCATGTCCTGACATGTTTTTCAGCTTCTGTTGCGTTACGGCTTTTACCACTTTTATCTTATCATTATTCAGGATAATTCGCAATAACAGCGCTGTACGCTCCGTATCATTTTCAAAGACCTTGTTCATAAAAATATCATCCATTAAAGTTAATTTGGCAATGGATTCTCTGGTATCCGCTCTCAGGTTTACCATTCGTTCAACTCCCTCCCTCAAAAAACGCCTTATGTACTACTCAATAATACATAAGGCGTTCTCAATGACGCTGAGACGACTATACTTCGGGCAGGCGTGCAAAATCTTATGGGATTATATTATCAGAAAATTGCATAAATATCAAGAATGATTTGAAAATTCGGTAATTGTGTTTGAGAAGTAAGGCGTTCTACCGCAGTCAGGTAGAACGCCTTTGGTGTTGGTGGGTGTGGGTGTGAGAGTAATATCACACACCACCACAAAAAATTAATTTTTGGATATAAAACATTTCGACTTCTATTACAATAATTCTTTAAAATCATCCCTGAATTCACTGTCTCGTTTTTCTCTATTAAAGAAATGTAATCCCCAAACAGTGTACTTTCTATCATCAACCAATGCTTTAACAATACTGGCTTCTTGTTTTATTTGAAGCAAGAAATCCTCTTTCCATTTATCTCCGGCTAAGAGCTGTTCGCCTTTAGGCTCAATAAAAATCTGCATCTGCTCTATGCTATCCTTTTCACCTTTTTGCAAAAACAGTACAAAGTCAGGTTCAAAACGTTCGCCAGCTTCAAATGAATATATTGGGAAATGCCTTTCGTTACGCACTAAATATGCCTTTGCATATTTCTCATTGATTTTTTCCATATAATCTTTAATAAATGCAACTAAAGCTTTTTCTTCGGATGTACCGTAGTTATCGTTAAAAGCATACCAATCCATACGACTTAAATCCATACGAATATCATTTGCAACAGAAGGATCATTTTGTGATACGCCTTGACCACCGCTTACTTCCCTTTCAAAGCCAACTTCCTTGTCCTTAAAAATTTTCTCTACCGGTACAGCATGAAAATCCTTAGTTCCCATATAGCTGATTTCTGTTTTCGCCAAAGTATCTGCAACAGCATTTAGAACCTTATGTACAGCCAATGTTAAAAGTCTAAGAGGTGGTTCTGAAAAACGTGATTTTATGTTAATTTTAATAGAACCCAAATATTTTTCTGACGTTATAAATTCTCTTGTGGTTTCCAAATGCGGAAAATATTTATGTAAAATATTGAATTTAAGTGCTGGATACATTCCCAAAGCCTTGTTGACAATAGCATAATTTATCGTTGCTATCTGTCCTATACTTGTTTCGTACAAATATAATTCAACTCTTGCATCCGAAGTTGTATTATCATCTTCCAAGATAATATTTTCCCCTGATTCTCCTGTTTCTGCCCTGAGTGAATAAACAGTATTTCTTACAGATGGCTGTAATTCATAGACATTGTTTCTACTAACTTCTACACGCCTGTTAACGTACATAAAGCTTTTATATACACTGGAATTTTTAAAACTGTCTTTGAGGACATATCGACGCTTAAGCATTTCCGGTTCTACACCAATTTCACGCAATGCCTGGTGAAGCTCCGCAATATATCTGCTATCATTTTGACAATGATAAACCAACGTTTCACAAATACGCAACGGATTATTCAAATCGGCATCATATTTACGTTTATATTTGTTTTGATCATCAACAGAAAACGGACAATAGCGCGCACCGCGACCAATAAGCTGTGCTTCAGCAACAGTCGTTTTAGAAATAGTTTTACCACCACTTTGACGAGTTTCATACAAACGGACAATATCAAAAAGATTTAATACGTCCCAGCCCTCATCAAGCTTTTTGACTTCAAAAATTGCTCTGTACGGATTATCCTTATCCTCTAAGGAATTGAGTAATAATTGTTTTTGTTCTGCTTCTGCATTATTATTAACAGATACACAATGTTCCTCAGAAAACGCTTCCTTCAATTCAGCAACCAGCATATCATACGAAAAACCATTACTCGAGAAATACTTATATGCCTTTGCCATCAGCTCGTCATTATTCAATTCCGCAACTGCTTCGATATGATGTGCAGATAAATTACGGATCATCTCAATGAACTCTGCCATGCGTTGTTTGCTTTCCTCGATTTTTGAAGCTTTGAAAAGAATAACCGGTTTAATGTCCAAACGATTATCCTTGAAAATTTTAAGACGGTACTGACTTAAAATAATTCCTTGTAAAGCACGCTGCATGATAGTCAGATCTGTACGCAAAGAAATTATTTCTTTAGAGTAAAGATCTTTACGGAATTTTCTTAGCGGGTAATCATAGATTATTTTACTTTCATATTCGTTCCTTATCAACGGGTTTTGCAAATCACACGTTGCCGTAAACTCCAACATTACATTATCTGGACTAGCATGAAATATTCTTTTAACGGTTTCTTCCCAAGAATGATAATTTTCTGCTTCCTCTTTGTTTAATTTCTTGGTATCTGCATTTATATGGTGTGCTTCATCAGAAATCAAAACAACTTTTTGACTTTCAAAGTCATCATAGGTCATAGCATTTTCTTTAGCTGTCCACATATCCGCATGCAAGCCTTGTATTGTTGAAAAACAGATATTGATAGATTTATCATCAATACCTTGAAAATTACTTACTTCGTTTATCTTTACATGTTCACCGTCAATAACAATATCATTACTAAAAAGATATTTGGAAGATGCTGCATCCAGAAAATTAAGCTTTGTTTTCTCAACAATATTACCTAAATTGACAAAGAAAATAAAGTTTCTATAGCCTTGTTTATACAGATAAATGACAAGTGCAGCCATAATGTAGGTCTTGCCGCTGCCTGTTGCCATATGAAACAAGGTCTGTGATGGTTTATTTCGCAGTCTTGGATTTTCGAAATACGTAATGAAATTTTCTAATGCTTCTTTCTGATAAGGACGTATCGGCATTTTAGGATTGAGGTTATCGAGTACATAACCGGGAACCGGCTTTATTCTGTCCCATTCACGAGCACTATCAAGCTTTTCGTATAAAAAGGTCATGCTTACTCCTCCCCGTAAAAGCTTTTAGTGAAAGCCTTATCTGCATCGGAAATAGCAAACTCTTTATCATCAATATCGCTGTAATTTACATAGAGAAGATTGCTGTCGAGCACTTCCATTACAAAAGCCTTTTTCTCGTCTAAGCTTAAAGCCTTATAATCTTCTGCTTCCGTATCAATGAGCTTCGGATTTACTTTGTCGCTGATGAAACCGGTTGCCAACACTGCTTTTAAAATATCCGTAACCTTTTCGTCTGTATCCGCTTCCTGCAGTGCATCGACATATTTTTGGTTAAGTTGCGCAAGCTCGCAATAGACAAACGAACCGCCGCCTTGCCAGTTAACAGATTGAGAAATGCCTGTAGAGTCACCATTTATAACATTAATCAATCTTTTTATGACATCATTTTTACCATAGTCCAGTTGTTCACAACCTATATAACGCAAACCCATTTTGTGGGCGACTGCACAAGATGTTCCAGAACCAGAATAATAATCCAAAACAATATCTCCTTGTTCAGTAGCTAATTCAAAGATTTGTTTCAATAGCTTTTCTGGCTTCTTACCATTTTTTAGCTTGACACCACCTTCTTTAGCAATTCCAGCCCATGAAATATGATTCCAAAAATCAGTCAGTAATTCTGTAACTGTTAATTTTCCATCAATCTCTTTTAGCTTATTAGAATAAAAAGCTAAAGCTCCCCCATTATAAATATAAGCAGAACTACCATCATCTCTTTGATATTCTAAAACATAATCTATATGTTTTGATTCTTCTAACATATTTTTTATAGTATCAGTAGGCTTATGTGGATCCCTAATACTAACAACATTTTCGGCATTATCAAACGCATAAGTTTCGATTAAGTGTTGAAGTATTGTTTTCCATGACGAACCATATTTTTTCTTTGCTTCTTTCTCACTAACAAACCCAGCCTCACTAATCACTACTTCTTTTATAGGTTTAAATTTCCATAGTTTAATATTTTCATTTTTAGTTACTACAAGATTATAATTTTTATTATATCCTACTGGAATATAAGCTTTTTTAAATGCAAATTGACTCTTATTTTTAGTATAAAAAAGAATATATTCTGTAACATCTATTGGTCCAGGATTAACAGTTTTAAATCCAGCAGGAGATGCTGTTTTCACAGAAATAATTTGAACCTTATTTTCTGTGCCAAAAATTTCATCCATCAAAATATTAATATATCCTAATTCATGGTAATCTATATGTAAAAATATCGCGCCATCATTTTTTAAAAGTCTCTTTGATAAAATTAATCTATTTTTCATGAATGTTAGCCATGACGAATGATTAAACTTATCATTATAGCCAAATCCATCATTACCAGTATTATATGGTGGATCAATATAAATACACTTTACCTGTCCCTCAAACTTTGTCAAAAGCGACTCCAACGCCAATAAATTATTTCCCTTAATAATCAAATTATCGCTATCTGTAAATTCCGCAATCTGCTCTACGCCATCTTTTGTATAACGTTTCGCATTCACAAGCACTTTAGGAGCAAGCAATCTATCAACTTCGTCAGGCACAAGTGTTTTGTTAAAGAATATCTCATTGCGCTTTTGGTCATCCTTCGTCTGCCCGCCTACAAGCACACAATCCTTATACGGGAACACTAATTCAACGTCATTGCTATTTGAAATATACTGACCATTCCCATCAACTAGGCCAATTTTATTTTTATAGCGTGTATAACTATCAGGCAAAAACTCTTTGTTACTAACAACCCAACCAAAGCCAACTTTGTCAAAAACTAATGTCTTATTTCCGTCCAGTTCTACTTCTTGAAAGAATTTTTCTTTTGTTGTAGCATTACTCAAAAGCATTTTAAGTAAAGACTTATCCATCTTCATGCCTGCTTCATAAACAGCATTACGTAATACTTCACCTTTTTCAGTTATAAAACGCTTATCTTCGGATAGAATATTTTTTAAAGTATCAAATAAGTTTTGCATAAATCCTGCACTCCTCTAAAAAATATCCCCCGAAATTAATCCAGTATAACATTTTCTTATTGTCATCCGCCCCGCAGCAGGAGAAGAATGTTTCGCGCTGTCTCGGGGGGGGGATTCATATGTATAATATTATATTTTAGCATAAAAAAAATAGGACGTCACGGCTTTTTAGCCGATTCTTGCCAAACTTGTTCTGACAAGCCAACTCTCCCTAAATCCTCCCCCTTCCTACTCCACTTCCTCTGCGTCACCCTCGCAAGCTCCTGCAGCAAATACTCCGGACGCATCTCCAAAACAGCAGCAATCCGCAAAAATACAACAAAACTCAAACTCTGCCTGCCGTTTTCAATCTTTGTCATCGTCCTCAGAGAAACCCCAATCATCTTGGCAAACTCCTCCTGATTTATCCCCAACGCCGTTCTGTGCGACCCTATAAGCACACCCAACTCCACTAATTCCTGTAAATATTCCGCATCCGACAACACTGCTGTATACAAGTCCTTAAGTCTTTTTCTCATCCTGTCACCTTAAAATATCACTATTTTGCTAACAGAGTATTACAAAAAGACCGGCGGAAACGCATTTGCGCATAATCATGCTCAAATATGAATTTTTTCAATTTTCTGTGATACAATAGCCACATCAAGAGCTTGATGCAGTACAGTACAGAATTCTGCCATATGCGGTAACCCAACCGCCACAGAAAGGAACTGGCAAAAATAACCAATCAACCAAACAAAACCCATAATGCGGAGCGTTACACTCCGAAAGAACTGAAGGAACTGATCCTTGCTGCACAATCAGCAGACGAAAAAGCTATAGAAGCACTCTGCGAAACCTTTAAGCCGCTTATACTCAAGGAAAGCCATTACCCAAGCATCTTCGATATTTTAGGCGAGGATGCGGTCAACACTGCCTGGGTTATCTTTTTGCAATTTATAAAAAAATATAACGGTAATGATTTTGTACATCTGCCGGGACTTATTCAATGTCATTTGCGCTATGAGCTTATGCATACAGCCTGCAGGCAGAACTATTGCAGTAAAGAAACATCCTTGGAAAAAGCCTTGGAATATCTGGGCTATTCTCCCCTAGATGCACCAACCTTTAACATGGCACTCAAACAGGCTATGACAAGACTTACCGACAAGGAGCAAATTGTTTTACGCTATTGCTACGAAGCCAGACTTACGCAGGAGCAGACAGCAATAAAATTAGGCTGCAGCGAACGCAGTATACGTCGATATCATGCAAAAGCATTACATAAACTAAAGCAAATATTGGATTAACATCAGAGGTAAACCGTACCCTTTGTCAAGGACATTTTTAAGAGAAAGAGAGAAGCAGCAGTTCCTGCCGGAACCGCTGCTTCTTAGTTTTTATTAAAATATCCTCAATGGGTAAAGGCCTGTTTTTACATACTCATAATACTCGTTTGGGGATAGCTTGGCTAACTTCCACTGGTACCTATCGTTATTGTAGTAATCCATCCACCTATCTATTTCAGCTCTTAAGGCCTCAAAGTCTTTGCATTTAGATATATGTATTTCGTCCTTCATGTGTCCATAAAAGCTCTCTTGTGGTGCGTTATCCCAACAATTTCCTCTTCTTGACATGGATTGCCTAAGATTAGCATCATGGACTAACTGCATAAATTTATAACTTGTATAGTGTGAACCCTGGTCGGAATGAATTATAGTTTCACTAGAGATTTCATTACCATGCTTTGCTAGTACCATATTAACAGTTTCCAACACAAAATCTATTGCCAGAGAATCACTCAGACAATATCCTAATACTTGCATTGTATAGGAGTCTAGAATTGTAGATAAATAACAGTATTTATCATTTAATGGTATGTAAGTTATATCTGTTAACAATACTTTTCTAGGTCCATGTTCTTTAAATTCCCGGTTCAAAAGATTAGGAGCAACCTTATTGGTTCTCAAAGCTCTTACCATTTGCCTGTATGGATTTGGCTTTCTAATTGGGCATCTCAAATTGTACTTTACCATTAGCCGCCTTATCTTTTTAAGATTCATCAGCACTGGCTTCTCCAAATGTAACAACCTCATATGGATGCCGCGAATGCCTTTGTCATAGCCCTTAAATTTATATGCCTCAAGAATTTTACTAAAATCTGCTCTATCCTTCTGTTCATGTTCATTACGGGAATCCATATTGCTTAACCAATTATAGTATCCAGATCTAGTAACATGAGCGAGTTTACATAAATGGGACACTTTCAATTGATTATCTGGCTTAGATACTAAATCATGAATCAATTGAAATTTTCTATTCGACAACCCAAGAGATATTTCACGTGCTAGTCTGATTTGTCCAAAGAGCACAGCTTTTTTAAGAAATCTACCTCCTGTCTAAGATATGAGAGTTCGTACTGCATAGATGCTATCGCTGCCTCGAATGGCAAATCGCTATAATTTTTATTCTTAGGTGGAGGCTTTACTTCACCACCAACTCCCTGAGTGAGAGGTTTTCCAGATTCCATTGCCTTCTTTAGCTTAAAAGTGAAGTTGTTTATTCTGTAAGCACCTAAAATATTAGGGTCATATCCTAACTCCTTAAAAATAGACACTGGTGAAAAACCTTGAAGGTAAAGTTTCCAAAATTTCTCCTTAAACTCTACCGTCAATAATAACATGTTATAAGTTACTCTGTAGGTGTATGGATTCTTACGTAACAGCTCCATTTCCTCTTCAGTAAAGCGCTTTACAGCCATTTTGAGCACCTCCGCCTTTTATCCATAGTATAACATACAGTTTGGGAAAAAGTCGCTCAAAAACGATTTAAGACCAAGGAAAAGAAAAAAG
>OCAM01000251.1_pt1 | contig 59486 bp, 37 predicted proteins | sample 1538281 | NCBI WGS metagenome assembly OCAM01 (sample SAMEA2580273, study PRJEB22360) | human gut metagenome | biome: human gut; feature: human-associated habitat; material: faeces | place: Denmark | collected 2008/2010 | reverse complement strand
TGCCGGTTCTGTTGTTTAACTTTTAATCTTTCGGTAAAAATTTACCGAAGTATTGTAAAAGTTTGCAACGAACATAATCTCAAAATTTTTGCAGCATACGGCACGTTATTAGGCGCAATACGTCATAAAGGATTTATTCCTTGGGATGATGATATTGACATGGATATGCTCCGCCCAGATTATGACAAACTTGTATCCATTGCCCCAAAAGCATTTCAACCTCCTCTCTTTTTTCAAGAGGCCCATACGGATAAAAATTATTTCAAAGGCCATGCACAACTCCGATACGACGGAACAACCGCTATACGCCCTGATGATATGAACGCACCATTTCATCAAGGTATTTTTATTGACATCTTCGTAATGGACGCAGTACCTGCATGTGATTCTAAGAAAGAAAAGCTTATTAAAGAAACAAGAAATATATTTGCTTATTTACGCAATAAATACAAATATAACCCTCATAATCCCATTAAAAAAATAGAACGCTTTTTTCGTTGGAGACAATTTCTACATACACCTGACATTGAATTGTATGATAGATTCGAAAATATGTTCCGCCAATATAAACTAGAAGAATGCGCTCAAGTAGGCCCTTTATCACTAACTCCATATAGTACCAATAGTTATCACAGAAAAGAATGTTATGCCGATACACTTTGGGGACCTTTTGAGCATCTCCAGATTCCAATTCCGGTTGAATATCATGAAATCCTAAGTGAAGAATTCGGACCAAACTATATGACTCCCATCCAGGCTCCTAATTCGCATGGAACACTTCTGATTGATGCTCACATGTCATATATAGATTATATAAAGAAAAACAAACCCACCCTATCACAAAAGATTAAAAATAAGATCCGAAAAAAGATCCGGAAACTCAAAGCATTAGGGAAGTAAAGAGTCCTAAATCAGAAGACTACTTAAAACGCCCACCAAGAAACCAAAGTGAACATAAGAGCAATGAAGAAAGTAATTACTTATGGAACATACGACTTGTTCCATCAAGGCCATTATAACCTCCTTAAACGCGCAAAGGAGTTGGGGGACTATCTTATAGTGGGAGTCACCACAGATAATTTCGACCTTGAAAGAGGTAAAATGAACACATGCAACAATGTGATGGAACGTATTGAAGCGGTAAAAGCCACAGGACTTGCCGATCAAATAGTGATAGAAGAATACCGAGGACAGAAAATTGAAGACATTCAAAAATACGGTGTAGATATCTTTGCAATTGGCTCAGACTGGGAAGGCTATTTCGATTATCTAAGTGAATTCTGCCAAGTAGTATACCTTCCGCGAACTCAAGGAATCTCATCTACTCAACTTCGTAAGGAGCGTACCGTTGTCAATATCGGCATGATCGGCACAGGAAGCATTGCATCTCGCTTTGTTCCAGAATCAAAAAATGTGAACAGTGCGGTTATTTCTGCTGTATATAATCCCAATATAGATGAGAATATTTTATTCTGCCACAAATTCCAGATTCCTGTAATGGCTCATAACCTTGAAGAATTATATGCAAACTGTGATGCTGTATACATTGCTTCGCCTCATTATACTCACTACGAATATACCAAATCAGCTCTAATAGCAGGAAAGCATGTTTTATGTGAGACTCCATTTGTATTCAGTAGAACACAAGCAGAAGAGCTCTATACCATTGCAGAGAAAAGAGGTTTACATCTTCAGGTGGCTCTTAAAACAGCCTACTGTCCGGCCTTTGGTCATTTATTTTCATTACTTAAATCTGGCGTAATAGGCGAGATTGTGGAAGTAAATGCATCTGTAACTACCTTAACCGATGAAAATTCAGAAAAGCTGAACAGCAAATTCCTAGGCGGTAGTATAAGTGAAAATGCTTGCTTCCCTTTACTACCAATCTTTAAATTTCTGGGAACAGATTTCCGCGACATCCACTTTTATTCAAAAATGAAAAATGATGTAGACATGTTCACTAAAGCCGTATTTCGTTACGACCATGCCGTAGCATCCTTTCAGGTTGGACTCGGAGTAAAGACTGAAGGCTCTATGACCATTGCGGGAACTAAAGGCTATGTATATGTACCGGCCCCATGGTGGAAGACCGACTACTTTGAAGTTAGATACGAAGACCAAAATAAAAATAAGAAGTACTTCTATCCATATGTTGACGAAGGCCTACGCTATGAAATAAAAGATTTTATTGCTGCCATTTTAACAGAGGGCTACTATTTTAATAAAGTGTCAAAGGAAGAAAATCTTATGATGGCCCAGGTACAGGAAATGTATATAAACAATCAAAACGTATATAAATTATAAATCAAGTATGATAAACTTTACAGTAGGTCCCGTACAATCCAGTGACGCCGTACGTGCCATTGGTGCGGAACAAGTACCCTATTTTAGAACCGCAGAATTCTCTAAAACTATGCTAGAGAACGAGCGTCTCATTAAAAAATTTGCCCATGCTTCTGACGAAAGCAAAGTGGCATTTATGACTTGCTCTGGCTCGGGTGGTATGGAAACTGCGATTATGAATTGTCTCACTAAAGATGATAAAGCTCTAGTTATCAATGGAGGAAGTTTTGGTGAACGCTTCGTAGAATTACTTACCTTACACGAAATACCTTTTACTGAAATAAAGTTAGAACATGGAAAAGCTTTAAAAGCTGAACATCTAGCCGAATATGAAGGAAAGGGTTACACAGCCTTCCTCATGCAAAAACATGAGACTTCTACAGGTGTGCACTACGATATTAATCTTGTGTCAGAGTTCTGCAAGCGTAATGGTTGTTTTCTCATAGTAGATACTATATCAACTTTCCTCTGTGATCCATTCGACATGGCAGCAACCGGTACGGGAGTGATGATTACGGGCAGTCAGAAAGCTTTGGCCTGTGCCCCTGGTATTGCAGTTATGATACTGGCTCCATCGGCTCTTGAACGCATCAATAAAACAAAATGCTGCTGCCAGTATCTCGACCTCAAACTGGCTCTAAAAAATATGGAAAGAGGGCAAACTCCTTGGACTCCTGCTGTAGGTATTCTTCGCCAGATTAATGTCCGCTTGAAAGAGATTGATGCCAATGGCGGTGCAGAAGCTGAAATTGCACGTTGCGCCGGCTTAGCTAAATATTTTCGTGACAAGTTAGTAGAGCATAACCTTCCTTTTGAAATTGTAAGCGAAAGCCTTAGCAATGCTGTTACTCCTTTACATCCTACGACCCAGTCTGCCAATGAAATCTTCCTTAAAATTAAAGATGAATATGGGATGTGGGTATGTCCGAACGGTGGCAGTATGAAAGACACCATCTTCCGGGTAGGACACATCGGCTATCTACAAAAGGAAGATTACGACAAACTAATAGCTGCATTTATAGACTTAAGAGAAAAGAAATTTATCTAACTAGAATTGTAGCAAATAATAACACTAATTTTAAAAATAAAAACGCCTAAACGTTCAAACTAAAATGCTTAAGCGTTTTCTCTGAAACGCCTAAGAGTTTTAAATCAAACGCTTAGGCGTTTTAGTTAAAATGTACTTGCGTTTTCCCGCAATCTTAAAGTTGTTGTTTCCTCATCTTAACCTCACAGGAAATTCACTCTATAATTAACTGCAAATCAGCATCTCCTGTCTTTGCTTTCAGCCATTTCACGATTTTATCGCGATTCTTCGAATCAAGCATCCGCTGACAATCAATAATGGCGTATGTCAAGGTGTCTATCTGGGAACTATCAACTGACAGGCGAAGACTCTTTGAAACGGAAAGAGTTTTGATTTCGGGGAACAAGACTTTTAATTCCTGCCCTAACTGGGTACTCATCCAATCTGAACCGGAAAAGTCAGCCAACTGCTTATGCAGGGTATTGATTTCCTCATCCTGCTCCTTCAAGCGTTTTTCGCTGTTCCGATAGAAATCTTCCATCACCATCGACTTAATGTTGCTGATGTCTACCGCACTGCCGTCGCCCATTCCTTGAAATACTACCAAATTGGTTTTTGCCAGATTATAATCCGCCAAACGATGCTGGGCAGCCGCAATCTGATCTTTTGAGACTTCCTTTCCGACAAACACAACCTTTATTGCACGCTTGTCATAGGAAATTTCCCGACTTAAAATCTGAGAGTCAGGGAACTGCAATTCTTCTGCAATGAAATGGTTTGCCGCAGACTGGTAGAAGGTTTCCCGCACAATATTATAAGTAAGGTAAACAGCCGGACACATCGTACCGATGGTTATCCAGATGATATAGCGTTTTACCAGCTTTTCACGAGCTTTATCTACAAACTGCTTGCGCTGGAAGTGCATCACCCGCACCCCGATGTAAGTGGCCAGACTGATAAAAACGGAGTTAATGAAATACAAATAGAAGGCACCTAAAAAATACAGCAGATTCCCCGTGGCAATACCGAAACCAGCCGTACACAACGGCGGCATCAAGGCTGTAGCAATGGCCACACCCGGTATTACATTTCCCTTTTCCTTCGTTGCCAATGCCACAATGCCAGCCAGACCACCCACTAAGGCTATGAACACATCGTAAATGGTAGGCGAGGTACGTGCCAACAATTCCGACTGAACTTCATCCAAGGGAGTAAAAGAAAAATAAATCGTGGCAGTTGTCACACTGAACAGCGTAGCTACCAGGTAACTTTTCAGTGAACGTTTCATCAGTTCGAAATCGTTCAGTCCGATAGAAAGTCCCACTCCCATGATAGGTCCCATCAAAGGAGAAATCAACATGGCACCGATGATTACCGCCGTAGAATTGACATTCAGTCCCAGTGAAGCAATAAAGGTAGCAAAAATCAAGACCCAAAGATTGGTCCCTTTAAACTCTACCCCACTGCGGATGGCATCTACCGTCAGCTGTTCATCTTCCTTGCTCCGGTTCAAGTCCAGATACTCATTGAAGAATTTACGAAGGAGGAATTTCCTCTTGTTCCCTAGTTCCATACTTATCCGATTTATAAATTACAATTCAGCCTATATGCCCCACCCCACATTTCTTATTTAAAGAAACGGTTGACAAATGGAAGACTCCTTAAAGGTAAATCTTTTTTGATAATAAATGCTACAAAAACCAATATTAATAAGGTGCGGTAACTTAAACGTAACCAAAGGTTGGCGATAGGTGTTTCTTGTGACAAAACATAAAGCACCAACGCCAAAATCAGATAGGCAGTCATCCGCTTCAACGGATAAGCCACAGGGTATTTTTTCTGTCCGATGAAATAAGACAACAGGGTAATCACGCCATATCCGGCTACAGATGCCCAAGCCGAAGCTACATAACCATAAGTAGGTACCAACCAGATGTTCAGGCCTAAAATCACGGCACATCCGATAAGAGAGAAGTAAGCTCCCCAATAGGTTTCATCCGTCAGCTTATACCAGAAAGAAAGGTTGAAATAGATACCTTTAATTATCTCGGCCAGCATCACGATGGCTACTACGCTCAGTCCTTCCCAGTAGTCGGAGGCTACCATGTACTTCAGAATGTCCATGTAGCCCATCACTGCCAAGAATGCTAAAAGAGAAAAGATAAAGAAGTACTTCATGGCAGAAGAATACATCTTCTTGCTGTCGGCATCTTTATTCTTACCGAAGACAAAAGGCTCGTATGCATAACGGAAAGCCTGGGTAAACATAGCCATGACTAAAGCAACCTTACTGGTGGCACTGTAAATACCCAATTGTACCAGTCCTTCCGAACGGTCATCGAACAGATAGGGGTAAATCATCTTGTCGACCGTCTGATTGAGGATACCAACCAGTCCAAATATCAGAATCGGAAAAGAATAGTTGATCATGCGCTTCATCAGTACCTTGTCCATGCGGTAGGACACACCGCGCAGCTCGGGTATGAAGAAGAACATCTGCAAAGCCGACATAATCAGGTTGGACACGAAAATATATCCCACCAGATAATCGGGGTTATAGAACCAGCTGACAGTTTCGTGCGCATGGACATCGAGCCACGGACAAACTAACAGGAAGAACAGATTCAACAAGATGTTTCCTAGGATGTTCAGCAACTTGATGGCCGCAAACTTGACAGGCCGTTTCTTGTAACGCAGGTAGGCAAAAGGTATACATTGGAAGGAATCGAGGGCCACCACACACACCATCATGGCAATATAGTCGGGATGGTCCGGATACTCCAACAAGGCTGAAAGTGGATGTAAAAAAGCCATACACAGCACCACAAACAGCAGCGAGAGCCCTCCCACAAACAACAGTGAATTGGCATATACCTTCTGCGCATCCTCGTCCGACTTATTGGCAAAACGGAAAAATCCCGTTTCCATACCAAAGGTCAGCAACACTAAAATCAGTGCTGTATAGGCATATACATTCGACACTACCCCATATCCTCCAGAAGCAGCAGGAAGTACTGCCGTGTAGAGAGGAACCAACAAATAATTCAAAAAACGTCCTACGATACTGCTCAGTCCATAAATGGCAGTATCCTTTGCCAAAGATTTTATTCCGGCCATAATGTTTATCAATCAAACAGCGTTCTTTCGCTATTGTATTTACTTTTTCCTAAATGTTTATATGCCAGCTCTGTCACCTCACGTCCTCTGGGGGTACGCTTCAGGAAGCCTTCTTTTATCAAGAAGGGTTCGTACACTTCTTCCAGCGTGCCCGGGTCTTCACCCAAAGCTGTAGCAATAGTGGTCAGTCCCACGGGGCCTCCCTTGAACTTGTCTATAATCGTGCACAGAATCTTGTTGTCTATCTCATCCAGACCATACTGGTCAATGTTCAGAGCCTCCAGTGCAAAACGGGCAATCTCCAAATCAATTCTTCCCGAGCCTTTTACCTGTGCAAAGTCGCGCACACGTCGCAACAAGGCATTAGCTATACGGGGGGTACCACGGCTACGGGAAGCTATCTCTCCTGCAGCATCTGCATCACACGGCACATCCAAGATGCGTGCGGAGCGAAGGATGATGCGTGAAAGTACTGAATCATCATAATACTCCAGATGCAGGTTGATGCCGAAGCGGGCACGAAGCGGGGCTGTAAGCAAACCACTGCGTGTAGTGGCTCCTACCAACGTAAACGGATTCAGGTCAATCTGTATGCTGCGGGCAGAAGGTCCCTTGTCAATCATGATGTCGATGCGATAGTCTTCCATGGCAGAATAGAGGTATTCTTCCACTACCGGACTCAGACGGTGAATCTCATCAATAAACAGCACATCGTTCGGCTCCAAGCTGGTCAGTACTCCGGCCAAATCACCTGGTTTGTCGAGCACCGGTCCTGAAGTCACTTTAAATCCCACCCCTAATTCATTGGCAATAATGTTGCTCAGTGTGGTCTTTCCTAATCCGGGAGGGCCATGCAACAAGACATGGTCAAGCGCTTCTGCACGAAGTCTCGCCGCTTTTACAAAGATGCGCAGGTTATCCACCACCTTATCTTGTCCGCTGAAATCTTCGAATTGAAGCGGGCGAAGCGCATTCTCAAAATCACGCTCTTTTCCGGTTGGTTTATAATCGCGTATGTCAAATTGTTCTTCCATAAATTCTTTAAAAGTATGACCACAAAAGTACGAATAAAAGAAGAATCCCCGATGAAGAATCCCGATTTTCGTTTATATATTGTATTTTTGTCTACTACAAAAACTATTAGAATAAGCTTATGACATCAGCAACAACCCAACTCAATGGTACCCGTCTGATATTCTTCTCACCCACACAGACCTCGGCCAAGATTGCACGAGCTATCGGAGAAGGTATCGGCATGGGAAGAAGAATGGAAACAGACCTGACGCTGGATGAACAAACCTCCCCTATCGAGATGAACGGAGAACTGTGCGTCATCGCCGTTCCGGTATACGGCGGCCGTGTAGCCGCTACGGCACTCCAGCGCCTGCAACGACTCAAAGGCAACGGCTCACCCGCCATCCTTGTCGTGGTATATGGCAACCGTGATTACGAGGATGCCTTACTGGAACTCCGTGACACCGCTGTACAACTCAGTTTTGTACCTCTCACTGCAGGTGCGTTCATCGGGGAACATAGTTTTAGTACACCGGAACTTCCTATTGCTGCCGGACGTCCGGATACAGACGATTTACAACAGGCCCGTGAGTTTGGAAAAAGCAGTCTGGAAAAATGGGAAAAGTTGCAAGCGGCTGGAAACCCTATCACTGAATTAACGATAAAAGGAAATTTCCCCTACAAACAACTGACACCCGGTGCCCCCGCCTGCCCGACTTGCACGGACGGTTGTTTTGCTTGTGGAGAATGTATTGAAGTCTGCCCCACACATGCCATCCATTTCAGTGAAGACCAGAGCTCCATTGAAACAGATATTCACAAGTGCATCAAATGCTGCGCCTGCGTGAAATGCTGCCCGAACGAAGCCCGCGAGTTCAGTACCCCGTTTGCTGCCATCCTTCACGAGAAGTTCAGCGCCCGCCGTCAGCCGGAATTATTCTTCTAACATAAAAACTTGTTTACATGAAAGAAAGAGAAAAACGGGTACTGGTTGGCATGAGTGGCGGGATAGACAGTTCGGCTGCCTGCATCATGCTTCAGGAACAAGGATATGAGGTAGTAGGTGTCACGATGCGTACCTGGGACGTAGCCTCTCATTTCACTCCCGGGAATGACCAGCCCAATGAAGTCATAGAAGCCCAGGAGCTGGCGGCACGTTTAGGTATCGAACACCACGTGGCCGATGTCCGTACGGAGTTCCGGCAAGTCATCGTACAGTATTTCATCGACGAATATATGCGTGGACGCACTCCCAACCCCTGTGTCATGTGCAACCCTTTATTTAAGGAACGGATTCTGTGTGAATGGGCAGACAAGTGTAACTGTGCCTGGATTGCTACAGGGCATTACTGCCAACTGAAAGACCTTAACGGTTACCGTTACATCCTGACCGGAGACGACCCGCTGAAGGACCAATCGTACTTTCTGTGGAAACTTCCACAAGAAATTCTGAAACGTATGATGTTTCCCTTAGGAGGAATGACCAAAGCCAGTGTACGCGATTACCTGGCATCCAAAGGTTTTGAAGCCAAAGCACGCGGAGGAGAAAGCATGGAAATCTGCTTCATCGAAAAAGATTACAGGGAATTCCTGAAAGAGCATTGTCCCGATATTGATGAGAGAATTGGTCCGGGATGGTTTGTGGACAACAAAGGCCTGAAACTGGGACAGCACAAGGGGTTTGCCTACTACACCATCGGCCAGCGAAAAGGCCTGGAGATTGCTTTGGGTAAACCGGCGTATGTGCTAAAAATCAATCCGGTCAAGAATACGGTCATGTTAGGAGATGCCGACCAGCTCAAAACTTACTACATGTTAGTGGAAGACTATAACGTAGCCAGCCTGGAAGAGTTACTCAACTGCAAGGAGCTTTCAGTACGTATCCGCTACCGCAGCCGCTCAATTCCCTGCCGTGCAATTCTGCTGGACAACGGGCAACTATTAGTCCGGTTTGAGCAAGAGGCTTCTGCTATCACTCCCGGCCAGTCGGCAGTGTTCTACGAAGGGAACCGTGTACTCGGAGGCGGTTTCATCGCCTCGCAACAAGCAATTAAGAAAATAGCTGCTGAGAATGAAGCTAAATTCCTATAGCATACCACAAAAAATGTCCGGACCGCTCACTAAAGCCATCCGGACATTTTCCATTTTATAACTATTTCCTTACAGATTATTCCTTATCCCGTTCCAGCGAGAAACGTACGGGGTCATCATATTGTTCCTGCAGTTTCAGCATTTCTGCCTTCAACTCGTCAACCACTGCCTCATACTCCTTCTGTCCATACAGATTATGCATTTCGTGCGGGTCTGCCTGCAAGTCGTACAATTCCCATGTATCAATGTCATTATAGAAATGAATCAGTTTATAACGGTCTGTACGCACTCCATAATGGCGTTTCACCATGTGCTCTGCCGGGTATTCATAGAAATGATAGTACAAAGCCTTGCGCCAGTCTTTCGGGTGTTCACCTTTCAGCAACGGTAACAAAGATACTCCGTGCATATCAGACGGAATTTCTACTCCTGCCAAATCCAGGAAAGTAGGTCCATAGTCAATGTTCTGTACCATTTCAGTAATGTCTCCCCGACGAGTGAAGCCATCCGGCAAACGCATAATCAGCGGAGTACGCATGGATTCTTCATACATGAAACGCTTGTCGAACCAACCATGTTCTCCCATATAGAATCCCTGGTCGGAAGTATACACTACCAGCGTATTCTCCAATAATCCTTTTTCCTCCAGATAGTCCAATACGCGACCCACATTGTCATCCAACGACTTCACTGTCTTCATATAGTCACGCATGTAACGCTGGAATTTCCAGTTGGCCAAATCCTTTCCTTGAGGATTTTTCTTATAGAAATCTTCGATGATAGGACCATAGAACTTCTCCCATGCTGCACGCTGAGCGGTATCCATTCGGCCAAGGAAACTTTCATACAATGTCTTCAAACGAGAGTTCTTGTCCGGACGAAGCATCTTCAAGTCATAAATCATATCCATGTCCTTCACGATGCTCATTTCCTGAGCAGCCGCCGCTTCACGTCCCTCATAGTCATCAAAGAAGTTATCCGGCAAAGGGAAGGTCTTGTCTTCATACAAAGCCAGATTACAAGTATCTGCCATCCAGTTGCGATGGATAGCCTTATGATGAATGAACAAGCAGAACGGTTTCTTGTCATCACGCTTGTGTTCCATCCAGTCGATGGCATCATCGGTAATGATGTTGGTTATGTAACCGTGCTTCTGAATGGTATCATTCTGTTGCGTAATGAAGTTCGGATTATAGTAATCCCCCTGTCCCGGCACAATCTGCCAGTAATCAAACCCTGAAGGCAGACTTTCCAGATGCCATTTTCCGATAATCGCCGTCTGATAACCAGCCTTCTGCAACAGTTTCGGGAAGGTTTGCTGTGCACTGTCGAATACACAAGTAGTATTATCATAGAACTTATTGCCACAAGAATGCTTGCCTGTAATCATACAGGCACGGCTGGGACCACTCAACGAGTTTGCCACAAAACTGTTCGTAAAGCGCACTCCCTCATTGGCTATGCGATCCAAGTTGGGAGTTTCCATGTAGCGCGTATCATAACAGCTCATCATCTGTGCCGTATGGTCATCGGTCATGATGTACACAATATTGTATTGCTTCTTTTCCTGCTTGTCAGCTTGCTGACAGGCTGTAGTTACGGCCGATAAAGCAACCATACCGGCAACGGGATAAAATTTATTCATAAGTCTACTTAGGTTATTCTATTCTTACAAAGCAGATATACGAAGCTTATAGCTCATCGGTTTCTGCGGAATCTGGTACTTCAGCATGGTTTCCGGACCACAACTTGCGTTTCCTATTCCACGCAAAGCTGCATCCAGGTGAAGCACTACGTATGGACGCGGTTGCAATTCCCAAGTATGTTTGGTATTCATCAAATCTTCATCCGTATAACGCAAAGCAGAGAAAGAAACATTACCCTGTGTCTGGATACGGATACCCTTTCCTGAAGCATCCTTCAAATCCATGCTACGCAAACCTTCCCGGTTACCCATAGACTGAGGTTTCACATACTTGCCGGTATCATTTGCATCCAGCGTGTAACGTCCCACAGGACATGCATCCTTACGGTCGACATAGTTTTCCCAAGGACCATGTGCATAATAGTCTACCTGAGTCAAAGTAGAATCCAGCAGGCAAACCAATCCACAGCGACGTAAGTTCGCAGTCTGAGGAGAGAAACGTACATCCATATCCATTACTCCATTCGGCATAAATGTGTACACAATGTTGGTTGCACACAAAGAACCGCCACGAGAGGTGCTTACCTGTACAATTCCTTTATCCACACTTACCTCACACGTACCGGCTGCATCCAGCCCGTTAGCAACTTCCTTAAACAAGTCATTCTCAATCCAGCGGTGGTTATCATACAAGAAACCGCCATTATGACTGATGATTTCCTTTCCAGCCATGTTCAATTGTACCATCTGTCCGGTAGCTTTATCAAAAGCTGCACGGAGGTGCTTGTTATAAAGCATCAACAGTTTATCGGTTTCCTGAATGGTCCATTCATTTTTCTTCTTCTTAAACGTCAGTTGTGGTAAATCGGCTCTCTTCTGCAATTCAAACTGGCAAGCAGCTACTTCATGTCCAGCTTCTGCCCATACAGCAGATGCTAACATACGTACATGCAAATTGACCATCACTTCATCACCAGCCTTCTTGGCATCTGCCAAATTTACTCCTGACAGTTTCAGATTCAATACTGCAGAATCCCCCGGAAGGATATTTTCCAGTTTCAAGCTGTCAACTCCCACAATCACTCCATTCTTCACGCTTTCCCATTTCAAATCGAACCCCTTCAATGACAAGAACGCATATTTGTTACGTACCTGCACATTGACCAGATTATGAGAAGCATCCGTACCTACACACTTAAAGGCTACATACTGATAAATGGCTTTCACCTCTTTCAGCTTCGGAGATTCCTCACGTGTAGCCGGCACAATACCGTTGGAACAGAAGTTACCCTGATGCGGGCCAGGGAAGTCATATCCTGTATGCAGGCGGTAAATACCTTTCTTTATTTCATGCGGTTCATAAATAGCCTGGTCTACCCAGTCCCAAATAGCTCCACCGATAGTAGCCGTACTACCTTCAATACTTTCCCAATATTCTTTCAAGTTACCGATGGCATTTCCCATGGCATGCGCATATTCACATACGAAGAGTGGTTTTTCAAACGCACTTACATGCTCATCCATCCAGTCCATGCTCGGATACATCTTGGAGTAGAAATCACTGAAGCGGTTACCACCGTATGACTTTCCATCGCGTGTTCCTTCATAATGTATCGGACGGCTATCCAGCTTTTTAGCTGCGTCATAACAATCACGGAAGTTGGCTCCTCCTCCGGCTTCATTACCCAAGCTCCAGAAAATCACACTCGGATGATTGCGGTCTCTCAGCACCATGCGGTCAATACGATCCACGAATGAAGGTATCCAGGAAGGCATGTCACTAATAGACTGGTTGGCATGGTCTTCCAGGTCAGCCTCATCCATTGTGTACAAACCATAGTAGTCAAACATAGCATACATTTTGGCTGCATTCGGATAATGAGACGTACGAATCGTATTAATATTGTTCTGTTTCATAGTCAGCACATCCCACAGCATAGACTCTGTTGTCACCGCACGACCATATACCGGATGCGTATCGTGACGGTTGGTTCCCTTGAAGAACACTCGTTTGCCATTCAAGTAAAGTAATGCCCCTTTCACCTCTATGTCACGGAAACCGTACTTCGTAGAGAAAGCCATTTCATCTTTTCCTCCCTGACGCTGTATCACTTGCACAGTATACAATGTAGGAGTTTCAGCAGTCCACAAAGACAAACCGGACAAATCGAATGACACATTAGCCGTACTTACCGGAGAAGAAGGAGCGTATTTCACAGCCACCTCCGATTCGGCTACCTTACGGCCTTCCGGATCTAACAGACGCACCAGCAGATTCTTGGTACCCTTCAGCTTGTCACGGTTATCCAAAGACAACTTCACATTCATGGTTCCACTCTTATAATTCTTATCCTTATCCAATAGACAAGTAATGTAATGGTCGCGCACACTTACTTTCGGCACATTATACAGATAGACATCACGGAAGATACCACTCATGCGGAACATGTCCTGACATTCCAGATAAGAACCGTCACACCAGCGGAACACCTGCACAGCCAGACGATTTTCGCCCGGTTTCAGGTACTTAGTCACATCAAACTCAGCTACATTGTTTGCTCCTTGTGAATAGCCTACATATTTTCCGTTGAGATACACAAAAGCTGCACTGTAAATACCACCGAAATGAATGAAAGTACGTTTTCCATCCCAGCCTTCCGGCAAGTTAAACATACGTACATACGAACCTACCGGATTGATACCATAGTTCTTTCCGCCATCGTTAAAACCTTTACGAGCCTGAATATAAGGCGGTGTGTTGGCATGCGGGAATTCTACATTAGCATAAATCGGACGGTCGTAGCCCTGCATTTCCCAGTTAGACGGCACAGGAATACGGTCCCATCCCGATACATCGAAATCTTCCTTATCAAAATCCAGCGGACGTTTTGAAGGTTCTGACACCCAATGAAAAGCCCATGTACCGTTCAGCAGCATATAGGCAGAGTTATGTACTTCCTCCCAAGGGCGGTCATAGAAAGCCTTGTCTGCCAGCATATCTTTCTCTGAAGGATAAGGCATGTACGTGGCATGACCTGCTTCCTTATTTTCTTCAAAGCGAGTTTCATCTTCCCAGTACACTTTTTCGCGTGCAGCCATACCCGCTCCTTCGGGCATAGGCACAGCGCTTACCCGTATCTGGAACAAAGAAGCTTCCATCGTTTCAGCCTTCTTTCTATCCATCAACTGCAGACGGCCATCTTTCTGACATACCAGCATAAGTGATGGAGTATTAGCCGGAGCCAGTCTTACCCCGTTTGCGGTTTCCTGTATGTTCCACAACTGCGCCTCATCACTTCCATTCACCTCTGTAACGGCCAATGCCTTATGGTCTACATCAGCTCTCAGCGCCTTGTCCTCGAATACATTCACCAAACGGAAACTTCCCGATAACTCGTTAATGTTCCACTGCTGTGTCTGGTCGTCCTTACTCAATGATTTCAATATTACAGACGAACCCTTATCATAACCCAGTACCTTATTTGATACCTTTGCAGGGAACACATTATAAAGTTTGTCTTTATCGTATCTGCTTTGCGAAGATACATTCTGAGCCATCCATACCAGAAGTCCCAGGACCATCAAAAAACGATAAATTCTAATCATAGCATTTACAATATTAAAGTGGAATACATACTAAATTTCTAACTTTTCCTTTAAATCCCATTTTGGTATCCCCCAACTGTTTCAAGGGGAAAATTAAAGTTTCCTGATACCAGAAGCGATCTTTCCGCTGCCTTTTCTCGTTATACACCTCTCCGACACGACCTTCCAATCTTTCCTGAAGCTGCCCGTTCACAAACAGAGAAGTACCTTTTACATCACCCTCAATTCTTACTTTACTCCATTGTCCGGCAGGCAAACGATATGCATGGAACACAAACTCATAGCCATCACGACGGAAAGCAAACTTACCGGTATTCTGCCAGTTGGAAACAAATTCTGAATGCGGACCTTTGAACAATATGGCATCAACATTAGGCGTCGTATCCGGACACAATTCAAATTCCACTGCATAAGGATAGCCTATTTCATCTACTTCCGTAGTTACAACCTCTGTACCAGACAAAGTCACTTCTTTTCCTGCTTCAATCAGTGTAGTCTGCTTGTCTACCTTAGCCAACAAGTTTACACCCGGAGCCTCAGGAGTAGTAGCGCAAAGCGCCATGAACTGTTCAAAAGGCACTTTATCTGCATTTTCACCTTTCCACATCTTTTCACACACCACCTGCAAGCCTGGGAAGGTACGGTAATGTACATCCTGCTCACTGATACCATTACCCACACGGTCATTCCAAACCGCCAGCATTGCACCCAAGAAGTTAGGATGACGTACGGTCATCTTCGGATCGTCCATCCGCATCATCTCCGGCATCCAGTTTTCATACAGCCACTGATAATTCAAGAAGTCATAATAATAATGTGCTGCAGGCACCAGATACAACAGTCCATCACACAAATTCACGACCTTGGCACCCGCATCCAGACAAGTCTGCACATCCATCCAATCATAGTTCCATGCACTCACCACTTTGCCCTTCAAATCAATAGGTGTATTTCCTTTCATCACATTCAAGCTTCCCCACAAACGCGGAGTCTTACCGTATTTCGATACAAAATCAAGATAATGATTTGTAAAGTGACGGAATTGTTCTGATTCTTTCCGGTTATACTCATCTGTACCGATATGCACCTCCGGTCCTACAAACACGGGATTCTCGCCCGACAGATATTCATCGAACAAGGTATCCACAAAATCATACACCTCTTGTTTGTATAAATCCAAATGGTCCATACCATATTCTTTATTATCAGCAGCCAGACGCGGATTATATTGTGTAAAGGCTAATGAGTGAGCAGGCACATCAATCTCCGGAATCACATTAATACCATAACGTGCAGCCATAATCTGGAAATCACGGAATTCCTCTTTTGTATAAGAACCGTCCTTAGCTGTCAGCCCTGGGAAACGTTCACTTTCCAAACGGAAAGCCGCATACGTTTTGTTCCAGTCATTTCCAAAAAATTCCACAAAGCCATTGTCGTTCAAATGTACTTGCAACTCATTCAGTTTATAGAACGAAAGAATCTTGACATAATCACGCAAATAGTCCATCGTAAAGAACTTACGAGCCACATCAATCATAAATCCTCGGCTCGGATACAAAGGAAAGTCTGTAGCCCGTCCTTTCATCAATCCCTCCGGTTGATTATGAATCATCTGAAGTAACGTACGCGTACCCCAGAAAACACCTTTGGAGGTAGGTGCCTCAATGGTAACCTCACCCTGAATATTCATCCGGTACCCTTCTTCACCCAAAGCTTTGTCCGGCTTACTCAAAGTCAGATAGACAGTTCCTTTTTCTTTCTTTCCTACTACGACGCTGTACTCCCAACCAAACATTTCCTTCAGGTCCTGCGCCAGGATTTCGGCCTCTCCTTTCAGCTCATTTTCTTCATCCGAAGATACAATCACTTTCCCTGTTTCTGGAAGTACCAGTTTTCCTTTTGCCGATTTCCACTGCTGCAAGGCAGGAATCACTTGTGGCACATTCTGGCCTACGGCCATCATCAACCCACACAACCACATCACACTACATAGAATCAAATGTCTCATTGTATCAAATTTAAAGTTTACATATTTATCTTAAGAAATAACCGTTTCTGCAGAAATCAACGGCACTCATACTAAAAATTATAATCTATATTGATTAAGAAAACGCTAAACCATGAACAAATAAAACCAGCGATTTTTCTCATACTATTTATTTAAGGATTTTAGTTTCGAATACAAAAATATGCATTTTTCTTCTCTTCATCACTTTTAAAGACTGATTTTTAAGTCTTAAAAATATCTATTAATAAGATTCGGAAATAAACGGAACATGCTTACGAACATGAAACATAGAACATTTCTGCCCATTTTGAAGAATCCCTTTATATTTTCTACGTTTCCCCACAGAGAAACCTACGTTTTCCGAACCAGAAACATACGGTTCCGCATTGAGAAACCTATGTTTCCCTCATGGAAAACATAAAAATCTCTCCAATAAAAGTAACTTTATTCCAAGAGATTTTACTTTATGCTTTATCGCATCCCGAAAAATTCGCTTCGCACGCCTCAAAAAAGAATAATTTCCAAATAAATCGTATCTTTGCACATCGTAAGGTTGCAACTTAGAATAAACTATATACGTATATGGAAAAGAACTTTAAACGAACGACCGTTACATCGGCTCTGCCATACGCAAACGGTCCGGTCCATATCGGCCATCTGGCAGGGGTTTATGTGCCGGCCGATATTTACGTGCGCTATCTGCGCCTGAAAAAAGAAGACGTGCTCTTTATCGGAGGTTCGGATGAGCATGGAGTGCCCATCACTATCCGCGCCAAAAAAGAAGGCGTAACTCCACAAGATATCGTAGACCGTTATCATACCCTCATCAAGGATTCTTTCAAAGAGTTCGGTATCTCATTCGATGTGTACGGACGTACCTCTTCACCCACTCACCATCAGTTAGCATCTGACTTTTTCCGTAAATTGTATGACAAGCATGAGTTTATCGAAAAAACTTCCATGCAATATTATGACGAGGAAGCTCACACATTCTTAGCTGACCGTTACATCACGGGAGAATGCCCTCGCTGCCATGCAGAAGGTGCTTACGGCGACCAGTGCGAGAAATGTGGAAGTACACTTTCTCCTACAGAACTGATAAACCCGAAAAGTGCCATCAGCGGAAGCCAGCCTGTCATGAAGGAAACCAAACACTGGTATTTGCCACTTGACAAACACGAAGGCTGGTTGCGCAAATGGATTCTGGAAGATCACAAGGAATGGCGTCCGAATGTATACGGACAGTGCAAGAGTTGGCTGGATATGGGGCTGCAGCCTCGTGCCGTGAGCCGCGACCTTGACTGGGGTATTCCGGTTCCGGTAGAAGGTGCAGAAGGAAAAGTATTGTATGTATGGTTCGATGCACCTATCGGCTATATCTCTAACACAAAAGAACTGTTGCCCGATTCATGGGAGAAATGGTGGAAAGACCCTGAAACACGCCTGATTCATTTCATTGGAAAAGATAACATCGTGTTCCACTGTATCGTATTCCCGGCCATGTTGAAGGCAGAAGGAAGCTACATTCTTCCGGACAACGTACCTTCTAACGAGTTCCTGAACCTGGAAGGTGACAAGATTTCAACTTCACGCAACTGGGCAGTATGGTTGCACGAGTACCTGCAGGATTTCCCTGGCAAGCAGGATGTATTGCGCTACGTGCTGACTGCCAACGCACCGGAGACAAAGGACAACGACTTTACTTGGAAAGATTTCCAGGCTCGTAACAACAACGAACTGGTAGCCGTATACGGTAACTTCGTAAACCGTGCATTGGTGCTGACTCACAAATATTTCAATGGAAAGGTTCCGGCTTGCGGTGAATTGAACGACTACGACCGTGAAACACTGAAGGAATTTGCCGACGTAAAAGAAGAAGTAGAAAAACTATTGAACGTGTTCAAATTCCGCGATGCGCAAAAAGAAGCCATGAACCTGGCCCGCATCGGAAACAAATACCTGGCAGATACAGAACCATGGAAACTGGCTAAGACCGACATGGCACGTGTGGCTACCATCCTGAACATTTCATTGCAGTTGGTTGCCAACCTGGCTATTGCTTTTGAACCGTTCCTGCCGTTCAGTTCTGAAAAACTGCGCAAGATGCTGAACATGGAAAGCTTCGACTGGGAACAACTGGGACGTACAGACTTACTGGCAGAAGGCCATCAGCTGAACAAGCCTGAATTGTTGTTCGAAAAGATTGAAGACGACGTCATTCAGGCACAGGTAGATAAATTGCTGGCCACCAAGAAGGCCAACGAAGCAGCCAATTACAAGGCTAATCCGATTAAACCGACCATTGCTTTCGAAGAATTTGAGAAACTCGACATCCGTGTAGGTACTGTATTGGAATGCGAAAGCGTACCTAAGATGAAGAAGCTGCTGAAATTCAAGATTGCCGACGGACTGGAAAACCGTACCATCGTCAGCGGTATTGCTCAGCATTACAAACCGGAAGATCTGGTAGGCAAGCAAGTGCTGTTTATCGCAAACTTAGCTCCTCGTCAGTTCAAGAACGGTCTGGTGAGCGAGGGTATGATTCTCAGTGCAGAAAACTTTGACGGTTCACTGTCCGTTACCACTACTTTGAACGAAGTAAAACCAGGAAGCGAAGTAAAATAACCTTTGCTCTCCTTCATTCTATTTTTACACACGCACGCAGATTTCCGTTGATACAACAACGGAGGTCTGCGTCGTCTGTTCCATAAGAAACAAGAATGCCCGAAAACTCTTTAAAAGAAAAAACGGCCAAAGGATTGCTCTGGGGAGGAATCAACAATGGGGCCATGCAGGTGCTGAATCTGGCATTCGGCATCATTACTGCCCGTATCCTGAACGACAGTGATTACGGAATGGTAGGGATGCTGAGCATTTTCTCACTGATAGCCGGCTCTTTACAAGAAAGCGGGTTCACCGCAGCGTTGGTCAACAAAAAGGAAATCAGTCACCAGGATTACAATGCGGTGTTCTGGTTCTGTAGTGGACTGAGTCTTACACTCTACCTCATCTTGGCCGGATGTGCACCACTGATTGCGGATTTTTATCGTAACGATGAACTGATTCCATTGGCACGTTACTCATTTATCGGGTTCTTTATTGCTAGTCTGGGAATCCCTCACAGTGCTTACTTATTTCGCAACCTGATGGTGAAGCAGAAAGCTTTATCCAGTATCATTGCACTGGTGGTATCAGGATGCACGGGAGTAGCAATGGCATTGTTAGGCTACTCTTACTGGGGTATTGCCACGCAAAGCATCGTATATGTATCTGTCATTAATCTGTGTTACCTGTATTTCTCGCCCTGGCGACCGACTCTCCAGTTTGATTTCCGACCGCTGAAAAGCATGGTCAGTTTCAGTAGCAAACTTCTGCTGACCAACATTTTCAATCACATCAACAACAACCTGTTTTCCATTATTTTAGGACGCTATTACTCAGAGCGGGAGGTCGGACAGTTCAATCAGGCCAACAAATGGAATTTGATGGGTCACTCACTGATTACAGGAATGGTAAGCAGCGTAGCCCTTCCGGTATTACGCCAGGTAGCCGACGACAGCGAACGCCAGTGCCGCATTTTCCGTAAGATGCTTCGTTTCACGGCATTCATTTCTTTTCCGGTCATGCTTGGCTTGTCACTTATTGCTCCGGAAATGATTACACTCACTATCGGAAGTAAATGGCTTCCCAGTGCCAATATCCTGCAACTGCTGGCCATAGGAGGTGCTTTCCTGCCCGTAACCAGTCTCTATACCAACTTGCTTATCAGCAAAGGAAAATCCAACTTGTTCATGTGGAATACCATCGCACAAGGAGTCAGCCAACTCGTCGTCATGTACCTGCTTTATCCTTACGGCATACAGTGCATGATTAAAGTCTACATTGCCATTAACGTAGGCTGGCTGCTGGCATGGCACTACTTTGTGTGGCGTGAAATCAGACTGAGCCTTTTCCACGCCATCAAAGACGTGTTTTCATTTGGCCTCATTGCTGCCATTATCATGACAGGAGTCTATTTCCTGACACGTTCCCTCACCAACCTGTACCTGCTGATTACTGCAAAAATCTTATTGGCAGGAATTCTTTATCCTCTGGTTATGTGGTTGAGTGGTTCAGCCACTTTTAAAGAGGCCCTGAACTATATCTTTAAAAAGAAACTATCCTAACATAAAATGACCGAAACAATGACATCCCCTACCGTAGCCGTAGTAATGTGTACCTACAATGGAGAGAAATACCTGCGCCAGCAACTGGATTCCATTCTGGCACAGACCTATCCCATTCAAGAACTGATTGTGCAGGATGACTGCTCGACCGATGCAACCCTGCCCATCTTACAAGAATATGAGGCCAAAGTTCCTTTCATGCAAGTCATTGAGAATACCCATAATCTGGGATTCAATCTTAACTTCAAGACCGCCTGTATGCGGGCTACTGCCGACCTGATAGCTATTTCTGACCAGGACGATGTCTGGATGCCTGAGAAAATACAGAAACAAGTGCAGGCTATTGGAGACTACAACCTCTGTTTTTCCGCCCATTTACGAGGAGAACGTATGGAAACAGCCCATATTGTCAGTTCACAATTATGCGCCGGAAGCTTTATTGTTTGCAGGTATCGCAGGCCATACCATGCCTGTACGCCGTGAATTCCTTCAACGGGAAGAAATCTGGGTAGACAAATTTTTCTATGACTGGAGTATTGCTGTCAGTGCCTACCTCTACGACCATCGCGGCATTGTCAAAATAGACGAACCGCTTAACTGGCATCGCTCTCACGAAAACGAGGCTGCACTCAAACAAAACCTGGATCTGTTCCTCCAAAGCAAGAAAAAGCCGACTTACCAGCCTTATCTGTATGGATTCAGAAACTACCGCAGACTCCAGCAAAAACCAAACTGGAAGCGGTTTTACACATTTGTGCGTGAGCATTCCGACCCCTCACTCTACCCGCTGCTACACCAGATGGCTACACTAATGCTAAAGAATGACGTGATTTCCTTGCTGAAGCTTTGCCGTCTGTGCATGAAACACCGCCAGACAATTTATCCGGTGAAGGAAAAAGCACAAGGAATACGAGGTATGATTCGTGGATTTTTTTATCCGTTCATCTTCTCCTACCGTTGCTCTACCTTCGATTTAAAACAATAAAATATATGCTGTTCGCCTAGTTTTTAACATGCAAGCTTGGCTGAAAAAACGAGATTCACTAAGTTTGCAAAAAGATAGTGAATGCTGCTTAATTAAAAGATTTCCATGAATACATGCTCCAGAAAATATACCCCGCAAGAGTTGGAACAGCTACATAAAGCTTTATACGAGATACTCGGTGAAATCGTACGTATCTGCGAGAAGCATCAGATTCCGTTCTTCGTAATTGGGGGAACAGCCATTGGTACGCTGTATGACAAAGCCATCCTTCCATGGGATGACGACATAGACATTGGAATGAAACGGGAAGATTATAACCGCTTCCTGAAAGTTGCTCCTCAGGAACTGGATTCTCGCTATTTCCTTTCATGGATAGAAACAGACCCGCATACTCCTTACTACTTTGCCAAAGTTAAGAAGAATCACACCCTGTTCGTGGAAGGGCTTTTTAAGAATGTACCCATGCACCAGGGTATTTTTGTCGATATTTTTCCTTTTGACCGCATTCCTGACAATCGCCGTCTGATGAAAGTCCAGCATGAGCTGGTTAAGTTTTTAAACTGCTGCCTGATTGGAAAAGAAGCCTGGCTTTGGAAGCATTGCCGCCCTTGTGAAATAGAAAACCCGACCAACCGTGGATTTATGGGATGTCTGGCTAACTATCTTATCGACGTACTTTTACCCAAAAAGACTATTTTCCGACTCCTGACAGGAGCACAAACGTTTTTCAATACACGAAAGACCCGCTACTTCAATAATATCATGACCAAGACCGACCATGTGACAGAAGCAAGTCTGAACCACTTGGAGCCGGTGAAATTCGGTCCATTAACCCTGGCTGCTCCTCAGGGACTGGAAGAGTTTCTCCGGTACAATTACCCGAAACTGCACCGCTTCAACGAAGAAGAGCAGGCACAAGTAATTGATCACTATCCTGAAGTATTGTCATTCAATACACTTGCAGAAGCCAACGAAACGAAATCTCATTCCTAAAACCACATAGTATCATGGAAAATTACATTCCTGTACACAGTACTCCGATTCAATATACCGGCCATCCATCACAAGTTGATGTAGCCGTATTGATTCTGTTCTTCAACCGGCCTGAGCCTCTTTCTGCCGTATTTGAACAAGTCAGAAAAGCACGTCCTTCCAAATTGTTTCTTTATCAAGACGGAGCAAGAGGGGAAAAAGACATGCCCGGCATTTTAGCTTGCCGGAAGGTAGTAGATGAGATAGACTGGGAATGTGAAGTATATCAATGGTATCAGGAAAAGAATTTCGGTTGCGACCCTTCTGAATATCTTTCCCAGAAATGGGCTTTTTCTATTGTCGAGAAATGCATCGTACTTGAAGACGATGATGTACCTTCCGTCAACTTTTTTGCTTTCTGTAAGGAACTACTCGACCGATATGAAAACGATAGCCGCATCTGCATGATTTCGGGAATTAACTACGACGAAATTACCCCAGACATGCCTTATGACTATTTCTTCAGCACGGCATTTTCCATTTGGGGATGGGCCAGCTGGCGTCGTGTCATCGACCAATGGGATGAGCATTATAGTTTTCTGGATGATACGTTCAATCTGCAACAACTGGAAGAATATATCAAGGAAAGAAAATACCAGAAGGAATTCATCGAGTTTTGTCGTCACCATCGGGAAAGCGGGAAATCCTATTATGAGAGTATTTTCCATGCGGCCATGTTCTTCAATTCCGGCTTGAGCATTGTCCCCACTAAGAACATGATCAACAATTTGGGAGCCACAGCCGGTTCTACTCACTTTGGCGGAAGCAATAACCTACTGCCGAAAGGCTATCGGCGTGTATTCACCATGAAGCGTTACGAACTGGATTTCCCGTTGAAGCATCCACGGTATATCATCGAAAATGTGGGTTACAAGAACCGCATGTTCCGCATCATGGCATGGGGGCACCCATGGATAAAAATCGGACGCTCTTTTGAAGAGCTCTATTTAAACCTTCGCTATGGCAACTTCCAGCATATACGAAAATCATTGATTAACCGTATCAACAAATGGTTAGGACGCAACAAATGGCGCTAATTTGGAGATAAAATGAATTCAAAGCTCAAGATCTATTTCTACCATACCCGCCTTACACGGGAAAGTTATGAAGAATGGAAAGATTTCCGGTTTCCCGGACATATTCTTTATGGTCTGCCGTTATTAGAAAAACACGGCATTCAGTCTGTCATGCATCGGTATAAACCTTATGCAAACCGATGGAAACTGATGCTTTACACCACAAAGGAAATACTTTTCTGCAAAGAGAAATACGAAGTGCTTTACGGTACATCTTTCCGTGGACTGGAGTTGATTATTTTCCTACGGGCATTAGGGCTATACCGGAAACCGATTGTCGTATGGCATCATACGGCATTACGTAAATCGTCCAATCGCTTGAAAGAGGCTATTTCCCGTTTTTTTTACCGGGGAATTGACCACATGTTTCTCTTCAGTCGTAAACTGATTCAAGACTCCATCGCAACTCATAAAGTCCCGGAGCACAAGCTGGAACTCATTCATTGGGGGCCTGATTTAGCTTTTTACGACCACTTATTGAAAGAGCTGCCGGCTGAGCCACGTGAGGGTTTTATCTCCACAGGAAAAGAGAACCGTGACCTGAAAACCATGTTACAAGCTTTCTCACAAACGGATGAGAGTCTGGAAGTCTTTATTGCAGAAGAATGTGGTAACCTCAACTACAAAAAGATTGCCGACAAACTGACACAGACAGACAACATCTGCATTCACTATACCGAAGGGGTTATTCCTTATGAACTGGCCAAGAAAGTAGCACGAAAGAAAGCCATCGTCATCTGCTGCCTGGATTTTCCTTACACGGTAGGACTAACTACATTAGTGGAAGCGTATGCTTTAGGAATCCCTGTCGTTTGCTCTAAGAACCCCAATTTCGAAATCGACATAGACAAAGAAGGCATTGGTATTGCCGTGGAATATGGTGATGTGGAAGGATGGGTAAAAGCCATCCGTTGCCTGTCCACTCACCCCGAGAAGGCCAGAGAAATGGGAGAAAATGCCAGACAGCTGGGAGAAAAACGATTCAATCTGGAGATTTTCAGTAAGGAAATTGCCCAAAGACTGTTGCACATAAGTACAAAAAACTCCTAACTTTGCAGAAAAATTGAACGATACGCTATGAGAGTACTGATTATCAACACCGCAGAACGCATCGGAGGAGCTGCCATCGCAGCCAACCGACTGATGGAAGCTTTAAAGAACAACGGAATAAAAGCCAAGATGCTGGTCCGTAACAAGCAAACCGATCAGGTGACGGTAGTTGCCCTCAAGAAATCATGGCGCAGAATCTGGCAGTTCACCTGGGAACGAATTGTCATCTGGGCAGCCAACGGATTCAAACGGCATAACCTTTTTGCGGTGGATATTGCCAACACAGGTACAGATATTATCTCCTTACCAGAATTCCGTCAGGCAGATGTGATTCACCTGCATTGGATTAATCAGGGGATGCTTTCCTTGAAAGATATCCAGCGCATTCTTGCTTCCGGAAAGCCAGTGGTGTGGACCATGCACGACATGTGGCCTTTCACCGGCATCTGCCATTATTCCGGGGAGTGCGAGAAATATACCTCACAATGCCATGACTGTCCGCTTCTACTGAAGCCTCATCATCATGACCTGTCGGGAAAAACGTTCCATAAAAAGCAAAAACTCTATGCTACGGCTCCCATTACGTTCATAGCTTGTAGCCGATGGTTGGAATCTATGGCACGCAGAAGCAGTCTGCTTCAAGGACACCCCATTACAAACATTCCCAATGCGATTAATACCAACCTGTTCAAGCCACGTGCCAAGAAATTTGCACGCGAGAAGTTGCATCTGCCTACCGACAAGAAACTGCTTTTGTTCGGTTCCATGAAGATTACAGATAAGCGTAAAGGAATAGACTACCTGATTGAAGCCTGCAAGTTATTGGCCCAGCAAGAACCTGAGTTGAGCAAACAACTGGGAGTTGTAGTACTGGGAAGTCAGGCCGAACAGTGCAAATCACTTTTCCCCTTTCCTATCTATCCCATGAATTACGTGAGCAATGAAAAAGAGCTGGTAGATATATACAATGCCGTCGACCTCTACGTCACTCCTTCCTTGCAGGATAACCTGCCGAATACCATTGTCGAAGCAATGGCCTGCGGCATTCCTTGTGTAGGATTTAATGTAGGAGGTATTCCGCAAATGATTGACCATTTGCACAATGGCTACGTGGCCCAATATAAATCGGCTGACGACCTGGCCAACGGCATTTGCTGGACACTGACAGAAGGAGACTACGAAACATTAAGTTCCGAAGCGTACCGTAAGGCCGTGACAACCTACTCTGAAGCAACTGTAGCCAGCCAATACATTCAAATATACAACCACATTACCGGGAAAAATGCATAACATTCATCACTTACATCCGAAGTTTTCCATCATCACGGTTACTTATAATGCCGGAGCCGTACTGGAAGATACCATTCAGAGTGTCATCACCCAGACCTACAAGAATGTGGAATACATCATCGTGGACGGAGGTTCCAAGGACAGAACTTTACAAATCGTTGAACAATACAAGGAACATATACATACCGTAATCAGTGAGCCGGATAAAGGACTGTATGACGCCATGAACAAGGGAATCAAGCTGGCCACTGGCGATTACCTCTGTTTCCTGAATGCAGGTGATGAACTGCATGAGGACGATACTCTCCAGCTGATGGTGCACTCTATTACAGAGGACACGCTTCCAGATGTGTTATATGGTGACACTGCCATCGTAGACGAAGAAGGACACTTCCTGCACATGCGCCGCCTGGCTCCTCCAGAAAACCTGAACTGGAAAAGCTTCAAGGAAGGCATGCTCGTATGTCACCAGGCTTTTTTCGCACGACGTGACCTTGTAGAGCCCTACAACCTTCATTATCGTTTTTCAGCAGACTTTGACTGGTGCATCCGAATCATGAAGAAAAGTCAGGTACTTCACCACACCCATCTGGTGCTTATCGACTACCTGAATGAAGGAATGACTACACGCAACCACAAAGCTTCTCTGAAAGAGCGTTTCCGCATCATGTGCAAGCATTACGGTGTAGTATCTACCGTACTGCGTCATGCCTGGTTTGTCATCCGGGCCTTGAAAACTAAAAAACGTCCCAGTTAAGTGGCCTGAGCCTCTTCACTGGGACGCCTTTATTTCTTCAAACAAACTTCCCGGCCTGTTTACTTCTTACTTTTCTTTAGGGCTAACACAATGGCTGCCAAAATTGCCAGACCCAATATGCCCAATGCAATGAAAGCAACAGTCTCGGTCACATGGAGTGATTTCGGGTCGAAAGTAAATTCTATCACATGTTTCCCGGCAGGCACATTCATCGCACGCAGAATATAATCTGCACGGCCATGCAATACCTCTTCTCCATCAATGAACGAACGCCATCCCGGATAGTAAATCTCAGCAAAGACTACCGTACCGCCCTTCGGAGAGTTTACCTCATACTTCAACGCATTAGGTTCATAGCTGGTCAATACAATCGTACTCAGGCTGTCGGCACCTGCAGAAGCTTTCACTTCGTTCTGGAACTTTTTATCTACCACTGCTACGTGGGCCGGATTTACCTGATGCAACGCTTCTATTTCTTCATTGGCATTGTTCACATACTGCACCTCGTTAACAAACCAGGCATTGCCTAATGCATGGGGATTAAACACCGGAATAGTCTTGCCCTGCTGCAACGGAATGATGAAATAACGTGTATTCAGCATATTCAGCACCGGAGTCAACGTATCGCCTACCTGGCTTAAATCAGCTCCTACTGAGGGTAAAGTCTTATACAGGGCCGTAATTTCACCCTGAATGTGTTCATCAATCATTTCCTGATAACGGCGAAGCTTCGCTGCATGATATCCTCCAATACTTTTGTGCCAGTAAGCTGTATTGTTCTCATTAAAGGTATTGACCGACAGATTCAGCACACGATAATCCAGCGACTTGTCCTGAAGTATCTGCTTGTCTGTTTCCGAAGGTTCCAGGAAAGGCTGCATTTCTGTGCCCTTTGCCACAAACTGCTCGTCATACAGATAGCGCTTGTTTACACTCCACATATCTACCAGACAAAGCAAAGCCAGCAAACCAACCAGCAGCTGTGCTTTCAGCTTTCCGGCATAGTATCCCCATAACAACACAGCTCCAATCAATACGACAAAGAAGCTTCTCCAGGCATCCGAAGTAAAGATGGACTTACGTATCTCTTCCAGGTTAATTAAAATCGGAGCCAGCTGATCGGCCGGAATCGCATTCTGCAATGCGTTCATTTCGGCAGAAGACACATACGAAGGGAAGAAGAAACCTGGAGCCAATGCAAACAGCAAAGAAAGACCTCCCGTCAAAGCAAAAGTAATGTAGAAAGACTTACGTGATTCATTCCACAACTGCGGACGTTCTACCACTTCCTTTAACGCCATAATGGCCAGCAACGGTATAGTAAATTCTGCAATGACCAAAATAGAAGATACTGCACGGAACTTGCTGTACATGGGCACATAGTCAATAAAGAAATCCGTCAGGCCCATAAAGTTATGCCCCCAGGAAAGTAATATGGAGAATACGGTTCCACCCACCAGTGCCCACTTCATCGGTCCTTTTACAATAAACAATCCCAAAATGAAGAGGAACATGACAAAGGCACCTACATATACCGGACCGGAAGTACCCGGCTGTTCACCCCAATACTGTCCCAGCTGACTATACAATCCCATATAGTTAGGGTCGGCCTTCTCCACGGCTTTCTCATTTTGAGCCAAAGGAACAGAAGCACCTCCTTTCACATTCGGAACCAGCAGCGAGAAAGTTTCTCCGATGCCATAGCTCCACTGTGTGATGTAGCTTCGTTCCAATCCGCTATTGGTCTGGTTTGCACTGTTCTCCTTTACCAGCTCACTTTTGCCGCGCATGGTCTCCTTGCTGTACTCATACGTATGATACAAGTTTGACAAGTTCACACACACGCCCAACAGGCCCGCGATTACCAGTACCACACTGGCTTTGATAAATTGAGGTATCTTCCCCTCCCGCCATGCCATCACTCCATACGCAATGGCCATGAACAGCATGACAAACAAGAAATAGTAACTCATCTGTGGATGGTTGGCCACAATCTGCAAGGCTACAAACAAGGCCGTTACAATCCCTCCAGCCAACAGCTTACCACGATAAGCCAGCACCATACCGGCAATTGTAGGAGGAATATAGGCCAATGCTACAAACTTCCAGATATGACCGGCCGCAATGATGATGAAGAAATAAGACGAGAATGCCCAGATAATGGCACCCAGGGCTGACATCCACACTTTAAAATCAAATGCACGCAAAAGAATGTAAAAACCCAGCAGCATGACAAACACATACCACACGTAAGCAGGCAGGAACAGATGATATACCTGCTGAATCCAGCCCAACGTATCGGTAGAATCATAGCTCGGAGACATCTGGTAGGTAGGCATTCCTCCAAAAATGGAATTTGTCCAGCGCGTACGCTCACCAGTCTTCTCCAGGTATTCACTCATTTCACGTCCAGAACCAATGCCGGCTACCGCATCGTGCTGAGCCAGAATTCGTCCTTCATTTACCGCAGGATAGAAATACGCAAACGAAATAAGGGCAAAAAGCACGATTACCACTACATCGGGTAATAGTTTCTTGAACAAGTTCATATTATTCATAATTAATGTTTTCGGCAGGCAAAGATAACACAATACTGCCTGAAAAGTCGTAAATTTGCCGCTGAAAATCTTTTTTAACGTATGAAAATAGGAATCATTACGGCCATGTCTTCCGAACAGAAGCAACTGGCTAATCAACTCGAGAACAAGACTGAACGTAAAGAAGGTCCCTTCACCTACATTGAAGGAAACATCAAGCAAAATACCATCATCCTGATGCAATGTGGCATCGGCAAAGTGAATGCCGCTGCCGGAACGGTCGAACTTATCCGCAACTTCCAGCCCGACTGCATCATCAGTACCGGAGTAGCCGGCGGAATCGACACTTGTCTGAAAGTGATGGACGTAGTAGTCAGCCAGCAGATTGTATACCATGACGTATGGTGCGGCGAAGGCAATGCCTACGGACAGATTCAGGGTCTCCCTACTTTCTTTCAGGGAAATGAAACCCTCTTCCAGTGTGCCCTTTCACTCGATACAGAAACGGCTATCCACGGAGGACTGATTTGTACAGGCGACAAGTTTATTACCGACCGCAGCGAACTGGACGAAATCAAGCATAACTTCCCGGAAGGACTGGCTGTAGATATGGAATCGGCTTCCATTGCCCAGGTATGCTACCTCTATCAGATCCCTTTCATCAGTTTCCGCATCATCAGTGACACTCCGGGAGCTGACAAGCACTTTGAGCAATACCAGAATTTCTGGGGGGAAATGGCCGACCGTTCTTTCCACGTTACTGAAACTTTCCTGAAAGCATTACCCAACAAACTATAATCACTTTATGAAAAAGATACCAAGCTTTACAGTAGACCATATTCGTTTGCAACGCGGTATTTTCGTGTCACGCAAAGATGAAGTTGGAGGTGAAATCGTTACCACCTTCGATATTCGTATGAAAGAGCCTAACCGTGAACCGGCCTTAGGTCCTGCCGCTATCCACACCATTGAACACCTGGCAGCTACTTTCCTGCGCAATCATCTGGTATGGGCCGACAAGATTATCTATTGGGGACCAATGGGTTGCCTGACCGGCAACTACCTGATAGTAAAAGGTGACCTGCAATCCAAAGACATTGCTCTGCTGATGACAGAAACTTTTCGCTTCATCGCCGACTATGAAGGTGAAGTGCCAGGAGCCAGTGCAAAAGACTGCGGAAACTACCTGATGATGAACCTTCCCATGGCCAAATGGGAAGCAGCCAAGTTCCTGCATGAGGTGTTGGAACAACTGACAGAAGCCAACTTAGAATATCCGAAATAACTATAAAAAAGCGGGAGCTTCTTTCCAGATGAGTGGAGGAAGCTCCCGTTTTTTATTCTCGCATTATCATTCAGCTTTTAATACCACTTCCGTTCCTTTCAAAAGAGGAGACGTCAGTTTCACACGAATCTCACCTTTCTCACCTGTAGTCTGGATATAGGCCAGCAAACGCCCGTGGAATGCACGGTGATGATTATCCGTATAATCACTCATATCGCTGTTATTTGAGCCTTCCAGTCCCAACAAGCGTGCCGGACCTTCAATCTGACAAGTGATGTCGTTATCGCCTAATTTCACGATAATACCTTGTTCATCCACCACTTCGATAGTTACATGTGCGGTAGCTTTATCCGGTGACAATACTTCCTTATCCACTGTAGCCCGCAAGGCGTATGGACGTCCTGAAGTCTTGATTACATAAGATGAAAGCACTTTTCCTGTTGCATCACAACCTTCTGCACGCAGTTCACCATCCTGATAAGGAATATCCCAATAAATGATACCGCTCTTATCGTCGTAAGGCTTCATCTGACCTACTTCTTTTCCGTTCAGCAACAAACGAGCCTGCGGTGCATTGGTATAACAAACCACCCGAATCAACTGGCCCGGTTCGTAGTTCCATAAATCCCATGCATCCATTGATACCCAGTCGTGCTTGGGATATGTACCGATGTAAGTCACAGGTTTTTCACTCCAAAGCGAAGCACGGAAGTATCCACGTGGCTTGGGGAAACTGCCAAAGTCCAGCAGACCGGTATACAAACCTCTGGAAGGCCATCTGCCAGACTCACCCAGATAGTCCGTACCCGTCCAGAGGAACTGTCCGAAAATAAATTCCTTGTCGCGTACCGCATGCCAGGCTTCAATTCCTACCCCCGTTTCACTACCGTAAATCACACGGTCAGGATAAGTGGCATGGTCTTCATCATAACGGTTTTCCGTGTAATTATATCCTACCACATCCACTGCTTCAGGATACTCTGTCTGATTCGACATCACCACTCCGGCCAGTGCACCGGTAACAGGACGTGAAGTATCTACCGCACGTACACAGGCAGCCAGACGCTTCGCAATCTTACCGATACGCATGGCATCCGGCGCATCAGGCTTGTATCCCCCAAACATAGGCTGGTTAATGGTTGTACCATCCAGCACCGGGTGAGAATAAGGGTCATTCGGATAGTCTACCTCATTACCGATACTCCACAAGAATATACAAGGGTGATTCCGGTCACGACGCACCATATCCGTCACATCGCGTTCAATCCATTCTTCAAAGAAATCAAATGTTCCATCGTAGCTTGGTTCACCGACATTCCACCCCTTTATCCATTTCCGTTTCGGGAATTCCCATTCGTCCGAAGCCTCATCCATCACTAAGAAGCCCATCCGGTCACATAAATCATACAATACCGGTGCCTGCGGATTATGGCTCATACGGATGGCATTCACACCTACTTCTTTCAGGTTTCTCAGACGGCGCTCCCATACTTCAGGAGGAACTACTGCTCCCAGTACACCAGCATCATGATGCAGACACACTCCTTTCACCTTCATCCACTCTCCATTCAGGGCAAATCCCTTGTTGGCATCAAACTTCAACGTACGGAGGCCTACACTCGTCGAACTACCATCTATCCGTTTGCCGTCACAAAGCAGCTCTGTCTTCAACGTGTACAGATAAGGTGTATCCAAATTCCAGCGGCGAGGCTTCTTCACCTTCAATGATATTGTTTCTTTCGCAATGCCCTCAGCTTTATCTGCCACTTTCTTACGTCCTTGTGCTACCAATGTACCTTCTGCATCATAAAGTGCTGCGGAAACCTCCAATGTGCCAGCAGCCTTCACATGTTTCTCCACTTCCATATCGACTGCCACTACCGCCTGCTTATCGGTCAGCGAAGTAGCGTGCCAGCCTATCCCCCATTGGGCAAAATGAATGTCAGGTGCGGAAATCATCCACACATCCCGATAAATTCCGGAACCAGTGTACCAGCGTGAGTCGGCATAACGGCTATGGTCAATACGGACTGCCAGCACGTTATCTCCTTCCTTCAGGTAAGGAGTCATATCATACATAAAAGAGATGTATCCATTCGGACGTTTACCGAGCAAGTGTCCGTTCAGATAAACCTCGCTGCGGTTATATGCTCCCTCAAAATAGATGTAATGGCGTGCAGCCTTATCAGTAACCTGAAAATGTTTCCGATACCAGCCTATCCCACCCGGCAAATAACCGGTACAGCTTGCCAGTGAAGGAGACAGCTGTCCTTCTACTGACCAGTCGTGCGGCAAATCCAGCTTTCGCCACTTACAGTCATCATACGACACAGAAGCACCTAGGCTGTCATCCGATAAACTAAACAACCAGTTGTCATTGAATTTTTTTGCTTCGCCAAAAGAAACTTGGGCTTGTAATGAAAAACATACAAACAAAAAGAATAAAATAACTAACAAACGGTTTCTCATAATTATAAAATATTTGAAAACAAAAATATGAATCTTACTAAAACTACCTCTTATACATCGAAAACAAAAGTATTTATGAAACGAATTTTTATAATATATCCTCATTTTCACTAAATATACAGAAGCGTATCCAAATTTATTTAACTATCACAACCTTACTTCACGCTTCCTACTTCAATGTTAAATCACCATAAGCTAAACCTAATGCGTTAGGCCATCCATTATCATCATTTTCAAAGCTAAAAAGCCAGCCAACTATTTGGCATTGTTTTTCTCCTAGCCACCCGAGCCAAAATCATACACCCCAAATATCAGAAGCTTCAAAGTTATCAATCGTATGCTATAAAATCAAAATCCTAACAATCAACTGAGAAGCAGTAAATCCACACACTTCCATATATCAAAGAAAAAATTGATTCCTTCATAAACTCTACACAAAAACAGGCATTTGTTATGAGAAAAATTTCACATAACAAATACCTGCTCTGTTGATTATAAAATTATTTTAATGTATATACAAATGTAGAAACAGATCTAGCCGGTATGATACCTTTTTGATAATTAGGCTCACGACGAAGGTCTTTTGCAGCAGAAGTTGTGTATTGTTCATAATCTACCACTTCGTTTGCAAGATTCTCAAACGTATTCTCAATCTTAATAGATTCTTTTGTACAATTAGTATATACAATTACCAATTTATCTTTCTCAGGAGAAAGGTAAGCAGTACCAAAAAACTTGTTATTCTGATTCGGAACGGTCAAATCAATACGCTGAAAACCAGGACGTACAAATAAACTATAATTGCCTAATACCCAAAGATTCTTACCAGCAGAGAACGTTCCATTACCTTCAATATCTCCATAATCTCCTCCCTCAGGAATCAGTCTTATAAGCCAAAATCTATTTTTCTGACTATAGACTTCCATAGATGCAGCAGTCCAATAAGACCAAGAACTAACATTAGCAGTAGCTAAATCTTGATGCATCACTTTTGCCATAGCCAAAGAAATGTCCATATAACTAGATTCATCATAAACAGGACAGTCCTCATAACCTTCTGTCATCATACTCCATTCCGTCTGATATACTTTCAAGCCATAATTCTGTGCAGCCTCATGCACCTTGCTTCTATAATCATACAATGTATTCCAAGTCATATCTGTCCAATAACTATGTCCACAAATAATATTTGGCATATGGTCTAAATTCCCAATATAATTGATGGAAGCAGGATCAAAATATTCACGAATCACATCTCCTCTATTATTACCCGCATCGCCCCGTTCATACAAAAAATACCATTTAGCGGCTTCTGCCAAAAGCATCTTTGTATTATCAAGCCCCTTTTCTGTCAATTTCGCATCTAGTTCCTTTGCCAATCTAGCAACTTGACTATTTCTCCATCCACTACCTTCTTGTCCACCTGTCCAATTAAATTCTGGTTCATTTACCGGACTAATCAATGTAATGTTATACCCTTCATCTTCAAAGTGCTTTGTCACAGTAGCAAGGAAATCTGCAAAATCATCATAACAATCTTCTTTAAGGTTTGCCCCGTCCCCTTCATTAGACCAAGCATATCCATTTTTCGTCATAAAAACAGGTGGAGTACCAGTAAAAAGAATAAACTGATCACAGCCATATTCTTTAGCCTTTTCCATAAAATATTGCTGTCCCATACATTTATTCCAGCTATAAGTGCCATTCGCATTCAGGAAACACTCAACACGTCTTGTCTTATCTTCAATTTTACTAGCCTCTCCTTGCTCTGCAGAACCACCACCTACATTGAAACGCCATTGAGACAAACCAATACCTTTGGGGTGACCATCCTTAATTTCTGAAGAGAAGAGAAGCTCTGCAATACCTTCTTTATTAGAAGAGCTCCAATATTTTCCAATAAAATCAAGTGTCCATGCACCTGAAGCTCCAAAACCATCTATTGTCTGATAAGTCTTCGAAGCATCAATTTTAACTGTCAAGGCAGAATCCACCTTAATATTCAAAGGATACTCAGGCGTAAATGCTGTTTCATCTTTACAAGCAGAGAAAGCTGCTACGCATGATAATGCCAACAATAAATATTTATTTCTCATTGTATTAACTTTTTTAATTATGCTGTAATTAATATCCAGGGTTCTGCTCAATGGTGCCGTTGGACATTGTTATTTCTGAAGTTGGTATCGGAAAGAGTAAATCACGAGGAACTGTAAAGGTGATTCCTTTGTCACTTGCTTCTTTCTGATTAGAAATTTCATATTGGTCAGTAGATTCTTCTAAGTTATATTTTACGAAACTTCCATTCTTACCCATAATACTGCAAATCAACGGCTTACCATCATCCCCTTTCCAACGACGCAAATCAAACAAACGATTATTTTCCAAAGCCAGTTCTAAACGACGTTCTAGACGAATAGCATCGCGAAGGGTAATTCCTGTCACTTCAGTTCCAACTTCAGACAATTTCGCACGTGTTCTAACCTCATTCAATGCTTTACGTGCATTTTCATCCTTACCCAAAGCATTTTCTACTTCCGCGTACATTAATAAAATATCAGCATAGCGTAAAATACGATAATTTAAAGGAATATGGGATGCATCATACGGTGAAGGACGATGAGCTAAAGGAATATACAACTTTCTCGTTACACGACCAGACTTATGGTTCACTGAAGAAATAGTATAAGCACCTCGTCCCTCATCACCCGGAATAATGTCTCCATCTTTAATTATAGTCCACTTCAAACGTTCATCATCACCAGCATCTTTAAATGCTTTCTCCAAGTTACTAGTCGGAATCCCCCATGCCCAACCACTATCATCACGTGAGCCACAAACAACTGGCATACGAATACCCAGGTTATAGGCTATATCATTATTGGTCTGAATTTCAAATAAAGACTCATCACTATTATTGTAATCAATGCTCCATACATCACCAAAATTCTCCAACAACTTGTATTCACCTTTATGAATATTAATAAGAGAGTCCAGCTCTGCTTCAGCCAAATCATATTTTTCTTGATACAAATAAACTTTAGCTAGCAAACCTTGCGCAGCACCCTGAGTTGCACGTCCCAAGTTCTCAGAACTATAAGCTCCTTTTCTTGGAAGATCTGTAATTGCTTCTTTCAAATCTTTCTCAATCTGTGCATAACTTTCTTCCAATGAAGTACGTTTGATTCCTTCTATCTCACTCGGCATCTTCAATTCTGTAATCAATGGTATTCCACCAAAGTTACGAACCAAATCAAAGTAATGATAAGCTCTGATGAATTTAGCTTCTGCCACATAACGCTTTCTTAAGTTTTCATCCTCAAACTGAACTGTTGGAATACGCTGAATAGCTACATTGCAACGTAAAATTCCTTTATAACGGTATTGCCAGAAATTCTGTGAACAATTTCCACCTGTCTGAGTATCACCTGTATAGTGTGCAAGTGCCTTATACTCTCCAGGATCCTGTGAAGTATTTCCCATCCACATATCATCTGTACACATATCACCAGCCAGATAGAATTTCTGTATCTGCCACCAATCATCCCAAAACAGAGACTGATAACATCCTGTAATTTGCTGAGCACACTCATCCTCATTCTTAAAATACTCACTCAAGTCCTGCTGTCCCCTAACTGGTTCTTCCAAGAAATCAGAACAGCCAACAAAGGTAAAAGCGGCAATAGAAAGCCCTATAATATATTTTTTCATCATTGTCTTTCTTTAATTTAAAAATTAATATTCAAACCAAATAAATAAGTGCGTGGGTTAGGATAACCAGCCCAATCAACACCAGATTCTGTAACAGCACCCGTAGAAGCAGCTTCCGGATCCATTCCTGAATATTTAGTAATAGTAAAAGGATTCTGGGCTGAGAAAGAAATTCTCAGGGTACAGACTTTTGTCCATTCTTTCGGGAAAGTATAACCTACCTGCAACTGTTTACAACGTAAATATGAACCATCTTCTACAAAGAAACTGGAGACACGTTTATAGTTCATATTGGCATCATTCACAGAAAGACGAGGAATATCATAGCTTGTCCCTTCACCATGCCAAGCTGCATTATATGCCCCTGCATATACGTTTTCACCACCTGCACCAGAATAACGTCCCTTTGTTGTATTATATATATCATTGCCTATTGTACCATAGAAGTTTGCCATAAAGTCTATGTTCTTCCAAGAAAAACTAGCATTGATACCTACCATCAAATCAGGAAAAGCAGAACCAATATATGTTTTATCCTTATCATCTAAAACTCCATCATTGTTCAAATCCTTGAAACGAATATCACCAGGCTGAGCATTAGGTTGCAAGATTTCACCATGTTCTCCTGTGTGCGCATTTATTTCAGTCTGATTTTGGAACAAACCGTCAGCTACATAACCATAAAACTGGCTGATTTCACGTCCTTCTTCATTGCGGATGATATAATCACCATTAAATGATTGAGTATAAATAGGAGCTCCATTCAATTTCACAGCCTTATTTTTTACTGAAGAGAAGTTAGCACCTACACTATAAGAAAAATCTCCTTTTTTATCATTCCAGTTTACTGACAGTTCCCATCCTTTAGCTTCCATCTCACCGATATTTTCCCACATTTGTCCGTTCCACATCGGATAACCAAGAATCAACATATTGTCTTTTTTTAGCAACATATCATGAGACTGTTTACGGAACCATTCAGCTGTAACAGACAAGCGGTTATTTAAGAATGCCATATCTACCCCAATATTATAGTCCTCTACTGTTTCCCAACGTAACAAAGAGTTACCAATTGAACCTACTGCAGTACCAATTACACGGTCTGAATTTGAGCCCAGTACATAATCTGCAGAAGAAATAGTAGACTGATAAGCAGAGTTGTCAATAGACTGATTACCCACACGTCCCCAACCTCCACGAAGTTTCAGGTTATCAAATACATGCTGATTTTTCATGAATTCCTCACCTGTAACACGCCAAGCCAGTGAAGCTGCCGGAAATACTGCATATTTATTATCTTTCAAAAATTTAGAAGAACCATCCACACGAACAGAAGCTGTTACATAGTAACGTTCGCTAAAATTATACATTACACGACCCAAATATGAAATCAAAGAAGAATAAGAATTAAGTCCTGTAGCCTGAGGGTTCTGAGTACCTGCACTTACATAATGCAATAATTCATCATTTGTAGGAATACGGTCTCTAGAACCTTCCAACCAATAGTTCTGAAAACGCTCCATTGTATATCCCCCCATCAAATTCAGATTGTGGTTCTTATTGAAAGTCTTCATCCACGTCATGGTATTGGTCCAGTTCCAGTCCACCCAATTCGTCATGTTTCTTTTTGCGGTACTATAATCTGCTTTTTCAAGATTATCCAGAAAGAACTCTGGCGTAAATTCATCGGAGAGCCGGAAGCGTGCATTCAAACCTAGTTGAGAACGAAAAATCAACCCTTTAATTGGCTCTATTGTTATATAAGGAGTAGCCAATAAGCCATACTCATCACTTGATTTATTCATTCGGGCCATACTTGCCACTGGATTCCAAACCTGGCTATTATGAGATCGTGAATAATTATCAAGTTCATTAGATGTCCACTCTGACTTGTCTCTCATAATAGGAGTAGTAGGATCCATTGTCATAGCCGATCCAATTAAGCTAGGAGTATCATTCCACTGTTCATATTTCGGAGTAAAATCCATACCCGCTTTCACAATATCATTAAAACGATATTCCATACTGAAACGAGCTGTCAATTTCTGCCAATTACCAATTTTGTACTGAGAATCCTGGCCAAAATAACCGATGCTTGCAGAATAAGTATATTTATCTGAACCACCAGAGAAACTTAAGTTATAATTATGAATCAATGCAGTTTTACGCATAGTTGCATCCCACCAATCAGTCCCTTCAGCATCTGTAATATCATCCTTGCTGTTATATACCGGTTCACTATTGTCGTTCAAATAACGCTGTTTAAATACATATTCATATTCTGAAGCTTTTGCCATATTAGGTTTCTCCAGTGTCTGGAATCCAGCAGAAGCCGTAAATGTAAATTTTGTTGCACCTGCTTTTCCTTTCTTGGTGGTAATCAAGATAACACCATTTGAACCTCGTGTACCATAGATAGCTGAAGCTGAAGCATCTTTTAACACCTGCATGCTTTCAATATCATTTGGGTCAAGAAAGTTAATGTTATCTCCTACAGGCATCCCATCTACTACATACAACGGGTTAGAACCATTTACGGTTGTTACACCACGAATAATAACACGTGGAGTAGATCCTGGAGAACCTGAATTGGAAATTTGCAGACCACTCACCTTCCCTTGAAGAGCATTCATAGCATTACCCGTACTCAGACTAGCTAAATCTTCACCTTTCACAGCAGCAATAGAACTGGTCAAGTCACTTTTCTTTACCGCACCGTAACCAATAACAACCACTTCATCCAATGTTTCCACATCATCTTGCATCACTACATTCACTACAGTCTGTCCATTCAACTTTACCTCCTGAGTTTTGTAACCTATCATAGAAAATACCAATGTTCCATTTTTAGGTACATCATTCAGTTCATAATTTCCATCAAAATCAGTAATAGTTCCATTGGTTGTTCCTTTTACCAATACCGTCAACCCAATCATAGGTTGCTTGTCTACAGCTGCAGTAGCATTACCTCGTACCTTTATATTCTGGGCATATGTCCCCATAACAAAGCACGATAACAAAAGTAAAACGTAATGTTTCATGTGTTTATAGTATTAAAATCAATTATTTTTCGGAATTAATTTACCCTGTACAAGATGAGTATCAAATATAAATGTATAAGTTCCGGCTGGAATATCTCGACCAATATTACTTTCCGAACCATCACCGCAAAAATGATTATCAGAACCTATGTAACGCCAACTTGGACTTTCCCACCAACCCCAAGGATGACAAGGAGTCAATGTGAAATTCAGATAATCCTCTTTAGGGAATCTCAACTCACAGCTCAATTCATAAGGGTTCTCCGCATTCGGCGTCATCTCATAGACCTGATTAGTCGAGAAACCAAATGCTCCTTCAAATCCTGTTCCAGCTAAGCCAAACTGATAAATATAAGATTGTTTTCCTCCATCCCCTGGATTATAAGCCATTACTTCCTGACCTATTGGCAAAGGATTACTATCCGGTATATACCGTTCAAATGAATAGATTTCCTCCTGAGTATTAATACAAACTTTATAATACCCACTCTCTGGCAGAATAATAGGCTGTAATTTATCTATCACACTCGTTAATTTATTCGGATTATCTTTATCAGCTCCAAAACAGATATTAAAATTATCTTCATTTACAATAAAACGAATAGGAGTATTACCTTTTGAATAGCATCGAGCTTCATATTGAAAGTTTGCAGTATGCTTTACCATAGCAGGAACCCCAAATTCATCCCGTAACAACAAAGAAGCATCTGACCCTTCAAAATCTACATAGAACATGGAAGTATAATCTTTTACTAAGGAAATAAGAACATTACAACTATCAACAGCAATATTTCCCAAGAAATCTGATGCACGCAAATACATTTTATACGTTCCCAACTTATTTACCGGAAATGACAACGTATTCGAATATTCATATGAAGTTAAGGGATTTGCTTCTGTAGAAACCTGAACTTTTTCATTGAAATTCAACTCAGGAACGTCAACTTCAACATAAGCCAAACCTTTATTATCTGTTGACTGAAACTGCACCGTATACTCAGTACCTTCTGACACAACGATATTTATATCTTTTGCGGACTTAACAGTCAATGTAGGTAAAGTATAATCCCCATCAAGCGTAATAAGAATTTCTCCTTCTGTAGTTCTACCTCCAAAATCTGTTACAAAAACTTTAACAATAAAGGAGTTGCCTTCTATATCATCCGGAATTGTAAAAGCATAATCCAAATAATACTCAGACTGGGGCTCTGAATAATATTGAAGTAGACTAATTGTTTTCTCCAAACTTAGTTCAGGACAGAAAAGGCGAATGGATTGTATTCCATCCTTATCCGTTATCTTTCCTTTTAAAGAAAATTCATATCCAGTCAATGTACGAATATGCTCGGAAATTAATTCCAAACCTGGAAGTTGCCCGTCAACTTCCGGAAATTCATTGTTGTCATCACCACAACCTGTTAAAAAGAATCCTACACCAAAGAAGACATAGAATAAAGAATCTTTTAAAGATCTTGTCCTCATAATTATTAGTATTTATGATTAAACATTAATTTTATTTATGCCGTAAAAGTACATATCATTTCATACAGCAAATAAATCACATCATGCAATAACCAATAATAAATCAATCATTGCACGATTTACATATTCTTAATTCACTAAATATTACTACTTTTGGATTTACAAAAAATAAAGATTATGAAATATATATTTCTCCTTTTTTGCATATTCTCAATACTCCCAAGTCTATCCCAGCCATATTCAATCAAAAGACTTGGGCTGGAAAAAAAATTGTCCAATAGTTACATCATTGATATAACAGAAGACAAAAATGGCTATCTATGGTTCGCCACAGAAGAAGGATTGAATAGACTAGAAGGAGGAATATTTAGTTCATTTTACAAGAAAGATAAAGGAAGACTACTCAATCTAACAGGAAATGAACTGAACTGTCTACTCGATGATCCCAAAGAGCCTATCTTGTGGATTGGTACCCAGCGCGCTGGATTAAACGCATTTAATTATCAAACCAATAAGCAGCATATTTTCTTGCATGATGACAAAAATCCTTTCAGCATCGCAACAAACGATGTAACCGATTTAGCCATTGCAGCTGACGGAAACTTATGGGTTACCACCTATTGGCAGGGTATAGACTATCTAGACAAATCCAGTGGAAAATTTACACACTACAACCGGCAAACGATTCCAGGGCTTCCCAGCAATACAATCTGGACAATAGTTGACGACCATAAAGGAAATTTATACATCGGACATGCCCAGCATGGCATGAGCATTCTCTCCATCAAAGACAAAAAAATAAGAAACTTCACTTACAATAAAGATGACGAAGAAAGCATCCCAAGTAATAATGTACAATCTATATTTAAAGACAAGACTGGGAATATATGGGTAGGTACAGAAAAAGGACTCGCGCTCTACAAACCAGAAAATGAGAGCTTTCTCCGACTGGGAAACTATAACTCTCCCCTCTCTCACCGCATCTATGACATCAAGCAGTTCAATGAAAATGAATTATGGGTGGCTACAGAATTTGGAGGAATTGCTATCATTAATCTTTCCAAAATCCTTTTCAATACTGTAGAAGAGGTTCAATTCATTCAAGCAGGAGACAACGAATATAACTTGAACAACTCTACTGTACGCTGTTTGTTCCAAGATTCTCATCAAAACATTTGGGCAGGGACTTTAGGAGGAGGAGTAAACTTTCTCAGCTCCAATACAGCATTATTCAAATCATTCAGCTATTCGCCTTATTCACCGGGAAGCAACCTGAATGCGCACATTGCCAGTGCCGCATGCATAGACAAGCAGGGACATTTATGGGTAGGTACAGACGGAGGTGGTGTCAATGTATTAAAAAACGGACAAAGAATAGCCACCTATACCGAAGAAACCAGCAATCTTAGTGGCAATTCCATACAAACGGCACTATGTGACAAACAAGGCAATTTATGGTTTGGCGTATTTTATGGAGGAATCATGTTTTATGATATACACAAAAAAATGTTCCAGCAAGTTTTTCCGAAAGAATATGCTACCCAAGATGTCCGCTCACTCTATGAAGATGCAGAAGGAAGTATCTGGGTAGGAACCAGTGACGGCGTCTTTCAAATAGATCGGGATTCAAAAACGATTCTCCAGCATACCCACGTACCCGACAACCTGGTACGTACAGTAATCAAAGACAAAAAAGGACAAATATGGGTAGGAAGCTTTGGAGGAGGAATCTTCCTATACTCCACCAAATGGGAAGTATTAAAAGAATTCAATACTTACCTAAACTTCCCCTCCAATACCATCAACCAGATTTTTGAGGACTCAAAAGGATATATATGGGCAGCTACAGGAGAAGGTCTGGTACAATTCAACAATAAATCTCCTTGGGAATATAAGGTTTACCAGCGTAACGAAGGACTGGCTAATACCTTTATCTGGGCCATTGAGGAAGACGAAAAGCAGAATATCTGGTTCAGTACTAACCAAGGAATCAGTTGTTTTGTCCGAAATGAAGAAAATATCTATAATTACGACTTCAGAGACAATATTCCAATGGCAAGCTTTACCGGAAGAAGTGCCTGTAAAGACCAAAATGGAGTTTTATATTTCGGTTCGACCAACGGACTTTGCTATTTTACTCCCAGTTATATTCTGGAGAAACGACAAGCTCCCAAAGCCATTATTGGAAAAATAACGGTTTTTGAACCTCTTATCGCTGAAAACAGTAATGAAACAGAAATTCCTTTAATTAATAAAGAAAGTGTACGACTAAAACACCTGCAAAACAATTTCAATATTTCATTCAACATACAGGATTACTCGCTGAATGAAAGAGTGGAGTATGCCTATATGCTTAAAGGGCTGGAAAACGCATGGTATACGGTAAAAGAACCCAACAACGTCACATTCCGTAACCTTCCACCTGGAAAATACGAGTTTTTAATTAAAACCCGTATCCGCAACCAAGAATGGTCAAATGAAGTATCATCCATAGAAATTATTATCGCTCCCCCATTATGGCTTTCCTGGTGGGCAAAACTACTTTATGTACTTTTGGCCGTAGGACTTCTTTTCATCGGACTATGGGCGTACAAACGTAAACTGAATCTGGAGTATCTGTACGAATCAGAAAAGAAAAGCCACGAACAGGAACAAGAGCTCAATGACGAGCGTCTGCGCTTCTACACGAATATCACCCATGAACTGCGCACTCCATTGACATTGATTTTAGGGCCACTGGAAGACCTGGTGAAAAGTAATACACTTTCCAGCAAAGACCACCATCGTATCTCTGTCATTCATCAAAGTGCCGTACGATTACTGAATCTGATAAATCAGATATTGGATTTCCGAAAAACAGAGACACAAAATAAAAAACTTTGTGTCACAAAAGGAAATCTAACCAATGTAGTTTACGAAACTGGGCTGAAATACAAAGAACTAAATAACAAACCTGAGATTCAGATCCTGATAGAAGTGGAAGATGAGAATATGACATTGTTTTTTGACAAAGAAGTCATTACTGTAGTACTAGACAATCTGATTTCCAATGCACTAAAATACACAGAAAAAGGATACATCCGTATCCGTGCTGAATGGGTTACAGAAAATGGCATACGATATGCACAACTTTCCGTAGAAGATACCGGATATGGAATCGGACAAGAAGCACTTACACATATTTTCGAACGCTATTATCAGGAAAGCGAAGCACATCAGGCCTCAGGAACAGGCATCGGACTGGCTTTGGTGAAGAATCTGGTGAAATTACATGAAGGAGATATTCAGGTAAAGAGTTTGCCCGACGTCGGTACTACATTCTATCTGCGTCTGCTGGCTGAAAATATATACCCTCACGCATTACATGGAGAAGATATACAAACAGACAAGCAAGACACCAAAGAAGAGAACTCCTTTGAGAAGTTGGAAGCTACAGAGCCCAATAAGAATGCACGTCCGATCATTCTCGTTGTAGAAGATAATGCCGACATACGCGACTATATTGCAGATGCATTCACTGACTTATATGAGGTAAAAACAGCTGCTAACGGTAAAGAAGGATTACAAATAGCCACAGAATGCATTCCAGATATCGTGGTCAGCGACATAATGATGCCAGTGATGAATGGAATCATTATGTGTCAGAAACTGAAAGCGGACATGCGTACCAGCCACATCCCTATTATTTTACTGACAGCAAAAGATAGTATAACCGACAAAGAAGAAGGCTATCAGGCAGGAGCAGATTCCTATCTGACAAAACCTTTCAGTGCCAGCCTGCTGCAAAGCCGCATCAGTAATCTGCTGACACAAAGGCGACTTTTGTCAGAACGATTTGCCATCCGTCCTGAAAAACCGGAAAAACAAAGTATGGAGGAAAAAAGAGCTATTATTACAGAATCCATGAACAAACTGGACAAAGAATTCATGGACAAGATTACAAATGCCATCACTGAAAGCCTGGCAACCTCAGAAAATGTAGATATTACCGTACTTTCCAATGTGATGTGCATGAGCAGTTCCACACTCTACCGCAAGGTAAAAGCACTTACGGGTATGTCAACCAATGAATATATCCGAAAAGTTAAAATGCAACTGGCTGAAAAGTATCTGCTGGAAGGGAAATATTCGATTTCAGAAATTGCATTTAAGGTAGGAATCAATAGCAGCGTGTACTTCCGTCAGTGCTTCAAGGAAGAGTTCGGTATGTCAGCTTCCGATTATTTAAAGAAGTTGACCGGAAAATCCATTGATGAAAAAACGGATGAAAAATAGACCGTAGAAAACGCCCTTACGTTTGATTCAAAACACAAGTGCATTCGAATCAGAACGCAAGGGCGTTTTACTTAAAATACAAGGACATTTAAAACCAAACGCTTAGGAGTTTTAGACCAAACACCTAAGCGTTTTTTTCACACCCACAAATATATCAAAAAAGCGGCTGCTTTCACGAGGAAAACAGCCGCTTTCAAACATTATATCAGATTTCTATTTTATTCTGCTTCACCAACTTGTTTCGGCATCTTATGGCCCATTGTCAGGTAAGCTACCGGAGCAGCTACGAACAATGAAGACAATGTACCGATTACTACACCCAGAATCATGGCGAATGCGAAGCTGCGGATGCTGTCACCACCAAGGATGAAGATACTCAGCAACACAATCAACGTACTCAAAGATGTGTTGATGGTACGACACAGAGTCGTGTTCAAAGAATCATTGAACAACTGTGTACGGTCGCGTTTCGGATACAAACCGATGAACTCACGCACACGGTCGAAGATTACCACCTTATCGTTGATAGAGTAACCGATTGCGGTCAGAATTGCACCAATGAATGTCTGGTCGATTTCCAAAGAGAACGGCATCCATCCATAGCACAAAGAGTAAGCACCTATAATTAACAGGGTATCTACCATCAATGCTACTGTAGCACCAATACTGAAGGCGATGTTGCTGAAACGAATCAAGATATACAGACCGATGGCAATCAAGGCCAATACGACAGACCATACGGCTGAAGTCTTAATATCGTCAGCAATGCTGGGACCTACCTTCTGAGAACTGATGATAGAACCTCCGGTACGATTATCACGGTCGATAAAGATTTCCAATGTAGTTCCTTCTCCCAACAAGTTACCTTCCTTCAATGCATTGTAAAGGAATTCCTCGATTTCTGCATCGATTGTAGGAGAATCTTCGTTGATACGGTAGTTGGTAGTTACACGGACAGTCTTTCCATCTGTACCCAAAGCAATAGCCTGTACGTTTGCGTCGCCTACTTTCGGCTGCAACAAGCTACGTACGGTTTCCGGCTGTACAACCTGTTCGAACTGAACCACGAAGTTACGTCCACCGGTGAAGTCGATACTCTGTGCAAGACCACGTACAAAGAATGAAATGATACATACTACAATGATAGCTCCCCAGATAGTGAACGAGCGTTTCGTAATACCCATGAAGTTATAGTGTACATTCTGCATCAGGTTCTTTGAAATACCTGTAGTGAATGTCAGGTTCAACCACTTGTCCTTATTCATGAAGTGTTCGTAAACCAGACGAGTCAAGAACACAGCTGAGAAGAATGAGCAGAGGATACCGATAATCAAGGTAGTGGCAAAACCACGGATCGGACCAGTACCGAAGTTAAACAGGATGATACCTGTAATGATAGAAGTCAAGTTAGAGTCGAAGATAGCAGAGAATGCATTCTTGTAACCTTCAGCCAATGCCTGTTTGGTTCCCTTACCAGCACGGAGCTCTTCTTTCGTACGTTCGTAAATCAATACGTTCGCATCCACAGCCATACCCAGTGACAATACCATACCGGCGATACCAGACATGGTCAATGCAGCCTGGAATGAAGAAAGGATACCCAGTGTGAAGAAGAAGTTGATGAACAACGCACCGTTAGCCACCATACCCGGAATGAATCCGTACATTGCACACATATAAATCATCAGGACAATCAAAGCCACGATGAAAGATACGATACCCTGGTTGATAGATTCCTGTCCCAGAGACGGACCTACGATGTCTTCCTGTACGATACGTGCAGGAGCCGGCATCTTACCAGATTTCAGCACGTTAGCCAAGTCTTTTGTAACTTCCGGAGTAAAGTTACCGGTAATCTGTGAGTTACCACCCGTAATTTCAGAGTTTACGCGCGGAGCACTGTATACATATCCATCCAATACGATAGCGATTTCCTTACCGATATTCTTCTTAGTCAGGGCAGCCCAGCGACGAGAACCTTCTGTATTCATAGACATGCTTACACAAGGCTTGTTGAACTGGTCGTATTCATCTTTTGCATCAGTTACTACATCACCTTCCAGCGGTGCACGACCGTTACGTTCTGTCGACTTAATAGCATACAATTCGAAGATACGTCCTGTCTTGTCCATATCTGAAGCTTTCACACCCCACATCAGTTTCAAGTCGCGCGGCATTACTTCCTTCACAGCCTTCATGTTCAGGATACGGTTTACATCAGCAGTATCCTTATAGTCAGCATAACCAACGATACAGCCTACACCACTCTGATTCAACTGCAGTACAGCCAGCAACGGATGTTCTTTCTTCAGTTCTTCAATATTTGTGTTAGAAGCAGTAGCAGTTTCACCCTTCAATGCAGCAGCCAGACTGTCTTTTGCAGATACAGCAGAAGCCTCAGCTACAGCAGTTGTATCAGCTTCTACCATTGCAGAATCAGCAGGAGCATCTACATTTAGCAGGCCACGTGCGCGGTTATCAGCAGAAGCCAATACCGGAACGATGTCTTTTGCTTCAAATGTTTCCCAGAATTCCAGGTTAGCAGAACCCTGTAACAGTTTTCTCACACGTTCTGGTTCCTTGATACCCGGCAATTCCACCATGATACGGCCCATCTTACCTTCCAGTGTCTGGATGTTTGGCTGAGCCACACCAAAGCGGTCAATACGTGTACGCAAAACATTGAATGAGTTATCCACAGCAGCACTCACCTCTTCACGTAATACTTTTTCTACTTCAGCGTCTGTACTACGGGTATTTACTTTATCCTTCAACTGCTGAGTTGCAAACAATTCGGCAAGTTTGCCTTCCGGTGCCAGTTTCTTGTATTCTCTGATAAACAGCGTAATAAAGTCCTCCTGGCTATTAATTTGCAATTTTGCAGCTTCTGCTACAGCTTTATTGAAAGCTTCATCCGGTTTGTTGTCGGCCAACGCCTTCACTACATCTGGTACAGAAACTTCCAGAATGACGTTCATACCACCTTTCAGGTCCAAACCCAACCCGATTTCCATCTCACGGCATTGTTTCAGCGTATAAATCCCCAACCACACCTTCTGATTCTGCATGGAATCCAGGTAATGTGCCGAACCTTTCGGGTCCTCAGCCGCCTTGTTCATCTGATAACGTGTAACGAATGAGAACGAAAGATAAAAAGCACACGCAAGGGTCAGTAATACCGCAAAAACCTTTACAAATCCTTTGTTTTGCATGTTACTTTAGTTTATTATATTTACTTTTAAAATTTGATACGTTTATTCAAGGTTGCAAATATAGTTTTTTTTTCATTTATATGCGGAAAGGATTGTAAATATTTAAGGCTTAGAGCCTAAAAAAGGGAGTACGGCTTGCAAAAATGAAGCCATACTCCCTCTTTACATTATACTCTGTACAGATTTCTCTTGCTATCCGGACATTTTATTTCAATCCGCGAGTCTTCAGCAACGCATCCAGACTAGGTTCTGCCCCACGGAAGGTTACATACAGTTTCATCGGGTCGTCTGAACCACCTTTTTCCAAAATGTTCTTACGGAAAGAAGTTGCGGTAGTCTGGTCGAACAAGCCATGTTCCTTGAATGCCTCAAAAGCATCTGTATCCAGACGTTCAGCCCAGATATAGCTATAATAACCAGCTGCATAACCACCCATAATGTGGTTGAAGTAAGTAGAACGATAACGAGGCGCAATCTGCGGAATCAGTCCCAGTTTGTCCATCAACTGCTTTTCAAACTGAAGCACGTCGAATCCTTCCATCGTTGTCAGGCAGTGCATTTCCATATCCAGAATGGCAGCTGCCAACAGTTCTGTGGTCATAAAGCCCTGGTTGAACAATGCCTGATTTTCAATCTTGGCAATCAGAGAATCAGGGATAACCTCACGAGTCTGGTAATGTTTCGCATACATTTTCAACACTTCAGGTTCTACAGCCCAATGCTCCATAATCTGTGAAGGAAGTTCCACGAAATCCTGAGCAACAGACGTACCAGACACACCTTTGTACTTACACTGAGTCAGCAATCCGTGCAATGCATGTCCGAACTCATGATACATGGTGCGTGCTTCATCGATTGTCAGCAGAGAAGGAAGGTCACCTGCCGGTTTGGTAAAGCTGGCCACATTATAAATCAACGGACGGACACCTTCCTGCTGCTCACGGAAGTTACTCATCCAGGCACCGCTCCGTTTGCTGGCACGAGGCATGTAGTCGCTATAGAACACGCCTAACAGTGAACCGTCAGCATCCTTCACAATGTAAGTCTTCACATCCTTATTATATACAGAAATAGAATCACAAGGAGTCAAGGTAATGCCATACAGTTTGTTGACTACCGTACACAGTCCATTGTGTACATCTTCCTGACTGAAATAAGGCTTGATGGCATCTTCATTCAAATCATATTTTTCCTGACGAAGCTTTTCAGCGTAATACCACCAGTCCCATGCTTCCAGTTTCTCACCTTTTCCTTCACGGTCCATAATTTTCTGCAACTCAGCAGCTTCTGCTTTGGCATTCTTGATAGAATATTCCCACAGGTCATACAGCAGGTCAAGTGCATTCTTCGGGTTCTTCGCCATGTTGTCAGCCAACTGATACTCTGCGAAATTGTTGAATCCCATCAGCTGTGCCTTTTCCAGACGAAGAGCAAGCACCTTTTTCAGCACTTCCTTGTTGTCATTGGCATTGCCACGGTTACCCAGGCTGGTATATGCCTGATAGATATTCTTTCTCAGCTCACGGTTCTGAGCATACTGGAGCAACGGAGTACGGCTGGATTCCTGCAAGGTAAATACCCACTTACCGTCTTTTCCGTGTGCCTTGGCTTCCTGTGCAGCTCCTGCAATAACTGCATCCGGTAAACCAGCCAAATCTTCTTTCTTATCTACCACCAGCAGATAATCGTTGTTGTCGGCCAGCACATGATTACCGAACTCAATGGTCAGTGTAGAAAGCTGCTTGTTGATTTCACGCAGACGTTCCTGCTTCTGTGCATCCAGTCCGGCACCAGAACGGATAAATTCCTTATAATATTTATCCAGCAAATAATGCTGTTCGGTGGTCAGCTGAATCTTTCCAGCCTCTTCCTGATCATGAACAGCAGCCACTCTCTTATACAGCTCCTGATTCAGGAAAATATTGTCGCTGTGTTCAGACAGCATCGGAGCAATCTTTGCTTCCAGCGCCATCATTTCGTCATTGGTATCTGCTTCTGTCAAAGCAAAGAACACACCGCTCACACGAGCCAGAATCTCCCCGCTGTTGTCCAGCGCCACAATCGTATTTTCGAAACTCGGTTCCTCCGGATTTTCCACAATAGCCTTGATTTCTTCATTCTGCTGTTCAATACCTTTCAGGAAAGCCGGCTCATAATGTTTCACCTTGATACGGTCAAAGTCAGGTGTTCCATAAGGGGTTTCAAACTCAGACAGGAACGGATTGCCCGTGTCTGCCGCCTGCTGCCCACAGGCACATACCATACAACTCATAGCTGCTGCAAAAATTAAATTCTTCATCTTTTATTTATTATCAGGTTATAACTTCTCTACCAGGCACCACAGCGGATAATGATCAGATGCCGAAATGGAATTGTCCACACGGCATTTCAATACTCTAAATCCCTTGTTCACAAATAAATGGTCTATGCGGAAATACAGAAAATTCCGGTTATACGAGAATCCCGGTCCCCAGCCGGCTTCACGATAAGCATCTGTCAATCCTTTTCCGATGGTGTGATGCGCATACGAAATAGGAGAATCATTGAAATCACCGCATACCAGCAGATACTTACCTGACTGCCGGGAGATGGCCTGTGCCACCGAATCAGCCTGCGGTCCACGGATGGCCACGGCATCAGCTAATTTATGCAACAGGTATTTACTGTCCGATTTCACGTTCTGTTCTTCAGGCGATTTCAGCAATCCCTCGTATACTTCCTTATCATGCGCATCCAGTTTATTCGATTCCAGATGATTGCATATCAACGTCAGTGTATCCCCTTTTATGTTTAGCCGAAGTAAAAAACTGGCATTACTCCCACTTTCATAAGGAATCTGTTCTACCGAGAGAATCGGGAATCGCGACAGGCAAGCCATCCCATTTCCGTTAGACGCTTTCAGCAACTTTCTGTAAGGATACATAGGGAAAACCTTCCTAGTCTCTTGAGCATCCCACTGATACTCCTGCAGACAAACCACGTCTGCATCACTTTCCTGAATATAATGTTGCACGGGACGAGATTCATTTTCCGCATCTCCGTACATATTCATAACGTTGTAGGTCAGAAATTTCAGTACATCCCCGTCCGTAGGTTCTTCCCCTCCTCTAAACGGAGTATACGTCGCGACTGCCCCTCCTCCTGCCAGTAAGAGTAGCAAAGGAATGCACATAAACTTCCATCCATGAAACAGCCCCACTACTGCAAGAACAATCAAAGCCAACAAGAAAAAGGGAAAAAACAACCCCGCACAAGCCAGCACCGGATGAGCCACCGGCGATAGAAGCGGACTGTAAGCACAGCACAAAAATCCGGTCCCGACAACCAGGTTTCCTAAAATAAAGACTCCTCTAAACGTATGTTTCCAAATACTCATTTCTTACTTGCATCAAATAAGCTTTTTTTCTCGTCATCCGTCAGACTGTTATAGCCCGACTTACGCAGTTTGTCCAGAATCCGGTCAATTTCTGCCTCACGTTCCTTTTTCCGGGCATTGTATTCATAATCCGCCTGACGTCCTCCGTAGTGCACCTTCATCTTGGGCTTACGCTTCACCGGACGTCCCAAGCCTGCAAACCAGTCGCACACCAGGTTTATCCATTTCGTGGCATCATGACCGCTCTGCAATCCTGCCGCAAACCACCATCCGGCCAGTGCACCACCCAGATGTGCAATGTGCCCGCCTGCATTCTCAGAAGTCATGAACAGCAAATCAAGCGCCACCATAAACAGAGCCACATATTTCAGGCGTACCGTACCGATAAATAGGAACTGCACCGGATAATTCGGTTCACGTACACTTACCGCCACCACAATGGCCAACACAGAAGCCGAAGCACCCAGCAAATAGGAAGAATACACGGCATCCTGAAAATAAGGAAACACATTATATGCCAGCATATAAAGCAATCCGCCACAGATACCTCCCAGGAAATAAAGTCCGCGCAAGTGCTTCGACGAGAAAAAAGCTAAAAACAGACGACCGAACCAGAACAGCCACAGCATATTAAACAAGATGTGCAGCACACCGGCATGCATGAACATGTAAGTAATCAGGGTCCAGGGCCTACGGATAAAAACTTCCGTCCATGCCGGCAGTTCCAGATAGTTCATCCATGGCAAAAAAGGCACATTGAACAAAGTCAGAAAAATCTGCACCAGTGTCACTGCCAGAAACACCGCCACGTTCACATACACCAGACGCAGCACAATGTCTCCCTGCTGGAACTTTCTTTTCAAATCAGTAATAAATCCGTCCGCCGCCATTTTTCTTTCTCCAATAAACAATCAGTATCAAGCCGAACAACATACCTCCCAAATGAGCGAAATGGGCTACTCCGTCATTGCTGCCCAGTCCCAGAAGCAACTCCAGCACGGCATATCCAATCACGAAATACTTCGCCTTGATAGGCATCGGTATCGGGAAAACAAACATCTGACTGTTAGGAAACAACATACCGAATGCCAGCAAAATGCCATACACCGCTCCCGAAGCACCTACGGTAGTCAACTGGTTCAGAAACGCATCCATAGGAATGATACCCAGTCCCGTGTTGACCGAATCGTAATTCGACCATACGGTCAGATACTCCACATACTGCACCACTTCCTGAATCAGACCGGCGCCAATACCACAAATCAGATAATACGTCAGGAAGCGTTTAGGTCCCCACACCTGTTCCAGTACCCGTCCGAACATCCATACCGCAAACATATTGAAGAAGATATGCGAGAAATTGGCATGCATGAACATGTAAGTGATAAGCTGCCCCAGGTTAAAATCCGAAGCCAGGAAAAAGTGAAGCCCCAGCATATTCTCTATATCCACTCCGTATTTTCGGGCCACAAACATTCCGAAGAAACAGAGCACATTGATAATAAGCAGGTTTTTCGTTACTGTTGGAAGATTATTCATATTGTTAAATCATTGATTCAGTTACAAATGTACAACATAAAATCGGGTTTGAAGGAATATGTATCCTTAAATTTCATTGAACGTACGCACCGAGTCACGCAGCACCAGCAAGCTTTCCGGTCCCATATTGAACAGCAGGTCAATCACACTGAGATTAGGCAGAAAGCCCAGCTTCTGGTCAAACACCTGATAGTAAGGTTTAGGAAAGAATGCCTTGTCTGCCTCCCGATAATCCCGTTTGGGATGAATCAGTTCTCGGAAATCATCGGCACACTCCACCTCCGACATGTATTCCTCGGTAGGTATCAGGCGAGGCTCCATATCAATCTGCCGGCACACCCACTCACACAGTTCCAGGTTAAAGTCGAACAGAAACTCATATTTTTGCTCAAAGAACCGGTGAAACTCATCCGCATAGTAATCAAAGAAAGGACTATGCTTGTAAGCGGCTACAAACGCATTCCAGTGCACATGCCGCCAGTTGCCATGGTCTGAAATACGTACGTCCTTCATCACACACTTCAAGTCGTCACTCTTTTCCGTCGGAATGGTCAGTGCCAACGGCCCGTCGGCCGATGCAATCACACACCGGTTACGGTAAGTCTGCTTCATGTAGTGGTCATAACGCTCCACACACACCGAAGGATAAGCAAAAAGTTTGGTATAATATTCTACGGGAGCCAGATAGGCCGACCCCAAAATCACTTCATTCTTCATTCTTTCTTAGTTTATATCATTGCACCCGCTGCCAGAAGCGCCCCTTCCGCGAAGAGTACCAGATGCGCCAGGCCTTCCCTATCAGGTGGTCCTCCGGTACGAACCCGAACAAGCGGGAGTCACAAATATTCACCGGATCATTGGAAGCCACCCAATAATAATCCTTGCTAAACGTATAAGTCTCCACGGGCTTCCCTTTCACATACAACGTATCACGGAGGATTTCCGCAGGCTGGTGTTCATGTGCCACAATCGTATTGCAGAGCAAAGTCACATTCCAGGGATACACCTTCACCGGAACGCCTTTTGCCGGAATCACATACGGATGCACTTCCGTACGGTTCTTTTCATCCAGCGGAACCAGTGGAATCCGTCCCTCCAGTTTCTGCGAAATCAAGTAATATTCATATTGGCTGAAACTCCGTATATACCCCCCGTCGGAAGTATATCCGGCCAGCGTATTTCCTTTGATACCCAGCACCGACAGCACGGTCAGCATCAAGTCTTCCGAGGATACCGGATAAGCATACAGCGATTTGGCGTCCGGACTGAGCACCTCTCCGCCCACACAGTTCAGGTCGGCATCCAGCATCAGCGTATCTCCCGGCGTGCCGATACAGCGGCTGATAAACAGCTCTCTCCACTCTATCCCTCTCTCCACCTGCTGGGGATGAGGGTTATTGAACAAGAGAATATCCCCCTTCTCCGCGCGCGAAGATGCCAGCCGATGATAGCCGAAAAGCGAACAAAAAGGCAAACGCAGCCCGTAGCTCCACTTGTTGACCAGAATCCGTTCTCCCTGATAAAGAGAATTTTCCATCCCGGAAGAAGGAATTACACAAGTCGTCACAAGCAGGGTCCGCACCAGCCATACGGTCAACACCGTCAGGCCGGCCGCTCTCAACCACCACCATCCGGACTTTCCTTTGTTCATAGATTATTTAATGGAATCCACAAACTTAAACAGACGGTTCCAGCGAATCTTTCCGTCAAACCAACCACGATCCTGATTCAGCGACAGCCAGATAAAAATAGGTTTACCCACAATATGGTCTTCCGGCACAAACCCCCAGAAACGTGAGTCGGCCGAATTATGACGATTGTCACCCATCATCCAGTAATAATCCATCTTGAAGGTGTATTTCGTCGTTTCCTGTCCGTTGATGTAGATTTTTCCATCTTTCACCTCCAGGCTGTTGCCCTCATAGTTCTTGATCGGACGTTCATACATCGGCAGGTTATCCAGTGTCAGGTCTATGGTAGCCCCCTTCTTCGGAATCCATATCGGACCATAGTTATCTACTGTCCAGCCCGTCAGCTTGTTATCCGGATACAGTCCGCCCGCATCATCATCCGGCACGTTTTCAATGGAAGTTACCAAATCCTTCCGTGCCAGCAAGGCAGCCTTCGCCTTCTCAGTCAACGGCATGTTATACACCGATTCCTCCGTATAATAAGCCATCAGGTCCTCCTGGCTGATGCCCAATTCATGACATAAATCCTCCGGCAGCATGCCCTTGGTATACACCAGATAACGATACTGCACATTATCCGGCTCCTTGTTGGCCTTACCGTCCAGGTAAATAATCCGGTTCTTGATTTCCAGTGTCTGGCCCGGCATACCCACACAACGCTTCACGTAATTCTCTCTCCGGTCTACAGGACGGGTAATCACCTCACCATACAGCTGCGGATTTTCGTCAATATACTTGCGTCCTACCGCGTAATAATAATCATACACATCCCGTTGCTGCTCCAGATTCAGGCTGGCCAAGTCAATAGGCTGCGAAAGTTGCTTGCCGATGGCATAGCTCATGCGATAGATATCTTCTGCCGGATTGCCGGTAGCCACCGTATCCCCTGCCGGGAAGTTGAATACTACGATGTCATTCAGCTGCACCTCTCCCAGTCCGGTCACCCGTTTGTAGTCCCACTTCGGCCATTCCAGGTACGACTTGCAGTTGAACACCGGCAGCGTATGCTGCGTCAGCGGCATGTGGAGCGGTGTCTGCGGAATACGGGCACCATAACTCATCTTGCTTACAAACAGATAGTCGCCCACCAGCAGCGATTTCTCCAGCGACGAAGAAGGAATCACATAGTTCTGAAAGAAGTACAGATTCACAAAATAGACTGCTACCAGCGCAAACACGATGGCATCCACCCAGCCCATCACCGTCAGCACGGTCTTGTTGGTCGATTTCTTCCACCATGTCCAGGGAATCTTTTTGGAAATATATGCGTCAAAGATGAACGGAACCACTACCAGCCCCAGCCAGCTTTTCAACCAAATCAGGAAAATCAGGTAAAGCACCAGCACTATGCCGAACTTTATCCATTGTTTACGCGATGCCTGTATCATACTCAAAACTGGAATAAATCATTCATACCTAAGAAGCCCTGGTGTGCAGCCGTATATTCTGCAGCCAGCACCGCTCCCAATGCAAACCCCTTGCGGTTCTTTGCGTCGTGTGTAATTACGATAGAATCAGCCTCCGATTCATATTTGATGGTATGGATACCCGGCACTTCCCCTTCGCGGATGGCACTCACGGGCAATTCATCCGGTGCACAGTCGGTCGTGCCCGTCACCGTACCGTCGGGAGCAGTCAGTGTGCCCATCACCCATTTCTGCTTGCGGTCCAGGTTTTCCAGAATCCCTTCAGCCAGCGTAATGGCCGTACCACTCGGGGCATCCAGCTTGTGCACGTGGTGGGTTTCTACCATCGACACATCGTAGTTCGGGAACTGGTTCATAATCTTTGCCAGGTACTTGTTCACCGCCGCAAAGATAGCCACACCCAAGCTGAAGTTAGACGACCAGAACAACGTCTTACCTTCCTCCTGACACAGACGGCGCATCTCTTCGCCATGCTCTCCCATCCATCCGGTACTGCCCGATACCACTTTCACCCCATTCTTGAACGCCTCCAGACAGTTGCCGTAAGCCACTGAAGGAGCCGTAAATTCAATGGCCACATCGGCTGAGCGGAAAGCCTCCGAAGCAAAATCTTCCCGATTATTTATATCAATGATACTCACAATTTCATGACCTCTGGAAAGGGCGATTTTTTCAATTTCCTTTCCCATCTTTCCATATCCAATTAATGCAATTTTCATAATTCTGATGATAATTTTATTCGCAAAGATAGTGTTTTTCAGTATTAATCATTACATTTACCCAACATTTACAGCTCGTTAACATGGAACATCTACTCCAGTTTGTATGGAAGCACAAGCTTTTTCCGCTCACTCCGCTGCATACCACGCAAGGACAAACCGTGGAAGTCATTGACCCCGGACTCCCCAATCCCGATGCAGGACCCGACTTTTTCAATGCGAAAATCAAGATAGACGGCATTCTGTGGGTGGGAAATGTAGAAATCCACGTGCACGCTTCCGACTGGAAACGCCACCACCATCATCAGGACCGCGCCTACGACTCCGTGATTCTGCATGTGACTTCCGACATCGATGCCGAAACCTTCCGCACCGACGGCACACCCATCCCGCAAATGGAGCTGCACTATCCGCCCTACCTGTTAGACAACTACCGCGAGCTGATTGAAACCAGCCATTACCCGGCCTGCTACCGCCTCATCCCTCGCCTGCCCAAACTCCTGCTCCACAGCTGGCTCTCCAGTCTGCAGACGGAGCGTTTCGAACAGAAGACACAGCGCATCCAGGCCCAGCTTACCCAAAGTAAAGGCGACTGGGAACAAGCCTTTTTCCTCACCTTAGCCCGCAATTTCGGTTTCGGCACCAACAGCGACGCCTTCGAGCAATGGGCACAGACCATTCCCTTGCAAGCCGTCAACAAGCACCGCGATAATCTTTTTCAGATAGAAGCCATTTTCTTCGGGCAGGCCGGCCTGTTGCAGGAACTCCCGTCCGACGACTATTCCGCTCAGCTTACCAAGGAATACGCCTACCTGGCCCACAAATTCGAGCTACAGCCCTCCGAACACCTTCGGTGGAAAATGCTCCGCATGCGTCCGGGTAACTTTCCGCACGTACGCATCGCCCAGCTGGCCAACCTCTACCACCGTTCCCAGGGCATGCTCTCTCAGTTGCTGCTGGCCTCTACGGTGAAAGAACTGCGCGACCTGCTGCGTGGAGGTACCTCCCTTTACTGGCTTACCCACTACGTTTTCGGCGAATCCTCGCCTGCCCGTCCGAAAACCCTCAGCGACGCCTCCATCGACCTGCTGATTATCAATACCGTGGTTCCCTTCCTCTATGCTTACGGCAAGCACAAAGGCGAGGAACGGCTCACCGAACGTGCCGGCAACCTGCTGGAGCAACTTAAACCGGAAAACAACTACATCATCCGGCTGTGGAAAGAATGTGGTCTGCAAGCCGCCCATGCTGGCGACAGCCAGGCACTCATCCAACTCAAAAAGAATTACTGCGACACCAAGAAATGTCTGTTCTGCCGCATCGGATACGAATATTTCAAGAAAAAAGAAGGTTAAAAACCCTTCTCACCCCTTACACACGAGTCTTTCATTAAATCGAGGATGTGTCAAAATGATGCATCCTCTTTTTCGTTATAGAACCATCGGTTTCTCATTTTTCATAGAGTATGATTTATTTTTCCCTGTGTCCATGCTTTCTGGTGGTACAATATGCCGT
>OCAM01000241.1_pt1 | contig 60766 bp, 48 predicted proteins | sample 1538281 | NCBI WGS metagenome assembly OCAM01 (sample SAMEA2580273, study PRJEB22360) | human gut metagenome | biome: human gut; feature: human-associated habitat; material: faeces | place: Denmark | collected 2008/2010 | reverse complement strand
GTCATTTCCGCTGCGCAGATCGGGTTTCGGGAGCCGGATTTTGATGAAGATCCTCTGAAAGCCAACTTACGCGCCATTCATAAAGAGGTGGGGAAGGCGAGAACTCTTTCAAAAGACGGTGTCATAGGAATGAATATTATGACGGCGATGAACGGTTACGAAAGCTATGTAAGAGAAGCTGTAAAAGCAGGCGTGGATTTTATTGCCTCAGGCGCAGGTCTTCCGGCAGATCTGCCGGCGTATACAGAAGGAAGCGATACTGCCATAGCCCCGATCGTATCTACGGAAAAATCTGCTTCTGTGATTTTGAAATACTGGGATAAAAAGTATAAAAAAATCCCGGATTTTCTTGTGGTGGAAGGTCCGAAGGCGGGAGGTCATCTTGGCTTTACAAAAGAGCAGCTTGATTTTTTTACAGAGGATAAATATAAAGAAGAAGTGAAGGCAATTTTAAAGCTTGTGAAAACGTATGAGGAAAAGTACGGAAACAAAATCCCGGTAATCCTGGCAGGAGGAATTGACAGCAGAGAAAAAGCGGAAGAAGCTTCTTCTGTTGGGGCAGACGGAGTGCAGGTTGCAACCAGGTTTGTGACAACAGAAGAGTGCGATGCGGCTCCGGAATATAAAGAGACATATATTCAGGCAAAAAAAGAGGACATCTGCATTGTAAAAAGTCCGGTGGGAATGCCGGGACGCGCCATACATAATAAGTTTCTGGAAAAGGTGGAACGTGGGGAGAAAACACTCTGCAAATGCCATAAATGTCTGCGCCGCTGCAATCCGGGAGAAATTCCTTACTGTATCACAGAGGCGCTTATACAGGCAGCAGAGGGAAATGTGGAGAATGCTCTTCTTTTCTGCGGGGCAGACGCCTGGAAAATATCAGAAATACAGACGGTTTCCCAGGTGATCAGGGAGCTGTTTCCTGATTTTCCAGAAAGGTGCTCATAAAACGTTTGGCAGCAGGAGACAGAGGGAGGGTATCGTGTTGCACAAGAACAATCTGTCTGAGAGGCAGGGGCGTTTTTAAGGGAACCGGAAGCAGCGACGTCTGATGCTTTAACATATAGTCCGGTACGCAGGCAATACCAAGTCCAATCCGGGCAAGATCGAGAAGGAGGTCGTTGCTGTTTAATTCCACTTCCGGAATGAGACGAAGCCCCTGTGCCATGAAAATCTGATGAAGGTATTCGCTTGTTGTGCTTTTCTGAGAAAGCATGAGAATGGGAAAATCAAGAAGCTGTTTTAAATCCACCTCTTTCCCGGCAAAAGAAAAATACTCCGGGTTTGCCACAAATATATCTTCAAATTCCTGGATCACACGCATCTGTCTGTGTGTGTTTAAGTGGGAATTTGGGGAATTGCATACGATCAGGTCAACCTGTCCCTTATCAAGAAGCTCCACACAGCCAATGGAAGTGCTGTTTGTGATTTTGATGCGCACGTCAGGATAGCTTTTGTGAAATTTCTGAAGGGCGTCAATGAGGCAGTAACGGCAGATGGTGTCGCTGGCTCCGATGCGGAGCTGCCCTGTGAGCGTATTGCCGCTTGTGAGCATGGATTCCCCTTCGTTTAACATCTGAATGGCAGGGGAGACGTGCTGCAGGAGAAGCTCTCCTTCCGGAGTGAGGTGTACCTTTTTTGTGCTTCTTACGAAAAGGGAGTGATTCAGTTTTTTTTCCAGAGTTTTCACAGACTGGCTTACGGCAGACTGAGAGATGAAAAGCTGGCGTGAGGCTTCCGAAAAACTTAAGGTTGTGGCAACATAATAAAAAACTTTGTACAGTTCAAGATTAATGTCCATAAAGGTTCCTTTCTTAGATAAGTAATACTAATAAAAAATATAAGATATATTAATTTTACTAATGATATTACTTATGATACTATAAAACCAGAAACGGCGCAAGCCACAGTATATACTGGCTTTAAGAAAGGAGCTTTTCATGAGCAGCGTAAGACGAGTTTATGTAGAGAAGAAACCTGCCTTTGCAGTACAGGCAAAAGAATTAAAACACGAAATCAGCAGTTATCTTGGCATTCAGAATGTGACAGCAGTTCGCGAGCTGATTCGCTATGATGTGGAAAATATTGAGGACGAAGTATTTGAGAAGGCGTGCAGAACTGTATTTGCAGAGCCGCCTGTAGATGATTTATATCTGGAGAAATTCGAGACAGCAGAAAACGCACACGTTTTTTCTGTAGAATATCTGCCGGGACAGTTTGACCAGAGAGCAGATTCCGCAGTGCAGTGCGTACAGTTTTTAAATGAAAATGCAAAACCGATCATTCGTTCCGCAACGACTTATGTAATTGAAGGAGAGATTACAGAGGAAGAGCTTGCAGCAATTAAAAATCACTGCATCAACCCTGTAGATTCCCGTGAGACAGGAGCAGAAAAACCGGAGACACTTGTGACTGTATTTGACGAGCCGGAAGATGTAAAGATTTTTGTGGGCTTCCAGGATATGCCAGAGGAGGAACTTCGCGCTCTTTACAGTTCCTTAAATCTTGCAATGACATTTAAGGATTTCCTTCATATCCAGAAATATTTTAAGGGAGAAGAAAAGCGTGACCCGTCTGTGACAGAAATCCGTGTTTTGGATACATACTGGTCTGACCACTGCCGTCACACAACCTTCTCTACAGAGCTTACAGATGTAAAATTTGGAGAGGGAGATTACAAGGCTCCGATTGAAAACACATACAAAGAGTATCTGGCAGACAGAGAAGTCCTTTATAAAGGACGCGATGACAAATTTGTCTGCCTTATGGATCTTGCCCTCATGGCAATGAAGAAATTAAAAGCAGAGGGAAAACTTGCAGATCAGGAAGAATCCGATGAGATCAATGCCTGCAGTATTGTAGTTCCTGTAGATGTGGACGGAAAAGAAGAGGAGTGGCTCATTAACTTTAAGAATGAGACACATAACCACCCGACAGAGATCGAGCCGTTCGGCGGCGCAGCAACCTGTCTTGGCGGCGCAATCCGCGATCCGCTTTCCGGACGTACTTATGTATATCAGGCTATGCGTGTGACAGGTGCGGCTGATCCGACTGTTTCCGTAAAAGAAACATTAAAAGGCAAGCTTCCCCAGAAAAAACTGGTAAGAGGCGCAGCCCACGGCTACAGCTCCTACGGAAACCAGATCGGACTTGCAACAGGCTATGTAAAAGAAATCTATCACCCGGATTACGTTGCAAAACGTATGGAGATCGGTGCAGTTCTCGGCGCAGCTCCAAGAAGAGCCGTTGTCCGTGAAAACTCCGATCCTGGAGATATTATCATTCTTCTGGGAGGACGTACAGGACGTGATGGAATCGGCGGCGCAACCGGTTCTTCCAAAGTACATACAGAAGCTTCCATCGAAGTGTGCGGAGCGGAGGTACAGAAGGGAAATGCGCCTACTGAGCGTAAGATCCAGCGTATGTTCAGAAGAGAAGAAGTCAGCCACATGATCAAAAAATGTAATGATTTCGGTGCAGGCGGCATCTCTGTAGCCATCGGCGAGCTTGCGGCAGGACTGAAAGTAGATCTTGATAAAGTTCCGAAAAAATATGCAGGTCTTGACGGAACAGAAATTGCGATTTCCGAGTCTCAGGAACGTATGGCAGTTGTGGTAGACCCGAAAGATGTAGATACATTCCTCGGATACGCAAATGAGGAGAACCTGGAGGCAATTCCTGTTGCTGTTGTAACAGAAGACCCGCGCCTTGTTCTTTCCTGGAGAGGAAAAGAAATCGTGAATATTTCCCGCGCGTTCCTTGATACAAACGGCGCGCACCAGGAAACGGCAGTAGAGGTTGAAATCCCGAATAAAGAAGGAAATATGCTCCATGAGCGTCCGGAAGTTTCTGATGTGAAGGCAAAATGGCTGGAGACACTTGGAGACTTAAACGTATGCTCTCAGAAAGGTCTTGTGGAAATGTTTGACGGCTCTATCGGAGCGGGCAGTGTATTTATGCCTCACGGCGGAAAATATCAGCTTACAGAGACACAGACAATGGTAGCAAAAGTTCCGGTATTAAACGGAAAGACAAATACCGTTACCATGATGAGCTACGGTTTTGATCCGTATCTTTCTTCCTGGAGTCCATATCACGGAGCAGCTTATGCAGTGACAGAATCTGTTGCAAGAATCGTGGCAGCAGGCGGCGATTATAAAAAGATCCGCTTTACATTCCAGGAATATTTCCGTCGTATGACAGAAGATCCGAAGAGATGGAGCCAGCCATTCGCAGCTCTTCTTGGCGCATATTCTGCACAGCTTGGTTTCGGACTTCCGTCTATCGGAGGAAAAGACAGTATGTCCGGTACATTTAACGAAATCGACGTACCGCCTACTCTCGTTTCCTTTGCAGTAGACGTTGCAAAACTTCAGGACGTGATCACACCGGAGTTTAAGAAAGCAGGCAGCAAACTTGTATGGCTGAGAACTCCGAGAGATGAATATGATCTTCCGGATTATCCGGCTCTTATGGAACAGTACGAGAAACTTCACAATGACATCTTAGAAGGCAAAGTGATTTCTGCTTATGCCCTTGACCGTCATGGTATTGCGGCTGCTGTAAGTAAGATGGCATTTGGTAACGGAATGGGTGTAAAAATTGAGCATAATCTTGATGCAAGAGACTTCTTCGCACCTGGATTTGGCGATATTATCTGTGAAGTTCCGGACGGAAAAGCAGGAGAGCTTTCCATTACTTACACAGTGATCGGTGAAGTGACAGAAGACAGTAAATTCTCTTATGGAAATACAGAGATTACAATGGAAGAAGCACTTCACACCTGGAAAAATACTCTGGAAAAAGTATTTAAAACAGAGTCAGGAGAAGCGACAGAAGAAGCTTCTCTGGAAACAAAGCTTTACGATGCAAAAGAGATTTACGTATGCAAAAACAAGACTGCAAAACCGAGAGTATTTATTCCTGTATTCCCGGGAACAAACTGCGAGTACGACAGCACACGTGCATTTGAGCGCGCAGGAGCAGAGGTGGACGTAAAGGTATTTAAAAACCTGACGGCAGAGGATATTCGTGATTCTGTGGAGATTTTTGAAAAATCCATTAATCAGGCGCAGATGATCATGTTCCCGGGCGGATTCTCAGCGGGAGATGAACCGGACGGCTCTGCAAAATTCTTTGCGACTGCATTCCAGAATGCAAAGATCAAAGAAGCAGTTATGAAGCTTCTCAATGAGCGCGACGGTCTTGCTCTTGGTATCTGTAACGGCTTCCAGGCTCTTATTAAGCTCGGTCTTGTACCTTACGGCGAAATCTGCGGACAGAAAGCAGATTCTCCTACACTGACTTATAACACGATCGGACGCCATGTGTCCAAGATGGTTTATACAAAAGTGGTGAGCAACAAGTCTCCGTGGCTTCAGAAAGCACAGCTTGGCGGTGTATACTGTAACCCGGCTTCTCATGGAGAGGGACGCTTCGTTGCAAACGAAGAATGGATCCAGAAGCTCTTTGCAAACGGACAGGTTGCAACACAGTATGTAAGTGCAGACGGGGAACTTTTAAGAAATGAAGAGTGGAACGTAAACGGTTCTTACTTTAATATTGAAGGTATTACAAGTCCGGACGGACGTGTTCTCGGAAAAATGGCGCACAGCGAACGACGTGACAACGGAGTTGCCATTAACATTTACGGAGAGCAGGATATTCAGATTTTCGAATCCGGCGTAGAGTACTTTAAATAAAATGTTAAAATATGGGGAAAGCCGTGTTTGCGGCTTCCCCGTTTTCAACATTAACAGATGTCGAATAAGATATAAAATAGTGTGTTTTGTTTGAAAAAAATAAATTATTCAAAAAAATAAAAAAAGGTATTGACAAAAAACGGGTTTGCGTATATACTATGAAAAGTAAGTTGAGTGTGCGCGATATGCAGAACACAAACTTGTGGCGAGATAGCTCAGTTGGCTAGAGCATACGGTTCATACCCGTAGTGTCGAGGGTTCAAATCCCCCTCTCGCTATTCAAGACCTTCAGTATTTCTGGAGGTCTTTTTGCATTCTATGAATACAAAAAACAGAAGGGAAAACATTATGACGAAAAAAGCAGTGTTTTTTGATGCGGACGGTACCATATGCGATATGAAAAAAGGCGTTCCGGCCAGTGCAATAGAAGCTGTTCGAAAGCTGGTGGAAAACGGCCATGAAGCATGGCTTTGTACAGGAAGAAGCAGAGCTTTTGTTCCCTGGTATCTGGAGCAGATTCCGTTTACAGGAATGATCACCGCGTGCGGCGCTACCATAGAAAAAGACGGAGTGCGCCTTTTTAACCGGGAAATGACGCCGCAGGAGGCGGAGCTTTCCGTAAAGGTATTAAGAAGAAACGGTCTGATTCCTGTTATGGAAGGGGCTGATTTTATGTACTATGATAAAGAGGAATATACAACAGAAATTAACTGGTATACAGATCTGATCACAGAAGCTCTGGGGGAAAAATGGCGTCCCATTAAGGGGAATGAAAAGACAATGCGCATTAATAAGATCAGCGCCAAAATGGTACCCGGGTGTCGTGCAGAAGAAGCATGCAGGGAATTGTCTTCCTATTACGATGTCATACGCCATGAGAGCGGCTCTCTTGCAGGAACTACCATAGAAATGATACCAAAAGGATTCAGTAAGGCTGTGGGAATTGCGGCAGTCATTAAAATCCAGAATATCCCCTGGGAAGATACTATTGTATTTGGAGACAGCAATAACGATTTGTCCATGTTTGAGTATGCGGCATATAAGGTTGCGATGGGAAACAGCTCCAAAAAGATTTTGAGTCTTGCAGACTATGTGACAGAGGATATGTTCCATTACGGAATACGAAACGGACTTGTTCATTTGGGGCTTATCTGAGACAGAAAAACATTGACTTTTTTTCATGTTTTTTTTATGATATAAGGCGTAGATTACACGCATTTTGTTTAAAAGAGGGACGCATTATGGAAAAAACATTATTGTTCGTCTTTAATCCCAAGGCAGGAAAAGGGAAGATCAAGACCCATCTTCTTGACATTGTGGATATTTTTAATAAAGGCGGTTATGAAGTAATTACATATGCTACACAGAGGGCGAGGGACGCCTATGAAAAGGCGAAGGAGTACGAAAGCAAAGTAGACCTGATCGTGTGCAGCGGAGGCGACGGAACTCTGGATGAGGTAGTGACAGGCATTATGGAAAAAGAAAGTTCTGTGCCTATCGGATACATACCGGCAGGAAGTACAAATGATTTTGCAAACAGCTTATTTATGCCGAAAAATATGTTGGAGGCAGCTTCCATGATCATGGAGGAGAAGCTGTATCACTGTGATATTGGAAAATTTAATGAAAAAACATTTGCTTATATTGCAGCCTTTGGGCTGTTTACAGATGTTTCCTATCAGACAGACCAGGATTTAAAAAATATCCTGGGGCATGTGGCATATGTTCTGGAGGGAGCAAAGCGTCTCTTTGCAATAAAGTCTTATCATATGAAGGTGACAACGAAGGAGCTGTGTGTAGAAGATGATTTTATGTTCGGAATGATTTCCAATTCCAGGTCTGTGGGAGGGTTTAAAAATCTTACGGGAAAGAATGTGGATATGAATGACGGACTGTTTGAGGTCACTCTTATTGCGAAACCGAAAAATCCTCTTGAACTGCAGGAAATACTGACGGCAGTTCTGACTCAGGAAGATAATACAGATTTAATACATTCTTTTAAATCTGCCCATATCACAATAGAGTCTGAGGAGGAGGTACCCTGGACTCTGGACGGGGAATTTGGAGGAAACAACCGTCTTGTGGAAATTGAAAACAGGCATGAGGCGTTAAATCTTTATCTTAGAAGCACCAAAAAGACAAACGAATAAAAAGGAGAAAACGGAATGGGAGAGTATATCAATGTGGCGGAAACCTTCGGGTGTGACGTATTTAATGATTCAGTCATGCAGGAGCGACTTCCAAAGAAGGTTTACAAGGAACTGAAAAAGACAATTCAGGAAGGCAAAGAGCTGTCTATGGAAATTGCTGATGTAGTGGCCCATGAGATGAAAGAGTGGGCGATTGAAAAAGGGGCAACCCATTACAGTCACTGGTTTCAGCCTCTTACCGGAGTAACTGCGGAGAAACATGACGCGTTTATCACTGCTCCTATGGAAAACGGAAAGGTGCTTATGAGCTTTTCGGGAAAAGAGCTGATAAAGGGAGAGCCGGACGCTTCTTCATTTCCGTCCGGAGGTCTTCGTGCGACTTTTGAGGCAAGAGGATATACAACCTGGGACTGTACCTCACCGGCTTTTGTCCGTCATGATGCGGCTGGAGGAACTCTCTGTATTCCAACGGCGTTCTGTTCTTATACAGGAGAGGCGCTTGACCAGAAAACGCCGCTTCTTCGTTCTATGGAGGCAGTAAACGTACAGGCACTTCGTCTTATCCGGCTTTTTGGAAATACGACTTCAAAAAAAGTAACGCCTTCTGTGGGGGCAGAGCAGGAATACTTTCTGATTGATAAAGATAAATGGCTGCAGAGAAAAGACCTTACATATACAGGCAGGACGCTTTTCGGAGCCATGCCTCCAAAAGGGCAGGAAATGGACGACCATTATCTCGGAACAATTCGTCAGAGAATTTCCGCCTATATGAAAGAGGTAAACGAGGAGTGCTGGAAACTGGGTATTTCTGCAAAGACTCAGCACAATGAGGTTGCTCCTGCGCAGCATGAGCTTGCGCCTATTTATGAGGCTGCAAATGTTGCCGCAGACCACAACCAGATGATGATGCGTATTCTCAAAAAAGTAGCAAGCCGTCATGGAATGCGCTGCCTTCTTCATGAAAAGCCGTTTGCAGGCGTCAATGGTTCCGGAAAGCATAACAACTGGTCTCTTACAACAGATGATGGAATTAATCTTTTAGAGCCCGGAAAAACACCTCATGAAAATATTCAGTTCCTTCTTGTTCTGACCTGTATTTTAAAGGCAGTAGACGAGCATGCGGATCTTCTTAGGGAGTCAGCGGCAGATGTAGGAAATGATCACCGTCTTGGAGGAAACGAGGCACCGCCGGCAGTAATTTCCGTATTCCTGGGGGAACAGCTTGAAGACGTGCTGGAACAGCTCATCAGTACAGGTACGGCAACGCACAGTAAAAAGGGCAGCAAGCTTGAAACAGGCGTAAAAACTCTTCCTGATTTTATGAAGGACGCTACAGACAGAAACCGTACTTCTCCTTTTGCATTTACAGGAAATAAGTTTGAGTTCCGTATGGTCGGTTCCAGAGACTCTATATCTTCCTGCAATGTTGTGTTAAACACCATTGCTGCGGAGGTGTTTAAAGAGGCGTGTGACCGTCTGGAGGCAGCTCCTGATTTTGAGCTTGCAGTGCATGACCTTATTAAAGAGTACGCAACCGATCATCAGAGAATCGTGTTTAACGGAAACGGATATGCTCCGGAGTGGGAAGAGGAGGCAAAACGCCGCGGACTTCCGATCCTTCGCTCTATGGTAGACGCCATTCCTGCGCTTACCACAGAAAAATCAGTAAAACTGTTTGAAAGCTTCGGCGTGTTTACGAGAGCAGAACTGGAATCCCGTGCAGAAATCCAGTATGAGATTTACGCAAAGGCGATCAACATTGAGGCGAAAACAATGATCGATATTGCCACAAAGCAGATCATTCCGGCAGTCATCAAATATACGACAGTTCTTGCAAAGTCTATCAATGAAGTGAAAGCAGTTGGGGATATTGATACAAGCGTACAGCTCGGACTTTTAAAAGAAACGTCAAAGCTTTTAAAAGAGACAAACGCCGCAATGAAAGTCCTCGGAGATCTTGTGGCAGAATATCCGTCCCATGAGGAAGGACCGGACAGAGCGCATTTCTGCAGAAATCGAATCGTTCCTGCAATGGAAGCGCTTCGTGCTCCGGTAGACGCTCTGGAAATGATCGTGGATAAGGAAATGTGGCCGATGCCTTCTTATGGAGACCTGATTTTCGAGGTATAAATCCGGCAGCGTGACGTCAGGCGACGTATGAAAATATATGAAACAGGAAACTAAAGCAGGGCTGTTTTCAGCCCTGTTTTCGTATAAGAAAAAACAGGATATAAGGAGAAATAGAAGATGAAAGAACTTGAGTTTTTAGAGGAGCAGGGCGTTTCTTCTGCGCTCATCAAAAAGGTGGAGGACTTTCGGGAGACGTATCCGGTGGACGAAGAGGCAAAGCACAGAGTATCCTCACCGTCCATGCCTTTTTACGGAAGAGAAATTCTGGAAATGGCGATTGCGGGGATCTTAAAAGGGGAAAATCTCCTTCTTGCAGGACCGAAGGCAACAGGGAAAAACGTCCTTGCAGAAAATCTTGCCTTTATTTTCGGAAGACCGGTTTATAATGTGTCTTTTCATGTAAATACAAACAGCGGCGACCTGATCGGAACAGATACTTTTGTAAATAACGAGGTCACCCTTCGAAAGGGGAGTATTTACCAGTGTGCGGAGCACGGCGGCTTCGGCGTCCTTGATGAGATCAATATGGCGAAAAATGACGCGGTGTCTGTTCTGCACGCGACCCTTGACTACCGCCGCTCTATTGATGTGCCGGGATACGACAAAATAGACCTTCACCCTGCCGCACGTTTTATTGGAACGATGAACTACGGATATGCAGGAACAAGAGAGTTAAACGAAGCTCTTGTATCAAGATTTCTGGTGATCGATATGCCGCCTCAGACAGAGGAATCTCTTCATTTTATTTTCAGAAAAATGTTTCCTCATGCAAAAGAGAAGGCAGTGGAACAGTTTATCGGCATTTTTATGGATCTGCAGTTAAAATGCATGAACAGTGAAATTTCCACAAAAGCCCTTGATCTTCGCGGGCTTCTTGCGGCAATGAAAATTGTGGACGCGGGACTTTCCCCCTGGCTTGCAGTAAAAATGGGCGTGATCAATAAAACCTTTGATACTTTTGAAAAGGAGATCGTGGAGGACGTAGTGGGTACAAGGATTCCAAAAGAATGGGGAAGGGAAGCGGTATATGACTGAGGAACAGGAAAGAGAAGAGCTTTTTGAAAAAGAGCTGGAGCTTCAGAACAGGATCCGAAATCTCCTCTGGACAGTGAGCGGCGATTATACTCTGGATATGAAACCGGACGTGTCTCTTTTTCTGCGCTCAAAAGCAATCGCTCTTTATGATGGGGTAAAGCAGGGAGCTTTCGCCAGATTTTATGATAAAAACCTTATGGGAATGTATCTGGTGAAAAAAATATATATGGGAGCAGAGGAAGGAAGCCTTACTACTCTGGCACAGCTTTGCATAGAGGAGGCCATCGGGGAGAAAATATGTGATGAGCGCCCCGGAATTGTTTCCCTTCAAAAGCAGGCGTGTTCGGATATTCTGGATCAGGAGTTTGAGGTACTGCCCGCTTATGGAGACGTTCTTGGAAGACTTCGGATCGCTGTGCTCCGTGATAAACTGGAAGACGGCGGTTATAAAGTGGAAGCTTCTCTTAAAAAGGTGCGCGATAAAGTATACGGGGCGAAAAATACAGAGGATACGAAAAGTCTGATCGCTCTTATTGACAGTCTTTATAACGAAATCATAGATAAGGATTTTGAAAAGCGCTTCGGAAATCTGGAGCGCGTTATGGCAGTGAGCCTGGAAGAGCTGACAGAGTTTGGCTGGGAGGATTTTCTCACGGAAGAAATGTATGAGGAGGCTCTGGAAGCATATGTGGAACAGCTTACAGAGCGCATGACGGATCTGGAGGATTCTTCTGTCACAAAGGAGATGGAAGAAAAACGTAAAGTCAGACAGAAAATTACGGTTCTGCCCCCGGAGGTTCTGGAAAAGGCACATACTTATGTGGAGCTGAATTTTGGGAAAACGTATCTTACAGAAATGGAAGAAAAAAAGATAAACCGAAAAATGTGTACAGGCATTCACGGGGACTGCAGCCTTTATTTTACAGAAGGGATCCTGAAAAATCCGGTAAAACGAAATTATCAGTATGAATACGCAAAAAGGCTGAAAAATAAAAATGTATGGCTGTATCACGACAAGCACAGAATTGTAAAACGTAATATTTCCGTTTTAACAGAGCTTCTGAAAAAATCCCTTGTTCTTCGAAGTGAGACAGAGGAGATTTTATCAGACAGAGGCACAATTCTTCCGGCACGTCTGTGGAGGATAGGACAAAGCCAAGAAGCACGTGTGTTTAAAAGAGAACTGAAAGCAGATCAGGGGGATTTTGTGGTAGATGTGCTGATTGACGCAAGCGGTTCTCAGATGGTAAGGCAGGGAGAGGTGGCGCTTCAGGCGTATATTATAAGCGAAGCATTAAGTGCAGTGGAAATTCCAAATAGAGTAATGAGTTACTGCACTTTCTGGGATTATACCATTCTTCACAGACTTCGTGAATATGAAGCTCCAAGAAGCGCCAACGAAAATATATTTAATTATGTGACTTCTTCTAACAACAGAGATGGGCTGGCAATAAAGGCGGCAGGCTTTGAACTTTTGAAAAGAGAAGAGGAAAAAAAGATATTGATTGTGTTAAGCGATGGAAGACCTTATGATGTGGTCATTAATCGTCCAAATGCCAAAAATCCAAAACCATATGAGGGGGTATACGCAGTTTCGGATACTGCAGAGCAGGTACGGCGGCTAAGAAGCGAAGGCGTGAGCGTTCTCGGAGTTTTTGCAGGAGAAGAAAAAGACCTGGCAGCGGAGAAAAAGATTTTCGGAAAAGACTTTGCCTATATTCGGGATATTTCTAATTTTTCCAGGATTGTAGGGCGTTATCTTACGAAACAGCTTGAGATGGATTTATAATACTGCTTGCATTTTACACTGCAATTCGCTATAATGTAAAACGATGTACTTTTATTTCATTAAAATGTTAAAGGGAGAGGTAAAATGAACAGTAACAAAGAGTTTAAACCGTATATTCCGGCAGAAAAAATCACACCGGAATTTACGGTGACATCTATTGTGATGGGTATTATCCTTGCAATCGTATTCGGCGCAGCCAATGCTTATCTTGGTCTTCGCGTAGGTATGACTGTATCTGCCTCCATTCCGGCGGCAGTTATCTCCATGGGCGTTATCCGCGTTATCATGAAGAAAAACTCTATTCTGGAGAGCAATATTGTCCAGACAATCGGTTCAGCCGGAGAATCTCTGGCAGCCGGAGCTATTTTTACAATGCCTGCATTATTTTTGTGGGCAGAAGAAGGCCTTTGTGACAAACCGGGTCTTGTTGAAATTACATTAATCGCTCTTTGCGGTGGTGTGCTGGGTGTGCTTTTTATGGTGCCCCTTCGTAATGCGTTAATTGTAAAAGAGCACGCAACTCTTCTTTACCCGGAAGGAACTGCATGTGCAGACGTTCTTCTTGCTGGTGAGGAAGGCGGCTCCAATGCTTCTACTGTATTTACTGGTATGGGACTGGCAGCAGTATTTAAGTTTATTGTGGACGGTCTGAAAGTAATTCCGGCAGACGTTGCAGTTGCTTTTAAATCCTTTAAAGGTGAAATCGGTATGGAAGTTTACCCTGCTCTTCTTGGTGTGGGTTACATTGTAGGACCGAGAATTGCTTCCTTTATGTTTGTTGGTTCTATTGTAGGCTGGCTTGTAATTATTCCGCTTATCTGTCTCTTCGGACCGGATACGGTTATGAATTACCCGCTTGGAAACACTGCTTCCATTATGGAAATGTATACAGACGGAGGAGCAGCCGCAATCTGGAGCACATATGTAAAATACATTGGAGCAGGAGCTATTGCAACAGGCGGAATTATTTCCCTTATTAAATCTCTTCCTCTTATTGTGACTACATTCCGCGATTCCATGAAAAGCATGAAGACAGGAAAAAATACAAGTACAGCAAGAACGGCTCAGGATCTTCCGATGAATATGATTCTTATTGGAATCGTAGCTATGGTATTTATCATCTGGCTTGTTCCGGCAATTCCGGTAAACCTTCTTGGTGCAGCTATGATTGTTATTTTCGGTTTCTTCTTTGCAACCGTATCATCCCGTATGGTAGGTCTTATCGGAAGCTCTAATAACCCAGTTTCCGGTATGGCAATCGCAACGCTTCTGATTTCTACTTTTGCCATTAAGGCATCAGGAGACACAGGAATGGGCGGTATGACAGGAGCAATTGCAATCGGTTCTGTAATCTGTATCGTGGCAGCTATTGCAGGTGACACATCACAGGATTTAAAAACAGGATACCTTCTTGGTGCAACTCCGAAGAAACAGCAGATTGGTGAGCTGATTGGTGTTGTGGCAGCTGCGCTTGCTATTGGAGGCGTCCTTTATCTTCTTGATGCTGCATATGGATACGGCGGAGCAGACGTTCCGGCTCCACAGGCAACTCTTATGAAGATGATTGTAGAGGGAATCATGGGCGGAAACCTTCCGTGGACACTTGTGTTCATCGGTGTGTTCCTTGCGCTTGGACTTGAAATTCTTCATATTCCGGTAATGCCGTTTGCTATTGGTCTTTACCTGCCAATCTATTTAAATGCAACTATCATGCTTGGCGGTGTTGTACGCTGGGCAGTTGGAAAGAGAAAAAATGTGGATGCGAAGACAAAAGAAAGACAGGAAACAGATGGTACGCTGTACTGTGCAGGTATGATTGCCGGAGAAGGTCTTGTAGGTATTCTTCTTGCAATTCTTACTCTTGCAAAAGTGAATCTTGCACTTAAAGGCGTCAACTTTGGAAATATCGGCGGCGTAATCCTTATGCTTGTTATGATTCTCTTCCTGCTGAAATTTTCTATTTGGAAGAAGAAAAAAGCCTGATGAGTAAAAGAAATAAAAAAAATCAGCCGCAGATAAATTATCTTGATTTGATTCCTGAAAAAGCGCCTTCTATAAAATGGCACAGGGATTTAAAAGAGAAGATAATTCTGGAAATCGAAAATACAGGTATGTTTAATACCATTGCCCAGAAAGTTTTCAATAAACCACGTTATACGAAAGTACATCTCGACGGGTTTGGGACTTTTATATGGCCTCTGATTGATGGCAGGCGGAGTGTAATGGATATTGCAGCCTGTGTGAAAGAAGAATACGGGGAAAAGGCAGAGCCTCTTTACCCCAGGATTGTCAAATATTTTCAGATGGTAGAAAGTTACCATTTTGTGCGGTTTATTAATAAGCCTGAAAAATAAAACAGGATAAGAAAAAAGTGAGAGCAGCGCTGTCTGCTCTCATTTTTTTTTCGAGAGAGGAAGAAATTTATAAGAAATGAACAAAAAAACGTAAGTTTTTTCGCTTTTCCTCTTTTATTTTTGTTTATTTTGTATTAAAATAAGAACAGGTATGAGAACGGAAATTAAAAAATGACGGCAGTAGCATACACTTTATACAGAAAGGGATTGAATAATCATGATTTCAAATCAGGTGCTGCAAAATACACTGGAGGGATTAAAGGAAATCTCCAGAACAGAATTTTGTATCATTGATACAGAGGGAAAATTATTAGCCACTACATTTCCGGATTTTGAGGTTCAGGTAACGGATATTCAGGCGTTTGTAGGCTCACAGGCAGACAGCCAGCTTGTGAAAGGGTATCAGTATTTTAAGGTATGTGACGATTATCGTCTGGAATATATCCTCGTGGCACACGGTGACGACGAAGATACGTATATGGTCGGAAAACTGGCTGCATTCCAGATCCAGAATCTGATCGTAGCTTACAAGGAACGTTTTGATAAGGACAGCTTTATAAAGAATCTTCTTCTGGACAACCTCCTTCTTGTGGATATTTACAACAGAGCAAAGAAGCTTCACATTGATGCGGATGTGCGCCGTGTTGTTATGATGCTTGAGATGGAGCAGGAGAAAGAGCACAGTTCTATTGAAATTGTAAAAAGCGCGTTTGGCAGCAAGAGTCAGGATTTCATCACAGCAGTAGATGAGAGAAGCGTGATCATCGTAAAAGAACTGGAAGACGGAGAAGGATATGAAGAGATGGACCGTCTTGCTCATGCGATTCTGGATACGCTGGGCATGAACGACGGAACGATCCACATGGCTTACGGAACGATCGTGCGCGAGCTGAAGGAAGTTTCCAGATCTTATAAAGAAGCAAGGATGGCGCTCGACGTAGGCAAGATTTTCTTCTCAGACAGAGAAGTGATCGCATACAGTTCTCTGGGAATCGGACGTCTGATCTATCAGCTTCCTATTCCGCTCTGCAAAATGTTTATCAAAGAAATTTTCGACGGCAAGTCTCCAGACGATTTTGACGAGGAAACACTTGTGACGATCGATAAATTCTTTGAGAACAGCCTGAATGTATCAGAGACATCAAGACAGCTTTATATTCACAGAAATACTTTGGTATACCGTCTTGACAAGCTGCAGAAAAGTACGGGACTGGATCTTCGTGTATTTGAGGATGCCATTACCTTTAAGATCGCGCTTATGGTTGTCCGCTACATGAAGTATATGGAGTCTCTGGAATATTAAAAAATGGAAGAAGCAAAGACTCTTCTTCTTTCTGAAAGAGGATTTTCAGATCTGTATCTCTGTTACTGCGGACAGTCCAGATGTATGCCCCTTCATAATTACGGACCGGCAGTCCGCCCCAATTATATTATCCATTATATTACAGAGGGAAAAGGCTGTTTTTACGAAGGGGGAAACCGATATGAGCTGGAAGCTGGTCAGGGTTTTTTGATCGTGCCGGGACAGCAGACCTTTTATCAGGCAGATAAAGAAGAACCCTGGACGTATCTTTGGGTTGGTTTTGACGGCAGGAATGCAGAGCATTACTTAAAAGAAATTGGTCTTACTTCGGAAAAACCGGTTTACCGCTGTGAAAACGGGAAGATTTTACAGGAAATTGTAGGAGAAATGCTTGAGAAGCAAAAGGCTTCTTTTTCCGGACAGTTATTTTTAGAAGGGCTTCTTTACCGTTTCTTTGCAGTTCTCTCAGAGCACATCGAGATGCCGGTTCTTTCCAGACAGGAGAGCGAAAATCTTTATGTGAAAAGAGCAATGGAATTTATCCGAAACAATTATTTTGAGGATATTAAGGTAACAGACATTGCGGATTATGTATGTGTAAACAGAAGTTATCTTTATACGCTGTTTCAGAAAGGGCTTCATATGTCACCAAGCAGATACCTGGCAGAGGTTCGTATGAGCCAGGCGGAGAAACTTCTTATGATGACAGATTTTTCCGTAGAGGTGGTTGCCCGTTCCTGTGGGTACGGAGATTCTCTTTCATTTACGAGAACTTTTAAGGAGCATTTTAAAATGCCGCCTTCTCAGTACAGAAAAGAAAAAAGAAAAGAACAAATCTAACATTTTACATGGTATTTTTAACATCTCCTTCTTTTGGAAGGAGATGTATTTTTTTATAATACGGATATAGAGATATGCTGAAAACAGCAGATGGGAGGATTTTTATGAGTATTATTTTTCACGAAAGCACATCCGTATTTCACTTATATAATGAAGAAATCAGTTACATTATGATGGTTTTGAAAAACGGACATATGGGGCAGCTTTATTTTGGAAAGCGGATCCACGATAAAGAAGATTTTACCTATCTTTTGGAAAATTACTGCCGCGCGATGGGTTCTCATGTTTTTGAAGGGGAAAAAAGCCTTTCTCTTGAACATACAAAACAGGAATATGGCGTGTATGGAAATACAGATTACCGGCAGCCGGCAGTGGAGGTGCTGCAGAATAACGGAAGCCGTATTTCTGATTTTAAATATCAGAGTTTTTCTGTTGTTCCGGGAAAACCAAAGCTTTCCGGGCTCCCGGCAACATACACAGAAGAGGACGGGGAGGCGGAAACACTTTTTCTTACATTAAAAGATCCGGTTACAGGACTTCTTTTAAAGCTTTCCTACACGATTTTTACAAAAGGCGGCGTGATCGCAAGAAATGCGTATTTTGAAAACGAAGGAGAGGAAAGCCTTCATCTTACAACAGCTATGAGCCTTTGCATGGATCTGCCGGATTACGATTACGAATGGATTCAGTTTTCCGGAGCCTGGTCAAGAGAGCGTCATGAAAAGGTGAGAAAGCTGGAGCAGGGGATCCAGTCTGTTGGAAGCAGAAGAGGACATTCCTCCCATGAACACAATCCTTTTGTGATTTTAAAACGCCCCACGGCAGATGAATTTCAGGGAGAAGCCATAGGTTTCAGCCTTGTATACAGCGGAAACTTTCTGGCGCAGGCAGAGGTGGATACACACGGCTCCACAAGAATGCTTATGGGGATCCACCCGGACGGCTTTGACTGGAAACTGGAAAAAGGAGAGAGCTTCCAGACTCCTGAGGCAGTGATGGCATACACGGATAAGGGGCTGAATCATTTAAGCCAGACCTTCCATAAATTGTATCAGCGCCGGCTTGCAAGAGGATACTGGAGAGACAAGGCGCGCCCGATCCTTATTAATAACTGGGAAGCTACTTATTTTGATTTTACAGAAGAGCGCATTGTGGAAATTGCGGAAAAGGCAAAAGAATGCGGCGTGGAACTTTTTGTCCTGGACGACGGCTGGTTTGGACAGAGAAGCTCCGATAAGGCAGGACTTGGAGACTGGGTGGCAAACAGGGAACGCCTCCCGCAGGGGATTGAAGGGCTGGCAGAGCGTATCAGCAGTCTCGGAATGAAATTCGGTCTCTGGTTTGAGCCGGAGATGGTAAATAAAGATTCTGATTTATACAGAGCACATCCGGACTGGATATTACAGGTTCCGGAAAGAACAAATTCGCATGGAAGATTTCAGCACGTTCTTGATTTTTCAAGAAAAGAAGTGGTGGATGCCATTTATGAGATGATGAGCAAAATTCTTGGAAATGCAAAAATTTCCTATGTGAAATGGGATATGAACCGAAGCATTACCGAGTGTTTCAGTGCAGCGCTTCCGGCAGACCGTCAGGGAGAGGTTTTCCACAGATATATTCTTGGGGTGTATGATCTTTATGAACGTCTTACTTCAAGATTTCCGGAGATATTGTTCGAATCCTGTGCAAGCGGCGGGGCGAGATTTGATCCCGGTATTTTATATTATGCGCCTCAGGGCTGGACAAGCGATGATACAGACGCGGTGGAACGCCTGAAAATCCAGTATGGAACCTCTTATTGTTATCCGGTAAGTTCTATGGGAAGCCATGTATCTGTTTCTCCGAATCACCAGCTTAACAGAGAGACACCTCTTTATACGAGAGCGAACGTGGCATATTTCGGTACCTTCGGATATGAGCTTGACTTAAATAAGCTGACAGAGGAAGAGCAGGAGGAAGTGAAAAAACAGATTGCCTTTATGAAGGAATACAGAGAACTGTTCCAGTTTGGCACATTTTACCGTCTCAGCAGTCCGTTTGAAAATAATGTGACAGCGTGGATGTCTGTAAGCGAGGATAAGAAAACGGCGATTGTAGGCTGGTATCGTGTGCTGAATCCTGTAAATGGCAGCTATACACGACTGAAACTCTGCGGACTTCTGGAAGATGCGGAATATACCGTAGAGGGACAGAATGGAACTTTTTTTGGAGATGAGCTTATGAATCTTGGGATTCTCACAAGCGACGCTACGTCAGGGGAAGCACAGGAAGGACAGTTTAAGGGGTGTGATTTTGACTCCAGACTGTATATTCTGAAAGCAAAATAAAAAGAAAGGGATTTCCTGTTTTCATTTAAAATTCTTTGTGCTATAATGAGTCCGCAAGTTGGATACAAAAAACAGTTGCAATTTATCACGGAATATATTACAATAATGTTACAAAACGATAAAATTAGTGTTTCTGAGTGATATGGCTCTGTGAAAACAACAGAATCACAGGATAAAACAGGAGGTTCTAATGATAGATTTAGAAGATGTAAGTAAATCATACGGTCCGGGTCTTCCGGCTGTCAATCATGTAAACTTACATGTGGATAAGGGAGAGTTCGTGTTTGTAGTAGGAAGCAGCGGATCCGGCAAATCTACTCTTATCAAGCTGCTTATGAAAGAACTTGATTCCACATCAGGCGCGATCACGGTAAGCGGAGAGCGTCTGGAAGGAATGCGCCACAGAAGAGTTGCAAAATACAGAAGAAAACTTGGCGTTGTGTTCCAGGATTTCCGTCTTTTAAAAGACAGGGACGTATATGAAAATGTGGCGTTTGCCCAGCGTGTCATCGGACGCCCGACACGTGTGATAAGAAAGCGTGTGCCTGAGGTTTTACAGGAGGTAGGTCTTGCAGGAAAGTATAAATCTTATCCTGATGAGCTTTCCGGAGGAGAGCAGCAGAGAGTTGCCCTTGCAAGAGCCCTCGTAAACCGTCCGGATATTCTTCTGGCAGACGAGCCTACAGGAAATCTTGACCCGAAAACTTCAGAGGAGATTATGGCACTTCTGGAACAGATTAACGAGAGAGGAACTACGGTTCTTGTTGTTACCCACAATAAGGAGATTGTAAACTCCATGAAAAAGCGTGTTCTCACCATGCACGACGGCGTGATCGTAAGTGATGAGAAAGAAGGAGGGTATCATGAGGCCTAGTACATTATGGTTTAATCTGAAGCAGGGAATTAAAAATATTAAGAGAAACTGGATGTTCTCCATTGCTTCCGTCCTTACAATGGCAGCCTGTATTTTCCTTTTCGGTATTTTTTATTCTATCGTTACAAATGTAAATCAGGCAACTCATAAAATGGAAAAAGAAATTCCTATTACCGTGTTCTTTGATGAGGGAACAAGCGAAGAGGACATAGCAAAGATCGGGGAGCTGATCAAGGCTCGTCCTGAGGTGGAACGTGTAGATTATGAATCAGCCGATGAAGCCTGGGAGAAATTCAGCAAAGAGTATTTTGAAGGTTCAGAGGCTGCTGAGGGATTCAAAGATGACAATCCTCTTGTAAACTCCTCAAACTATCAGATATACATGAATGATATTGCAAAACAGGGAGAACTGGTAGCTTACGTGGAAAGTCTCGATCATGTAAGAGAAGTGGAACAGTCCCAGCAGGCAGCAGAGACGCTGGCGTCTTTAAGCCGTCTTGTCTCCTATGCCTCCATTGTGATCATTGCAGTGCTTCTCCTGATTTCCATTTTCCTTATCAGCAATACCATTTCCGTAGGTATTTCTGTAAGAAAAGAAGAAATCGGAATTATGAAATACATAGGTGCAACCGATGCGTTTGTACGTCTTCCTTTTGTTCTGGAAGGCGTTGTGCTTGGAATTATCGGTGCGGCAATTCCTTTAGTCGGTCTGTTCTTTGTATATAATTCTACTGTGCAGTACATATTTACAAAATTCAATGTGCTGACAATGATCGTGGATTTTATTCCGGTTATGGAGATTTACCGCACACTTCTTCCGATCGGACTTGCTCTTGGAATCGGAATCGGTCTTGTGGGAAGCTTTTTAACAACAAGAAAGCACTTGAAGGTGTGAGAAAAATAAGATAAAATAAATACAGAAAAAAAGCTGCTGGAATACGGCGGCTTTTTTTACTTTACAAGTGGAGTGGAAAATATGGACAGACAATTCTGGAAAGGAGCGGCAGCAGGAGGCGCTGTTGTCGCAGTAGTCATGCTTGGAAGATTTGTCAGCATTTACGGCGGGGATACGGTGCTGGCAAACAGAGAATATGCGGAAAAGTTAAGGACACTGGAAAAGGTGATCGACACAAATTATCTGGAAGAAAAAGATGAGGACGCTCTGGCAGAAGGGATGTATGCCGGGCTTTTATACGGACTGAACGATCCGTATTCCTGCTATTATACAGCGGAAGAATATGAGGAACAGAACACGGAAACAGAGGGCTCTTATGTGGGAATCGGCGTTGCCATGCAGAAAAACCCGGACGGAGGCGTGAAAATCGCAGAATGCTATGAAGGCGGTTCCGCATACGAGGCAGGAATTAAGGTAAATGATATTATAAGCGCCATAGACGGAAAAGATATTACAGACTGGGAAATGGAAGAGGTGGCAGACTATATAAAAAATCAGGAAGCAGACGCGGTTTCACTTACAGTTCACAGAGAGGACGTGGAGGAAACACTGAAAATTTCTGTAAAGATTGCAGATGTAGAATTGCCCAGTGTACATGGCGAGATGCTGGACGAAAAAACAGGCTATATTGAGATTACAGAGTTTAAAGGAGTTACCTTTGAGCAGTATAAAGAAACGTTTGAAAATCTGGAAAAACAGGGAATGGAAAAGCTGGTCATAGATCTTCGCGACAACCCCGGCGGTCTTTTAAGCTCTGTGTGCGATGTGCTTGGGTGGATTCTTCCGGAAGGACTTATCGTATATACAGAAGATAAGTATGGGAATAAAATGGAAGAGACCTGTGATGGAAAGCATCCTCTTGATATGCCGCTTGCAGTTCTTGTAAATGAAGGAAGCGCAAGTGCTTCGGAAATTTTTGCAGGAGCTGTGCAGGATTATGGAGTCGGCACGATCGTGGGAACAACGACCTTTGGAAAAGGCGTTGTGCAGGCATTGTATCCCATGTCTGACGGAAGCGCGGTAAAACTTACGGTTTCCAAATATTATACGCCAAAAGGCAAAAATATACACGGGGAGGGCATTGAGCCAGATATTCCGGTAAAGCTGGATCCGGAGCTTTTTAATCAGACAGAAATTACGATGGAGGAGGATAATCAGCTTCAGGCAGCCTTACAGTCATTGGAGGAGCAGGAAAAAGAGGAAAATAATTCTTGAAATTCAAAAAACAAAATGATATAATTTGCATAATTGAATAAAAGATACGTTTCAGCGAGGGGGAAATAAGGCATGAGAGATTATGTAATTACAACAGATAATAATTCAGACCTTCCGGAAGAATATTATAAAGAACATGGAGTTGGCTGTACTTATTTAAGTTATTCTATGGACGGAAAAAATTATACACATGGGAATTTTTTGCCGGATCATGAGTTTTATGAGGCTATGAGAAAGGGTTCTCTTCCCGCAACAGCGCAGGTAAACCCGGACGATGCAAGGGCGCTTATAGAGCCATATTTAAAAGAGGGAAAAGATGTCCTGCACATTGCGTTTTCCAGTGGTTTAAGCGGAACGTATAACAGCGCCCGCATTGCGGCAGAGGAACTTGCGGAGGAATATCCGGAGCGTTCTGTAAAAGTGATCGATTCTCTTTCTGCTTCTCTTGGTCAGGGGCTTCTCGTATATCTTGCGCAGCAGCATAAAGAGGCTGGAGAAGATATGGATACTGTTGCCAAATGGGTGGAAGAAAACAGAAAGCATATTGTTCATTTATTTACAGTAGATGATCTCTTCCATCTGCACCGCGGAGGCAGGGTTTCCAAAACAACTGCCATTGTGGGAAGCATGCTGAACATCAAGCCGGTTCTTCATGTAGACGGAGAAGGAAAGCTTGTAAATATCGGAAAGAGCAGAGGAAGAAAAAAGGCGCTTCAGGAGCTTGTGAATCTCATGGAAGAGAAACTGGGCAGATATAAAGATTCCTGTCACACAATCTTTATCAGCCACGGAGACTGCGAGGAAGACGCGAAATACGTAGAAAAGAAAGTAAAAGAAAAATATAATATTGATACGGTCCTAATCAACTATGTGGGTGCTACCATCGGCGCGCATTCCGGTCCGGGAACGGTTGCTCTTTTCTTTGCAGGAGAAGAGCGTTAAGAGAGAAACTCTTTTTTGGAAGTGATAAAAATACTTTCAAAAAAGAGTTTTTTTGCTTGACATATAAAAACGAGTATGCTATATTAAAAACACTTCAACAAGGTAGAGTAACTCAGTGATAGCATAATAAAACAAATATCGAAATATGAGGAGGAGCAATTATGAAGATAAAGATGTTCGCAGCAGTCATGGCAGGTTTACTTACAATGGGTTGTGTTTCCGCAGTCACTGTTTCTGCAGACGCGGAAAATAAAGAACTGGTAGTTGGATTTGATGCAGAATATCCGCCGTTCGGATACATGGACGACAATGGAGAATACGTTGGATTTGATCTGGATACAGCACAGAAGGTATGCGACAATCTCGGCTGGGAACTGGTGAAAAAACCGATCAACTGGGATTCCAAGGATATGGAATTAAATTCCGGGAATATCGACTGCATCTGGAACGGTTTTACCATGAATGGACGGGAAGACGATTACACATGGTCCGATCCTTACCTGAATAATGAGCAGGTCATCGTAGTTGCGGCAGATTCCGGAATCGAGAAGCTGGAAGACTTAAAAGGCAAAAATGTGGTGGTACAGGCGGCTTCCGCAGCGCTTGATGCTTTAAACAGCGACGACAATAAGGCTCTGACAGAAAGCTTCGGCTCTCTTACAGAAAATCCGGATTACAATACGGCTTTTATGAATATTGATTCCGGTGCGGCAGACGCGGTTGCAGTGGATATTGGAGTTGCGAAATACCAGCTTGCAGAGCGTGAAGAAGGAAAATACAAGATTCTGGAGGAGCCGATCCAGACAGAACAGTATGCCATCGGTTTTGCAAAGGGAAACGAAGAGCTTCGCGATACGGTGTGGGCAGAAGTAATGAAGTTATATGAAGCAGGAGAAATTGATAAACTCGCAGAGCAGTACGAAGTTGCAGATATGCTTTGTATTGGCGGAGAAGAAGCAGAAAAATAAGAAAGGCAGAGACAGGATATGACCTTAACAGTAATGCTTGCGCAGCTTTCAAAAGGAATGCTGGTAACAGTGGAGATTTTTGTGGTGACGCTTTTGTTTTCGCTTCCGCTGGGACTTCTTGTATGCTTTGGAAGAATGTCAAAAAGCAAAGTGATTCGTGGAATTGTTTCCGCATACATTTCCATTATGAGGGGAACGCCCCTTATGCTGCAGCTTATGGTAGTATATTTCGGACCGTATTTTATTTTCGGGATCCGCATTTCCATGAGTTACAGCCTGATCGCAGTATTCATTGCATTTGTGATCAATTACGCGGCGTATTTTGCGGAAATATACAGAGGCGGAATCGAGTCCATGTCCGTGGGACAGTATGAGGCGGCAAAAATTCTGGGATATACAAAAGGGCAGACGTTTTTCCGGATTATTTTCCCACAGGTGCTAAAGCGCATTCTGCCTTCCATTACAAATGAGGTCATTACCCTTGTAAAAGATACGTCTCTCGCTTTTGTAGTTGCAGTTGCGGAGATGTTTACCATTGCAAAGCAGATTGCAAGCGCACAGACGACGATGATACCGTTTGTGATCGCCGGTATTTTTTACTATATTTTCAATTTGATCGTGGCGGTTGTCATGGAAAAAGCAGAGCAGAAGATGAATTATTACCGATGATTCTGGGAAGGAAAGTTATATGAAACTGTTTGAGATGAGACATATTAAAAAAAGCTTTGGAGAGCTTGAAGTATTAAAAGATATTTCCCTTCAGGTAAAGGAGGGGGAGGTTTTAAGTATTATCGGTCCTTCCGGCTCCGGAAAATCCACGCTTCTGCGATGTGCAACAGGACTTGAGACGCCGGATTCCGGTGAGATCATAAAAGAAGGAGAAGTAGGGCTTGTTTTTCAGAATTTCAATCTGTTTCCCCACTTTTCTGTTCTGAAAAACATTGTGGACGCTCCCATAAAAGTGCAGAAGCGGAAAAAAGAAGAGGTTTACGCACAGGCGAGAGAGCTTCTGAAAAAAATGGGACTCTCCGATAAGGAAAAAGCATACCCTTATCAGCTTTCCGGCGGGCAGCAGCAGAGAGTTTCCATTGCAAGAGCACTTTGTATGAATCCGAAGATCCTGTTTTTTGACGAGCCCACGTCCGCTCTTGATCCGGAGCTTACAGGAGAAATCTTAAAGGTGATCCGTGATCTGGCAAAAGAGCATATTACAATGGTGATCGTCACTCATGAAATGTCATTTGCCAGAGATATTTCCGATTATGTGATTTTTATGGATAAGGGAGTCATTGCAGTGGAGGGAACTTCCCAGGAAGTATTTTCCTCAGATAATGCAAGAATGAGGGAATTTCTCGGAAAGTTCCATCAGGAAAATTAAAAATTTAAGAAACAGAAGATGCAAGGTGAGGCAGCATTTTTACAATAATCTCGGCAGAGATCGTTGATGCTGTCTCACAGTTTTTTATATCTTCTGAAGAATTTTCCTGTTTTATTAAGTTTCCTAGTTGCTTTTAGGCATTGATTGTTATATAATTTTTAGAGTGTGTTAAACTTTATCGAAAGTACGAAAGGAACAGGTGAAAGACATGGAGAAAAAAGAACAGCTTTACGAAGGAAAAGCAAAGAAAGTGTTTGCAACTGAGGACCCGGACGTGGTAATCGTCAGCTACAAGGATGACGCGACTGCATTTAACGGAGAGAAAAAGGGCACTATCAGCGGAAAAGGTGTGATCAACAACCGCATGACAAATCTTGTTTTTCAGAAATTTGAGGCTGCCGGAATCCCGACACATTTCATCGAAGAATTAAACGATAGAGAGACTGCAGTAAAGAAAGTGGACATTGTACCTCTTGAAGTAATTGTCCGCAATGTTGCAGCTGGAAGTTTTTCCAAACGTATGGGTGTAGAAGAGGGAAGAGAGCTTCTCTGCCCGATTTTAGAGTTCAGCTACAAAAATGATGACCTGGGCGATCCGTTCATCAATGACGATTATGCACTGGCGCTTGGTCTTGCAACAAAAGAAGAGCTGGATGAAATCCGTACATATACACTGAAAGTAAACGAGATCATGAAAGAGTATTTCCTCAATGCAGGAATGAAACTGATCGATTTTAAAATTGAGTTTGGACGTTTCCACGGAAAAATCCTTCTTGCAGACGAGGTTTCTCCGGATACCTGCCGTCTGTGGGATGTAAATACAAATGAGAAACTGGACAAAGACCGTTTCAGACGCGACATGGGCAATGTAGAGGAAGCTTATAACGAAGTATTCCATCGTCTTGGTTTAGAATAATATAAGCGGGAGAATGAAGATGAGTACAGACAGATATGTAAGTCCTTTATCAGAGCGTTATGCAAGCAGGGAAATGCAGTATATTTTTTCACCGGATATGAAATTCCGCACATGGAGAAAGCTGTGGATCGCCCTTGCAGAAACAGAAAAAGAGCTGGGTCTTAATATTACTCAGGAACAGATTGACGAGCTGAAAAGCCATGCAGACGATATTAATTATGAGGTGGCCAAAGAGAGAGAGCGTCAGGTACGCCACGACGTAATGTCACATGTGTACGCTTACGGCGTACAGTGTCCGAAAGCAAAGGGAATCATCCACCTTGGCGCAACCTCCTGCTATGTAGGAGACAATACAGATATTATTGTAATGACAGAGGCATTAAAGCTGGTACAGAAGAAGCTTATCAATGTCATTGCAGAGCTGTCTAAATTTGCAGATAAATATAAAGCACAGCCGACTCTTGCATTTACACATTTCCAGCCGGCGCAGCCGACAACTGTCGGAAAACGTGCCACACTCTGGACACAGGAATTTCTTCTTGATCTTGAGGATTTGGAATACGTGATCAGCACAATGAAGCTTCTCGGCTCAAAGGGTACAACAGGAACACAGGCAAGTTTCCTGGAGCTGTTTGACGGAGATCAGGAAACAATTGATAAAATCGATCCGATGATCGCAGAAAAAATGGGCTTTAAAGAGTGCTATCCTGTTTCCGGACAGACATATTCCCGTAAAGTGGATACGCGTGTCTTAAACGTGCTTGCAGGAATTGCAGCCAGCGCGCATAAGATGTCAAACGATATTCGTCTTTTACAGCACTTAAAAGAGGTGGAGGAGCCATTTGAAAAATCACAGATCGGTTCTTCTGCAATGGCATATAAGAGAAATCCGATGAGAAGTGAGAGAATTGCTTCCCTTTCCAGATTTGTGATGGTAGACGCTTTAAATCCGGCAATCACATCTGCCACACAGTGGTTTGAGAGAACACTGGACGATTCTGCAAATAAACGTCTCAGCATTCCGGAAGGATTCCTGGCAATCGACGGAATTCTTGATCTTTGCTTAAACGTAGTGGACGGGCTTGTTGTGTATCCTAAGGTAATTGAGAAACGTCTCATGTCCGAGCTTCCGTTTATGGCAACAGAAAATATTATGATGGACGCAGTGAAGGCAGGCGGAGACCGTCAGGAACTTCATGAGCGTATCCGCGAGCTTTCTATGGAAGCAGGACGGAACGTAAAAGTAGAAGGAAAGGACAACAATCTGCTTGAACTGATCGCAGCAGACCCGGCGTTCAATCTTTCGCTTGATGAATTAAAGAAAACAATGGATCCGGCCAAATATGTAGGCCGTGCGAAAGAACAGACAGATGCCTTCCTTGCAAAGGTAGTCCGTCCGATTCTGGACTCCCACAAGGAAATGCTTGGTGTCAGGGCAGAAATCAACGTCTGATTCACAGAGAAAACACGAGGAGGAAAATAGTGTTATGATCAAGGCAGTAGTTGGAGCAAACTGGGGAGATGAAGGTAAAGGAAAAATTACCGATATGCTGGCTCAGGAAGCAGATATTATCGTGAGATTTCAGGGAGGTGCAAATGCAGGACATACCATTGTCAATGACTATGGAAAATTCGCACTCCATACCTTACCGTCAGGAGTGTTCTATGATCACACTACAAGTGTGATCGGCAATGGCGTTGCACTGAACATCCCTGTGTTTTTTAAAGAATATAATGAAGTAGTGGAGAGAGGCGTTCCGGCTCCGAAGATTCTTATTTCTGACAGAGCGCAGATGGTAATGCCGTACCACATTTTATTTGACCAGTATGAGGAAGAGCGTCTTGCAGGAAAATCCTTCGGTTCCACAAAATCAGGTATCGCACCGTTCTATTCTGATAAATATGCAAAAATCGGATTTCAGGTAAGCGAGCTTTTCGATGAGGAAGCCTTAAAAGAAAAACTGGTTCGCGTATGCGAGACAAAGAATGTTCTTCTTGAGCATCTGTATCACAAACCGCTCTTAAATCCGGATGAGATTTTTGAAGAGCTGATGGAATACAAAAAAATGGTTGAGCCGTATGTGTGCAACGTTTCCCTGTATCTGTGGAACGCACTGAAAGAGGGAAAAGAGGTTCTTCTTGAGGGACAGCTTGGTTCCTTAAAAGACCCGGATCACGGAATTTATCCTATGGTAACTTCCTCTTCCACACTGGCAGCATACGGTGCGATTGGAGCAGGCGTGCCTCCATATGAGATCAAGAAGATCATCACTGTATGCAAGGCTTACTCCAGCGCAGTAGGAGCAGGCGCATTCGTTTCTGAAATTTTCGGCGAGGAAGCTGATGGGCTCAGAAGCCGCGGCGGCGACGGCGGAGAGTACGGCGCAACAACAGGCCGTCCGAGACGTATGGGCTGGTTTGACTGTGTTGCTTCCAAATACGGCTGCCGTGTACAGGGAACAACAGATGTTGCATTTACTGTACTTGACGTTCTGGGCTACCTGGAAGAAATCCCGGTTTGCGTAGGATACGAAATTGATGGAGAGGTTACAACAGAATTTCCGACAACAGCCCTTCTTGAGAAAGCAAAACCGGTTCTTGAAGTTCTTCCGGGATGGAACTGCGATATTCGCGGAATTAAAAAATATGAAGATCTTCCGGAAAACTGCAGAAAATATGTAGAGTTTGTGGAAGAGAAAATCGGATTCCCGATCACCATGATTTCCAATGGACCGGGAAGAAATGATATTATTTACAGAAATAAATAATAAAGTCTTATTCGCGCCGGAGTTTTCTCCGGCGTGAACTATATACAGAAAAAGAGGAAATATCTTATGAAAAACTGGAAACGGTTACTGGCGGGAGCCGGAGTAATCCTTATGCTGCTGGCATTCTGCCTTCCTATGATCTTTGCCTTTGGAAAGGGAGAAAGTTCCGACAGCCTGTTTTTGGGAGCAATCGGCATTGCTTTTATTGTCCCCGTACTGATTTATATGTTTTTGATGGCATACAGAATCTTTGGAAGAAAGGAAAAAACAGTGAACAGAGATTTGGAGAATATTATTTTCGATGTGGGAAACGTGCTGATGGAGTATGGCTGGGAGCCTTACCTTAAAAGCTTTGGGTTTCCGAAAGAAAAATATGAAAAAATTGCAGACGCCGTATTTCGAAGCAAAGTATGGAATGAACAGGACAGAGGTCTTCTTCCGGAAGAGGAGTATATCAGCCAGTATGTAGCGCTCGCCCCGGAATATGAAAAAGAAATCCGGGAAGTGATGGAGCACAGCCCGGAATGTATGTCTGTCTATGATTACGCAGATACCTGGGTAAAATATCTGAAAGAAAAAGGCTGTCATCTTTACGTCCTTTCCAATTACGGGAGCTACATGCTGAACAGGAACAGAGAGCAGATGAGCTTTCTCAAATATATGGACGGCGTTGTTTTCTCCTGTGAAGCAAAACAGGTAAAGCCGGAGCCGGAAATTTATAAAACCATTTTAAAGAAATATAATCTGAAACCGGAAAAAACAGTTTTCATTGATGACCGGAAGGAAAACTGTGAAGGCGCGGAGAAAGCAGGAATCCGTGCCATTCAGTTTCAGAACTTTAAACAGGCGGCGGCAGAGCTTGAGAAGCTGGGAATAAAATAAAAGAGAAGAAGCCCTGCAGGCGGAGTATGACGCGCCCACAGGACTTCAAGGGGAGGATATAAGTATTTCATACCTTGTCTTTTGTGCTGTTCATTGAAGGGGGTTCCAATGAACATTTATAGTATGGGTATAAATGAGTCTGTTTATACACTAAAATAAAATTTTTTGGTTTGTGTTTTTATAAAAAAGATGATATAATGAAATGGCTTTGATGCAAAGCACAAATATCGATGAAATTTTGGAAAAGAGGATTAAGAAATGAGCGATAAAACTATCTTAGAGCAGTGGCGTTCCATCGCTTACGACCAGCAGGCAGACCGCAATAAACTGCAGAATTTCTGGGCAAAATACTTCAATATTGAAAAAGGTATTTATGAGCAGCTTCTTGAAAATCCGGACGAGGCTGTTTCCGGTACAGTAAAAGAGCTGGCTGAGAAATATGGACAGGAAGTTCTTACAATGGTTGGTTTCCTTGACGGAATCAATGACAGCCTTCTGGTTCAGAACCCAATCGAGACAATGGACGAGAACACAAAGGTAAATCTCGCATTTGACAAGGAGCTTCTCTACAAAAACATGGTAGATGCAAAGGCGGACTGGCTTTACAATCTGCCGCAGTGGGACAAGATTTTTACTCCTGAGAAGAAGAAAGAGCTTTACATGGAGCAGAAAAAATCCGGAACCATTGTAAAAGCACATAAAGTTGGACGTAATGATCCATGTCCTTGCGGAAGCGGAAAGAAATATAAATTCTGCTGCGGAAAATAAAACAGTAATACAATGATAAATCAGGCTGTGGGCAGTACCGGCAGCCGTTTTGCTATTATGGAGGAAATATGGCGAATTTATGTTTTGCGGCCGCCATTTTATGTCTTTTGTATTATCTGGGAATTACTTTTTACTCCGGGATTCATACAGATTTTTCCTGGATATGGATTGCGGGAGCTGCTTTTCTTGCGGGAAACGGCGCTCTTTTTGCGGCTGATAAAAAATATCCGGATTTGTTTCCTGAGTGGACAAAATGTATATACGGCATCATTATTTTGGCAGGCGTTTGTCTCTTTCTTCTGCTTTTTGTGAAGGTACTTTCCGGTATAAAAGGAAAAGGCAGGGAAAATCTGGATTATGTAGTTGTTCTCGGCGCTCACGTAAAAGGGGAGATTCCTTCCAAAGCTCTTTTAAAAAGGCTGGAGGCAGCTCTTGACTACGGAAAAAAGAATCCGGAAACAAAGCTTGTTTTATCAGGGGGACAGGGATTCGGAGAAAATATTACAGAGGCGCTCTGTATGAAACGGTATCTTGTAAAAAATGGGATTTCTTCCGACAGGCTGATTTTGGAAGAGAAGTCCACAGACACAAGGGAAAATCTGAAATTTTCAGATGAGATGACAGGCTGCAAAGAGAAAAAGACAGGGATTTTGTCGAATGATTTTCATGTATACAGGGCTGTCCGCCTTGCAAAGAAACTGGGGTATACATTTCCTGAAGGAATTGCCGCGCAGTCAGATCCGTTTATGGAACCGCACTACATCGTAAGAGAAATATTTGCCCTTATAAAAGAACAATTAAAAGGAAATATCTGAAACGCCATTGACAAACACAAATCCGGCGTATATAATGTGGTTCATAACCAAAAGGAAAACACGTAGACGAGACGAGTAAGCTGTGGAACGTTCCAGAGAGAGATGCAGTTGCTGGAAGCATCTTATCGGGAAGCAGTTGAAAACTACCTCTGAGTGGCCCCAATCCGGTCCGGTGATTCCGTTATCATCAATGAAGTGGTTATATTTTGTACAGACAAATATAACAAGCAGGGTGGAACCGCGAGATACTCGTCCCTTACAGTGCATTGCATTGTAAGGGATTTTTTAATTCGTCTGTGGACGTTTTCGGGAGATAAAATGCGTGAGAAAGGAGAAAACAATGATTATTACATTAAAAGACGGCTCAAAAAAAGAGTACGCAGAAGCAAAATCAGTAATTGAAATTGCCCAGGATATAAGTGAGGGACTGGCACGTGCGGCATGTGCAGGAGAAGTTGACGGAGAGGTTAGAGATCTTCGTACTGTAGTCGATAAGGACTGCGAGCTGAATATCCTTACATTTGACAGCGAGGGCGGACAGGGTGCATTCCGTCATACGGCTTCTCATATTATGGCGCAGGCGATCAAACGTCTTTATCCGGAAGTTAAGCTCGCTATCGGACCTTCTGTTGCAGACGGTTTTTATTACGATATAGACAGCGAGACACCTCTTACAACAGAAGATCTTGAAAAAATCGAAAAAGAGATGAAGAAAATTGTAAAAGAGGCGCTTCCGATCACAAGATTTACAAAATCAAGAGAAGAGGCGATCGCTTACTTTAAAGAAAAACAGGAGCCGTACAAAGTAGAGCTTATCGAGGATCTTCCGGAAGATGCGGAAATCAGCTTCTACCAGCAGGGAGAGTTTGTTGATCTCTGTGCAGGACCACACCTTATGAATACTAAGACTGTGAAAGCATTTAAACTCACAAGCCTTGCAGGCGCATACTGGAGAGGCAGCGAGAAAAACAAAATGCTTACAAGAATTTACGGAACTGCTTATACAAAGAAAGCAGATTTAGAGGAATATCTCACACGTCTTGAGGAAGCAAAGAAGCGCGACCACAGAAAACTCGGAAAAGAGCTTGGACTTTTTATGATGAGAGAAGAAGGACCGGGATTCCCGTTCTTCCTTCCAAAGGGAATGGTTCTTAAAAACACGCTTCTTGATTACTGGAGAGAAATTCATAACAAGGCAGGATATGTGGAGATTTCCACACCGGTTATGTTAAGCCGCCACTTATGGGAAACATCAGGACACTGGGACCACTACAAAGAAAATATGTACACAACTGTAATTGATGAGACAGACTTTGCAATTAAGCCGATGAACTGTCCGGGCGGTATTCTCGTATACCAGTCTGAACCTCGTTCTTACCGTGACCTTCCTCTTCGCATGGGCGAACTGGGGCTTGTACACCGTCACGAAAAATCAGGACAGCTTCACGGACTGATGCGTGTGCGCTGCTTTACACAGGACGATGCACATATTTTCATGATGCCTGAACAGATCCGCGATGAGATCAAGGGAGTTGCAAAACTGATTGACGAGGTTTATCAGTTATTCGGATTTAAGTATCACGTAGAGCTTTCTACACGTCCGGAAGATTCTATGGGAAGCGATGAAGACTGGGAGATGGCAACAGACGCACTTCGCGGCGCCCTTGACGATCTTGGTCTTGACTATGTGGTAAATGAAGGAGATGGTGCGTTCTACGGACCGAAGATTGACTTCCATCTTGAGGATTCTATCGGAAGAACATGGCAGTGCGGAACAATTCAGCTTGACTTCCAGCTTCCTCTCCGATTTAACTGCGAGTACATCGGAGCAGATGGAGAGAAGCATCGTCCGATCATGATCCACCGCGTAGCGTTTGGTTCTATCGAGCGTTTCATCGGTATCCTTATTGAGCATTTTGCAGGAGCTTTCCCAACATGGCTTTCCCCTGTACAGGTTAAGGTTCTGCCTATTTCCGAGAAATATATGGATTACGCAGAAAAAGTTTTTGCACAGTTAAAAGAAGCAGGAATCCGTGTGGAAATTGATAACCGCGCAGAAAAAATCGGCTACAAGATCCGCGAGGCAAGACTTCAGAAAGTTCCATATATGCTTGTAGTAGGAGCAAAAGAAGAGGAAGAAGGCAAAGTTTCTGTAAGAAGCCGTTTCCTCGGCGATGAAGGTGCGAAAGACCTTGGTGAATTTATTGTTTCTTTAAAAGAAGAAATCAAAGGCCGTGTAAACCGTAAAGTAGAGGTTACAGAAGAGTCCAAATAATACAAAAATGTACAGCTTCCGCTTATGAGAAGCTGTACATTTCTTTATATGGAAAACTGTAAATGCAGATTTATCCGGCAAAAAATTTTTTCTTGATCGCTTCTGTTGGCATTTTCTGACCTGTAAAAAGGCGGAACGCCTCCGCACCCTGGTAAAGAAGCATATACATACCATTAAAAACAGGACAGCCGGCTTTTTCCGCCTCCTGTAAAAGGCGTGTTTTCCGGGGATTGTAAATCACATCGGATACGATCAGCTCCGGGCGGAAAAGGGAGGTATCTGTAATAATAGAAGCCTCTGTATCTGGAGCCATTCCCACAGAAGTGGCGTTTACAAGAATGGCGCTTTCTGATACGGCGTTTTTAAGGGCGTGTAAGTCTTCGTTTTCGTGAAGAAGCACACGGCACGGAAGGGTGCGATTTATGGTATCGGCAAGAGCCTGTGTACGATTCCAGAAGCGGCTTGTTCTGCGGGCAAATACATGGATAAGAGAAACTCCGTCAAGGGCAGCCTGGGCACAGATGGCAGTAGCGGCGCCTCCCGCTCCCATAAGAGTCATTGTTTTTCCGATAATATTGTGTCCGGCGTCTTTTACAGAGCGCATATAGCCAACACCGTCTGTATTATGACCGATCAGCCTGCCGTTTTCATTGACAACGGTATTGACGGCTCCGATCAGCCTGGCAGAGGGAGAAAGTTCATCGAGAAGCTCCACAACCCTGTTTTTACAGGGCATGGTCAGATTAAATCCTCTGATGCCGCAGGTCTTTAAGCCCCGGACTGCTTCGGGAAGGTCTGCTTCCGTTACGTCAAAGCAGAGATAGACATAATCAAGAGAAAGCATACGAAACGCTTCATTGTGCATGAGAGGGGAAATGCTGTGGGAGACGGGGCTTCCGAGAAGTCCTGTAAGTTTTGTGTGTCCTGTTATGTTTGTCATAAAAAGCCTCCAATCTGTTGCTGCAGTTTTTTAAATTTTATCTTTTGCTACCAATATCTTATTATGAGAAAAAGGAGATGTCAAGAAATGACAAAACCCATTCAGATAAAAAATATAAGTTTAGGAGAGGGACTTCCGAAAATTTGTGTGCCTCTTACCGGAAAAACAGAAGAAGAAATTAAAGAAGAAGGAAAAAAAACAGTGGAAGCAGGCGCGGAGCTTGTGGAATGGAGAGCTGATTTTTTTGAAGCACTTGAGGACAGAGAATTTTTGGAAAAAATGCTTTTTTCCCTTTCCGACATATTGGGACAGGTTCCCCTTCTTTTCACGATCCGTACGTCAAAAGAAGGGGGAAATCGAGAAATCAGAACAGAAGATTATGTAAACTATAATATGTGGGCCTGTGAAACAGGAAAAGCCGATTTTATTGATGTGGAAGCTTTTGGAGATGAGGCTTTAAAAAAGGAGCTGATACGGCGCCTGCAAGAGAAGGGTGCAAAGGTGATCGCTTCCTACCATGATTTTCAGAAGACAGAATCAAAAGAAGAGCTGAAAAACCGTTTCCGCGCACTTTATCACTCGGGAGGAGATGTTTTAAAAATCGCAGAAATGCCTGCAGAGTTTGAAAATACAGCGGATCTGATGCTTGCCTGCAAAGAGATGACAGAGGAAATCGAAAATCCCCTTATCGCCATCTCAATGGGAAACACCGGATCTATCAGCCGGATTTCCGGAGAAAATTTCGGCTCCTGCCTTACCTTTGCGACAGTGGGAAAAGCCTCGGCTCCCGGACAGTTTCCGGTAAAAGAGCTTCGCACGATGATGGAAGCCCTTCATGAAAAAAATAAAGAATAAGGTGACATAATATCAGGAGCTTTCGTCGAACTTCGGCGAGAAATTCTTGAGAAAAGCTCTGCGATTTTGACAAAATATGCACCCCTTATGACCTATAATAAATGCACTTACCAAAGTGGAGGATTGACAGGTCATAGGGGGTTTTTTATGTCTTACGAGGTATACATAGACGTAGTCTTTGTGACGAATCTCTTGATGGATTATTTTCTTCTCAGGATTGCGGGCTGGATTCTTTCCTGCAAAAAGAACCGCGGGCGGCTTTTGCTTGCGGCGGCAGCAGGGGCTTTGTACTCCTGCCTGCTTTTCTACATTCCTGCGGAAGACTTTCTTCCGGCGGCAATTCTGTGTCATGGCGCCTGCGCCTACTTTATGATACGGATTGGGTTTGGACTGAAAAAGGGCGGACTTCTGATAAAGGCAATGGTAACGCTTTATCTGACAGCGTTTTTATGGGGCGGTTTCTGGGAGGTTCTTTCTTCCGGCTGGAAAATAACAGTGAGAACCTTCTTTTTATTTGCCTTCTGCACATATTTTGCCTTATCTGCTCTGATATACCTCAGCGAATCTCTGAAAGTGAAGCTGAAACATATTTATCCCATCACGATTTCCTATGGGGGAAAGGTACAGTCTGCATATGGATTTTATGACACGGGAAACCTTCTTACAGAGCCTGTGAGCGGAAGACCGGTTTCTGTTGTCTGTCCGGAATTTCTGGAATCCGTGCTGCCGGAGGAAATGAAAGAGAGTTTAAAACACATAAAAGAAAGCCAGGGGGAGACGGAAAGTACGCGGCTTGAAGAACTGAATCCCAGATTTGTGCCTTATCGGGCAGTGGGAAACGAAAATGGAATGCTTCTGGCAGTAACGCTCGAGGATCTTTGTATTCACACGCCGAGAGAGGTGGTGCATGTGGAGCGTCCTGTATTTGCTGTGTCAGAAGAAGCTTCTGCTTTGGAAAAAGAATGCAAAGTATTATTAAATTCCAGATTATTACATTAGGGGGTCAAAATCATGAGCATAAGAGCAGCAGGCGTAAACAATGGTACAATACAGGGGATTTCCAGGTTTGTTATGGGAAGGACAAGAGATATTTATTATATAGGAGGAAGCGATGTCCTTCCAGCACCTCTGGACCCGCAGAGAGAAGCCTTTGTTTTAAGCAAACTGGGAACAGACAAGGAGCAGGAAGCAAAGTCACTTTTAATTGAACATAATCTGCGCCTTGTTGTTTATATTGCAAAGAAATTCGATAATACAGGTGTGGGAGTGGAGGATTTAATATCCATAGGTACAATCGGGCTTATTAAAGCCATTAACACCTTTAATCCTGTGAAGAAAATCAAGCTTGCAACTTATGCGTCACGCTGCATAGAAAACGAAATACTGATGTATTTAAGAAGAAACAGCAAAACGAAAATGGAGGTTTCCATTGACGAGCCTCTGAATGTGGACTGGGACGGAAACGAGCTTCTTCTTTCCGATATTCTGGGAACAGACGAAGACGTGATTTCCCGTCATCTTGAGGACGAGGTGGAAATTTCCCTTCTTGCGAAGGCAATTTCAAGGCTTACGCCCCGGGAACAGACGATCATCAAGCTGCGTTTCGGAATCGGCAGAGCAGAAGGAAAAGAAAAAACCCAGAAAGAGGTAGCCGACCTTCTCGGCATTTCCCAGTCTTATATATCAAGACTGGAAAAACGGATTATGAAAAGACTGAAAAAAGAGATTGTACGTTACGAGTAAAGAAAAGAGAGAAAAGCCGCAGCTTTGGGAAAAGAAGTTCCCGGGGCTGCGGTTTTTAGTTCGAAAGATACGCCTTAAAATCTTCCGGCAGCGGCGCTTCTATTCTGATTGTCTGTTCTGAAAATGGCTGCTTAAACTGTACCGAAGCTGCATGAAGGGCAGTTCTTGAAAATCCTTCAAGGGAAAGGGATTCTTCTGTTCCGTAAAGTCTGTCCCCGAGAAGAGGGTGTCCGATACTTGCCATGTGAACGCGGATCTGGTGCGTCCTTCCCGTGGCAATTTTCACCCGGAGCAGGGAGGAGGAAGAAAATACTTTTTCTATTTTATAAGAAGTAAAAGCCGATTTTCCGTTGGGATCTGCCTGCATTTTTAACGGTTTCCCGGGACAGCGGCTTAAAGGAGAACAGACTTCTCCTTTTGGATTGCCTGGAACGCCGGAAACAATCGCAAGATATTCTTTTTCAAATCCGGAGCCGCAGTTTTTTTGAGAAAAACGGGCAGCCGCAATTTTATTTTTTGCAAAAATAACAGCTCCGGAGGTATTCTTATCAAGCCTTCCAACAGGGCGGATTGTAATATTCTGATTTTGTTTCTGATAATAGGCAGAAACCATATTGGAGAGCGTGTCTTTGTAATGTCCGCCTACAGGGTGCACCAGAATCCCGGCAGATTTATTTACGACAAGAACGTCATCGTCCTCGTAGAGAACGGAAATCGGCTGAAAAAGCGGCACAATATGAGAATCCGATGTTTTCTCTTCAAGAATAAGCTTTAAAATATCTCCGCTTGTAAGCATATAGTTAATGCGGCATCTGCTGTTATTTACAGTAATTCCGTTTTCCCGGAATTTAAGGGAACGGATCTGAGATTTTGAAAATCCCAGATGTTCCCTGAGAAACTGATGAACCGATTGATTTTCTTCATTTTTGTGGATATGGAAGGTCAGGGTTTTTGGCATTTGTAAGCTCCTTGTGATTTGTTGTTTTTATCATACCTTTTTTAAAAGGAAATTTCAAACACGAGTTTATATTATGGGAAAATCTGCGCATACTAACAAAAAATTCAGGAGGCGCGATATGAATGCAAATGCAGAGCTTTTAAATTACGTATATCAGAATTCTCAGATGGGTGTAGATACGCTTTCCAGACTTCTTGAGATGACAGAGGATGTTTCTTTTCGCGAAGTGCTGAAAAAGCAGATGGAAGGATACTGGAGATTTCATAAACGGGCAGGAGATATGTTAAATGATAATGGATTTGATGAAAAAGGTTTAAATGCAATGGAAAAAATCCGCACATATCTTATGATAAACGTAAAAACAATGACAGATCAGTCTTCATCAAATATTGCGGGAATGCTGATAAACGGAAGTACAATGGGGATTATTGAGGCGCAGAAACAGCTTCACAGATATGAAAATGAGGTGGAGAAGGATATTTATCATTTTATGGAGGAGCTTCAGAAATTTGAGGAGAAGAATGTGGAAAAACTGAAGGAATATTTGTAAGAAGACAGAAGGTCATAAGTCATACTGCAGTTGCCTGTATGCAGCTTATGACCTTTATGTATGACAAAAGCCCGTCAAAAGAGGAAAAATCTCTTTACGTTGAAGCGTTAAAATGGTATAGTAATACTATAAAACAGGAATCAACGAAAGGAATTGGAAAATATGGAAAGATATTATCAGCCGGAAATTGAATGTGCGTCCAGAGAGCAGATTCGGCAGTGGCAGAGCGAAAGACTGGCAGCACAGGTACAGAATGTATGGGATAATGTTCCTCTTTACAGAGAAAGAATGAAAGAAGCAGGGCTTGAGCCGGGAGATATTCAGTCGGTAGATGATTTACATAAACTTCCGTTTATTACGAAAGATGATCTGAGGGAGGCATATCCTTACGGACTTCTTGCAAGACCTCTTGAGGATTGTGTCCGCATTCAGTCTACCAGCGGCACAACAGGAAGAAGAGTGGTGGCTTTTTATACGCAGCATGACATTGATCTCTGGGAAGACTGCTGCGCAAGGGCAATTACGGCAGCAGGCGGAACAAAGGGAGATGTCTGCCATGTAAGTTACGGATACGGTCTTTTTACAGGTGGACCCGGATTAAACGGAGGTTCTCATAAGGTAGGCTGCCTTACCCTTCCTATGTCTTCCGGAAACACAGAGCGCCAGATTCAGTTTATGACAGATCTTGGTTCTACCATTCTCTGCTGTACGCCTTCTTATGCGGCATACCTTGCGGAGAGTATTATGGAAAGAGGACTGCAGGAACAGATTCATTTAAAGGCGGGAATTTTCGGCGCAGAAGCGTGGACAGAGGAAATGCGCCACGATATAGAAGAGAAACTTGGAATTAAGGCGTATGATATTTACGGTTTGACAGAAATTTCCGGACCGGGCGTCGCATTTGAATGTTCTGCCCAGAATGGAATGCACGTAAACGAGGATCATTTTATTGCAGAGGTGATCAATCCGAAGACAGGAGAGGTTCTTCCTGACGGAGAAAAAGGCGAGCTTGTATTTACAAGCATTACAAAAGAAGCATTTCCGCTTATGAGATACCGCACAAGGGACATCTGTATTTTAAGCAGGGAAAAATGTTCCTGCGGAAGAACCCATGTAAAAATGACGAAGCCTCTTGGCCGAAGCGACGATATGCTGATCGTGAAAGGCGTAAACGTATTCCCGTCACAGATTGAAACAGTGCTTATGAATAAAGGATACCCGGCAAATTACCAGATTATAGTAGACAGGGTCAACAACAGTGATACAATAGAGGTACAGGTGGAAATGACGCCGGAAATGTTCTCAGACAGCCTTGGTGCAGTTGCTTCAAAGGAAAAAGAGCTTGTAGACGCTCTGAAAGCAATGCTTGGTATTTATGCGAAGGTGAAGCTTGTGAATCCAAAGGCAATCACAAGAAGCGAGGGCAAGGCAGTGCGTGTGATTGACAAACGTAATCTGTATCAGAAATAAGGAGGATTGCACTATGACAGTAAAACAAATTTCTGTATTTTTGGAAAACAGACCAGGGAAACTGGCAGAATTTACCGACGTTTTATCGGAAAATAACGTGGATTTGCGGGCGCTTTCTCTGGCAGAAGCAGAAGATTTTGGAATTGCCCGTATTATTGTGAATGATGTGTATAATGCGTCTACCGTATTAAAGGACGCAGGCTATGTATTTTCGATTACAAAGGTTCTTGCAGTGGAAATGCCGGACGAGCCGGGGGCTCTTTCAAGAGTTATGCGTATCCTTGGAAATCAGGAGATCAATCTGGAATATATGTATGCGTTTACCTCAAGAAAGAAGGGAACTGCATATATGATCCTCAGAGTAGAAGATAATCAGAAGGCAGTAGAAGTCCTGAAAAAAGAAGGCATTCGCCCGATCTGCCAGGAAGAGCTGGAAGAACTGTAAAACTAAAAAAACAGAACACTTTCACGCTTGAAAGCGTTACGCTTTAAAATATAAAAATAAAAAGCTTGACAATCTGTAATCTCTGGGTTAAGATGTGAAAAGAAAAGAAAGATTATTACGTAAGGAGATAAATAGATGATCATTATTTTAAAGCGTGGTGCAGACAGGGAAAAAGTAGAAGAACTGAAAGCGTCTCTTACAGAGAAGGGACTGAAGCTTCACCTTTCTGACGGACTGGAGGCTTCTCTTATCGGACTGATCGGAGATACCAGCCATATTCAGGAGGATCAGCTTCGTGCCCTTGAGGTGGTAGAAGATGTGAGACGCATTCGCGAACCATACAAGAAGGCGAACCGTTCCATGCACCCGGAAGACACCGTGATTGACATTTGCGGACAAAAAATCGGAGGCGGACATTTTCAGGTAATTGCAGGTCCCTGTTCTGTGGAAACGAAAGAGCAGATGACAGAGGTTGCCTTTGATGTAAAAAAATCAGGAGCAAATCTTTTAAGAGGCGGCGCGTTTAAGCCGAGGACTTCTCCGTATTCTTTCCAGGGACTTGGAAGGGAAGGACTTGACCTTCTTCTGGAGGCAAAAAAAGCGACAGGTCTTCCTGTTGTGACGGAGATTATGCGTCTCGATCACCTGGAACTTTTTGAAGATGTTGATGTGATCCAGGTAGGCACAAGAAACATGCAGAATTTCGAGCTGTTAAAAGAGCTTGGAAAGCTGGATAAGCCTATTCTTTTAAAAAGAGGCATGGCAAATACTCTTGACGAGCTTTTAATGAGCGCAGAATATATTATGGCGGGAGGAAATGAGAAAGTAATTCTCTGCGAGAGGGGAATCCGTACTTTTGAGACTTCCATGAGAAATACCCTTGATATTTCTGCGATTCCTATGCTCAAAAAGAAATCTCATCTTCCGGTCATTGTTGACCCAAGCCATGCTTCCGGACAGAGATTTATGGTGGCGCCGCTCACGATGGCTGCCATTGCCGCAGGAGCAGACGGCGTGATGATAGAGGTGCATAACAATCCGGAAAAAGCACTTTGCGACGGAATGCAGTCACTGCCTCCGGCAATGTTTGATGAAGTAATGAAAAAAGTAAAAAATGTGATCGGTGTGTTTGGAAAGACGATGGAGCTGCAGTAATGCAGCTCCTTTTACATGTGTTCGATATATTGCCTGGGAGACATTCCGGTGGTTTTTTTGAAAACTTTGCTGAAATAAAGAGAATCTTCATATCCCACTGAGGCAGCAATATCTTTGATTTTACAGCCAGACGAAGAAGAAAGAAGTTCTTTTGCCTTCTCCATACGAAGCTGAATGATATAATCAGCCGGAGTAATAGATTTATAGTCCCGGAACATTTTGCTTAAATAAGCCGGAGTAAATCCAAACTGCTCAGCAATAGATTTCGTATTTATAGGTTCGCGGTAGTGTTTTTTCATATATGCGTCTACTTTTAAAATTACATTTGCGCGGCTGTTATAAGAAGTATCGTTTTGCACGATCTTCTCAAAAAGAGACAGAAAAATAGAACGGAGATTTTCATATAAAGAGGTATAAGTATCTGAAAGCAGAAGTATGTCCGTGATTGTTGCAGAAATATCTATCTCTTTTTTCTGTTCAAAAGGGTATATGGCAATACATGACTGAAGAAGGTCACACAGAAAACGATGTACGGAAAAAGCAGGAATATTATGTCTGGAAATCTGGCGGACATAGTTTTTAAGCTCTGCTTCAAATACAGGAATATTTTTTTGAAGCATAAGGGAAGAAAGGCGCTCTTTTAAAGCAGTAAAAAGAGACGCATATTTTGTGGAGTTATCCGTTGGAAATTCCGGGTAAAAAAGAAGCTGCGACATACCGATGCGAATCGTTTTACTGATAAAATTTTTCAGGTTTAATACACAGCGGTGTACATCACGGATTCCTGAAAAGGAAGTATTTAAGGCGATTGTGACCGGTATTTCTTTTGTGCACAGAGGCTGAAGAACTTCTGTAAGATATTGTCTGGAATCAGAAATTCTTTCGTCCGGAATATGAAATAATATAATTTTTTCTCCCAGAGAAGTTCCGTCAATGATCCAGTAATTATCTGCCAAGAGACTGTTTTTTTCAAAATATTCTTCTATACAAAGTTGTTTCCACAACTCGGGAAACAGCTCATTGTAAAGCGAAGAGTATACAGGAAAAGAACCCAGACTTAACATGGCAATCTGATATTGAGTCTCTGAGAGGACAGAAACAGGCTCTGTATTACGGGCTGGCGTTTTTATATAATCGAGACATTTTTTAGCATAAGCTTTCTGCAGCTGCGAATGGAGTTCCTCCTCGTCAATTGGCTTTAAAAGATAATCAAATACCTGATTTTTAATTGCTTTTCTGGCGTAATCAAAATTGCTGTAGCCTGTAAGAATAATGCTTAAAATATGAGGAAACTGTCTATGAGCGGCGGCAATTACCTCCAGCCCATCGACAACGGAAATCTGAATATCGCTTATCAGTACGTCTATGCGGCTTCCGTTTTCTTTGATAAAATCAAGTGCCTCCTGTCCGTTATATGCTTTTCCTATAATCTGGTAATCTTCATGGAAGGATTCGATCGTTGCAAGTATATCTCTTAAAATAGGTGGTTCATCTTCAATTACAAATATATTCATTTTCTTTTATACCTCCAAGTGTAACAGATGTGCCTCCATTCGGCAGAGCTGTAATGTCAAATAAAATCTGAGATTTATATCTGAGCTTTAGTCGTGCGACTGTGTTTACAAGTCCCATACCGCCGATTTTCATAGAAGAAATAGAATCGGAAGGATGGGATAAAAATTCTTCTATTTTATTCATAAGTTCTTCTTTTTTGTCAGGAGTGATTCCGGTTCCATTATCTGTCACATTTACAAACCAGTGATTTTCTTCCTGCCAGAAATGTACATATACATTCCAGGGAGGCGCAACTGTTTTAAATCCATGTTGAAAACAATTTTCTACAAGAGTGTAAACACAAAGCTTTGGAATTCGCAGATTTTCTGTATCCACATCAGAATCGATGGAAAAAGTATAAGTAAACTGGTCTTCAAAACGGATTTTCATAAGCTCCAGATAATTTTCTGTATGGGCGAGTTCCTGATTAAGAGAAACAGTATGGTCATCATAGGAAGAAATGTATCGCAGCATTTTCACAAGATAATCACAGGTACGTGTAATCTGAGCTGTGTTTTTTTCTCTGCTTAAAGACTTGATTACTGTAAGTGTATTATAGAGAAAATGAGGGTCCATTTGTGCCTGAAGAGCGATCATGTTTGCTTTCATTTCATAGGACTGCCTTCGTATATTTTCGTCCATAGACTGTCTGAGACGAAGGAGCATTTTGTCAAACGCCTGATTCAGACTGGAAATTTCATCTGGATAATCAGAGGCGTCAAGCTGCAGTGACGGCGTGGATAAAGATATTTGTTTTACAGAATCTGTCAGTTCTGAAAGAGGGCGCGTAGCGCGTTTTGTTACAATAAAGATAGCGCTTATGGTAATGAAAAAAGAACCAATACCCATAAGAAAAACAGCTGCTATTTGTGGAAGAATAATTTTCCATATATGTTTTTCAGACTGCGTCAGTACAACGTAAAAATTGTTTTTCGTTTTTGTACTGCTGTAAAAAATATGCTCATCAGACTTTGTATGCCCTGTAGAAGATGCCGTACAGGATTGAAAAACAGAGCTTGCCGTTTCAAAGTCTGTTTTTTCTGTAGAAAAAATAAGATTGCCGTTTTCCTGAAAAAGATAGCAGGAATAATCGGTATTGTCGAAGTTGAGCAGCTTTTTTACGAAATCAGACGGACATTGTATTTCAATAATACCTACTGCGTGAAATGCGGATTTCGCATCGAATATTTCTCTGTAAAGAGAGAGATAAGTATTGCCTTTCGGGTTCCAGTAATCTTTATGAAAACCGGAAAAGGAGGCTCTGTTTTTTTGGACAGGAAGATTTTCATACCAGCTTTTATAATCGGAAGAATTTAATTTTTCCATTGTACTCTGTTTGTTATATGGAATACCGATGGAGGTGAAATTTCCGTTTTTATTGTACAGAGAAATACGGAAATGTGAGGAAGTGTTCGGTATGGAAATAGAGGCTAAAATCTGTGCTGTCTGTTGGGAAAGCTGAGAATTGGAGTAATCTTCCTCCTTGGCTTGTGTAAAGGCATTCCTGATTTCCGGATTTGTAGAAGCATATAAAGCCAGTTCGTCCATATTATCTAACAGTGTCTGAAATTCGTATCCCGTTCTGTCGCAAAGATGATTCAGATTATTCATAGATTCTTTATAAAGGTTCCGGTAGGTAAAAAGTGAAAAAGCTCCGATACAAAAAATCATCAGTGCAGCCATCAGTATGGAAAGAGAAAAAAACAGTCTTTTATGGAATGAAAGTTTCATTTTGTATTGCCTCCGTTTTATCTGTTTTCTGCATAATAGCAGAAGAAATGAGAAAAAACAATACGATTCAAAAATATTCCATGTTTTTACCATATATTTTCCATTTATTCTGTACAAAGAAACAGATAAAATAAATATATCAAAATAAATCAGGAGGAAAATATCATGAAAAAGAGCGTAAAAACAATAATCAGCGTAACGGCAGCGATGTCTATGCTTGCAGGTTTTCCAGCAGCGGTGTATGCGGAAGAAGAGAAGGATTATTCAATTCTGGAGGGAAAAACAATTTCTTTTATGACAAGCCAGGCAAAATTTTTTGATGCTTATCAGACAATGGCTGATGCGATCGAACAAGATTACGGCTGTAAAGTAGACTTTCAGGTAGTGCCGGACGACCAGTATACTTCTATGACGAATTTAAAGCTTTCTACAGGAGAAGTGCCGGACGTTTTTGAACAGAATACTCCGTCTCAGAATGCAACTTTAAATGTATATGAATATTGCGAGGATTTAAGTGGCGAATCGTGGGTAGAGCGTCTTGTGAATCCGGAAATGCTGAAAGACAGAAAAGACGGGAAAATTTATGCCCTTCCAAAAGAATCTTCTTCCGGTTATCAGGTTGTATATTATAACAAAGAACTTTTAAAATCCTGTGGAATAGAAGATCCGAAACCGCAGACATACGATGAATTTCTTGAAATTTTAAAAACGATAAAAGAAAAATCAGATGCGGCTCCGTTTTTACAGACAAATAAAGATAACTGGGAAACACAGATTTTTATGACAGGCGGTATTCCGATCCTTCTTGGAGATAAAGCAGAAGAAACGTATGAAAAGCTGTTAAATAATGAAATTACGTGGACAGAAATTCCAGAGGCAACAGAAGTTCTTCAGAGATATATTGATCTGTATACAGAAGGATATGTGAATGAGGATAATTTGTCTGTAGGATATGACGATGCTGCCCAGATTATGGCAGATGGAAAAGCAGCTATGTATCTTACTATCGATCAGTGGGCGACAGATTTTACAAAGAATTATCCGGAAGTAGAACTTGGATCTTTTGTTATTCCTTTTGGAGATAAGCCGGTTCTTCCAACTGGAAATTATGTACAGGGACTGTTTGTTCCAAGTGCAGGAAAACAGGTAGAAGAGGCAAAGGCTTTTCTGGAAGTGTGGTCCATGCCGAAATACCAGAATATGTATTATGAAGCAAATCCGGGATATTCTGCATTTAATGATGTAGACGGAGGAGAGGCAACTCCATGTGTACAGAGTATTGTAGAAGAGTATATCAACAGTGGAAATTACGTGTATGAATTAAACGGAGAGCTTGCAGATGCAAACGGCTGCTTTAATGATCTGTGGAACTTCTATGTAGAGGCAGCAGCAGGAGAAAAAGAGGCAGAATCTGTATGGGAAGATTTTCAGTGGGTTTATGAGGATTATATGGTACAGCAGGGATTTGAAGCATTTGAATAAGGTTTTGTGAGCAGCAGTAGTATGGAGGCGTGAACATGAATAAGAAGAAATTTTACCCTAATTATTTTACATACCCGGCAATTATTCTGTTTTCCATTTTTTACTGCATTCCTATAGCAGCCAGTTTCATTATGAGTTTTACAAACTGGAATATAAAAAGAATCGACAGTCCCAAATTTACAGGATTAAAGAATTTTGAAAGACTTCTGCATGATGACTATTTTATGCTGGCTTTAAAAAATACGGTGCTTTTTGCAGTGGCAACGACAGTTGGAATTGTAATCATCGGTCTTTTGCTGGCACTCCTTTTAAATGCAGCAGTAAAAGGAAAATCTTTTTTTCGGACGGTTTTTTATCTTCCGGCAGTATTGAGCTTAATAGTTGTAGGAATTATGTTTAAGGCGGTATTTAAGCTGGACGGAGGAATTCTTAATCAGATTCTCACAGCTCTGGGATTTTCCGGAGCTGTGACGGATTGGCTGGGAAATGGAACGACGGCTATGTGGTGCATTATTTTTGTACAAATATGGAAATGGAGCGGCTTTGCAATGGCAATCTATCTTGCAGGACTTCAGGGAATACCAAAGGATTACTATGAGGCGGCTACAATAGACGGGGCAAATGTATGGCAGCGTTTCCGAAATATAACACTGCCTCTTCTTGCACCGGCGTTTACTGTCGTAATTACTATGAATACCATCGGTGGCTTTAAGGTATTTGAACAGGTGTATGTTATGACAAACGGCGGACCGGGAAATGCTACGCAGGTATTAAATACTTTTATTTATAAGGAATTCAGCAAAGGTTCACTGGGAAGATCTTCTGCGATGAGTCTGATTCTGTTTCTGCTGATTGCAGTAATAGCGGTTGTGATAAACAAAGTACTGACAAAAAGAGAGGTGGAAATGTAATGGCTAAAAAGAAAAACATAAACAGCATAGTGCTTACAATCCTGGCTTTTTTTACATCTCTTATTATTTTGATACCTCTTTTAATCGTAGTGCTGGGTTCTTTTAAAGATGCGCCGGGAGCGCAGGAATTTAAACTTACCCTTCCGTCAGTGTGGCATCTGGAAAATTACAAAGTTGTCATAGAAAAAGGAAATATGGGGCAGGCATTTATTAACAGCATGATTATTACGGTTGCAGTTACTCTTATTGTTGTGATCGCAGGAAGCTTAAACGCCTTTGTTGTTTCCAGAAAAAAAAGCAGGTTTACAGGTTTTGTTTACTATCTTTTTTTACTTGGAATGATTTCTCCAATTCAGATTGTAACTACATATGGGCTTTTGCAGATGATGAATCTTACCGGTACTTTTGTGGGTGTAATCTGTGTGGAGGCTGCATTACAAATGCCGTGGACAATATTTACTTTGTCCGGATTTATAAAAAATGTGCCGAGAGAACTGGACGAGGCTGCATATATAGATGGAGCGTCCCCGTTAAAAATGTTCTTTTCTGTTATTTTTCCGCTTCTGAAGCCGATAATGGCGACAGTTGTAGTCACAACAGCGATGGGAGCATGGAATGAATTTATGGTTCCGTTATACTTTTTTAACTCTGCATCAAAATGGACGATGCCACTGACAGTATATAATTTCTTTGGACAGTATTCCAGCAACTGGAATTACGTTTTTGCAGATTTGATTTTGACAGCTCTTCCTATTACGATTTTATATCTGATCTGCCAGAAATATGTAATTGCCGGTGCAACAGCCGGAGCTGTGAAAGGATAGGTGGGAAAAATGATACCATATCGACAGGTGCATCTGGATTTTCATACATCAGAACATATTACAGATATAGGAACAAAGTTCGATAAAAAGCAGTTTCAGGCTGCTTTGAAAACAGGGCATGTAAATTCGGTTACAATATTTGCCAAATGTCATCATGGGTGGTCTTATTATCCTACAGAAGTAAACAAGATACACCCGCATCTTTCCTTTGATCTTCTGGGAGAACAATTGAAAGCGTGTAAGGAAATCGGAGTAAAATCTCCAATATATCTTTCAGCGGGATTTGATGAAAGAATGGCGGTGAAGCATGGAGATTGGATTATAAGAAAACCAGATGAAAAATGTTCTGATACAGATTCTTTTATGGAACCCGGATACCATAGAATGTGTTATAATACTCCTTATCTTGATAAACTGCTGGCAGAGCTGGAAGAAGTCATGAAGCGTTATCAGCCAGACGGGATTTTTCTTGACATTTCAGCAGTAACTCCCTGCGTATGTGGAAGATGCAGACAGGATATTATAAAAAGGGGAAAAGACTTCAGAGATAAGGCTGCTGTGATGGAGCAGGCGGAGTTGGTATTTCAGAATTATACAGAACAAGTAGAAAAAATAATTAAAAAATATAATTCTACCTGCACGATATTTCATAATGGAGGACATATTACAAGGGGAAGAAGAGATCTTGCAAAAAGAAACTCACATCTGGAACTTGAAAGTCTTCCGACAGGTGGTTGGGGTTATGATCATTTTCCGATGTCAGCTTCCTATGTGAAAAATCTTGGTATGGAATATCTTGGAATGACGGGAAAATTCCATACGACGTGGGGAGAGTTCGGGGGATACAAGCACCCAAATGCACTTCGATATGAAGCAGGACTTTCACTTGCCTTTGGGGCAAAATGTTCCATTGGAGATCAACTTCACCCAGATGGCAGAATGAATTGTAAAACGTACGAGTTAATAGGGGCTGCTTACAAAGAAGTGGAGAAAAAAGAATCCTGGTGTTATGAAAGCATACCGATAAGTGATGTGGGGGTGTTAAGCCAGGAGGCTATGCTTTACGGAAACTCTACAAGAGATACTGTGTTTTATGGAGATGAAGGAGCAAGCAGGGTACTTCAACAGGGACATTATTTGTATTCTTTGATTGATGCCGAGGAAGAGTTTGAAAAGTATAAAGTTTTGATTCTTCCTGATACCATTCGATTTAATCCTGGACTGGAAAAACGAATAAAAGCGTATTTGCAGGCAGGAGGAAAGGTGCTTTTAAGTGGTACAAGCGGACTGAAAGAAAATGAGGATATATTTGCTGTTTCCACAGGAGCTGTTTTTCAGGGAGAAAATCCTTTTGTACCTTCCTATTATATAGGAGAAGAAGGGGAAGCAGAAGTGATTTACGAGCAGGGATACAGAATTTGTCCGGATACAGGGGAGATTTTAGGAGAGGCACAGAATCCGTATTTTAATAGAAATGTTCTTCATTTTTCTTCACACCAACATTCTCCGAATAAGAAGGAGAGTACATTTCCAGCAGTAACGTCAACAGAAAATGTGATTTATATAGGCTGGAATATTTTTTCAGAATATGGAAAGATTGGTTCTTTGCAGGCAAAAAAATTGATTACAAAATGTGTAGATATGCTTTTGGGAGAAGATAAAACAGGGGAAGTGAGCCTTCCGGACAGAGGTATTTTCACTTTGACAAAACAAGAAAAAGAGAGGCGGTATGTAGCGCATTTTCTTTTTGCTCATACTACAGTAAGAGGAAGGTTTTTGATGAGTGGGCAGGAAAAACAGGTGGAGGCAATTGAGGATATTGTACCTTTATATAATATAAAAGGAAATCTTCGTATTAAAGAAAAGGTTAAGAGACTTTATCTCGCGCCTCAGATGGAAGAGATTCCATTTATGGAAAAAGAAGGAAAAATATTTTATAGAATTCCCCAAATGGAGTGTCATCAAATGGTTGTTGCTGATTACGAATAAGAAAAACTGCTGCAAAAACAGGAAAAATCTGTTTGCAGCAGTTTTTTTGTAAAAAAATGTTGACAGAGAGAAGGAATCGAGATATAACAGAAGAAGAAAAAGTTATACTAATATAACATATGGAAAGGAATACAGAAATGAAGCTTAGTGAATTGCAGATTGGAAGCACAGCGACGATAAAAGCTGTAGGCGGAGAAGGTGCTTTGCGTCAGCATTTTCTGGATATGGGTCTCATACAGGGGACAGAAGTGACAGTTGTAAAATATGCGCCTATGGGAGACCCCATTGAGCTTCGAATCCACGGTTATGAGTTGACGATTCGTCTTGCAGACGCAGAAAATATAGAAATCAGCAAGCCGCATCAGCCAAAAACTGTGAATAAGAAGACAGAAAGCCCGGAAGGATTTCACCCCGGATATGGAGAGGGAGGAAAGTTTCATGACAGAAAGGAAGAAAATCCCCTTCCTGACAGTGAAATACTTACCTTTGCTCTTGTGGGAAATCAGAACTGCGGAAAGACGACTCTGTTTAATCAGCTTACCGGTTCCAAACAGCATGTAGGAAATTTCCCGGGAGTGACGGTTGACAGGAAAGACGGTGTGATCAGAGGATATGAAAACACATTGATCACAGACCTTCCGGGAATTTATTCTATGTCCCCCTACAGCAGCGAGGAGATTGTGACAAGGGAATTTGTAATAAGGGAAAAGCCAAAAGGAATTATCAATATAGTAGATGCAACGAATATTGAAAGAAATCTTTATCTTACCATGCAGCTCCTTGAGCTGGGCTTTCCGATGGTTGTCGCTTTAAACATGATGGACGAGCTGAGAGAAAATAACGGTTCTGTAAAAGTAAATGAAATGGAAGCTGCTCTCGGCGTTCCGGTCATTCCCATTTCAGCGGCAAAAGGAGAAGGTATTGAGGAGCTGATCCGACATGCAGTCCATGTGGCAAAATATCAGGAAGCTCCTCTGGAAAATGATTTTTGCAGAAAAGAAGAGGGGATTCACAGAGGAATCCATGCAGTGATGCACCTGATTGAGGATCATGCGCAAAAAACGGAGATACCGGTAAGATTTGCCGCAAGCAAGGTCATGGAAGGGGACGAAAAGATTCTGGAGCAGTTAGGGCTCACAGATAATGAAAAAAATCTCCTGGAGGATATTGCAAAGCAGACAGAGGAAGAAACTGGTCTTGACAGAGCAGCCGCGGTAGCGCAGATGCGTTTTGAATATATTGAAGATGTCTGTAATGAGACGGTAATTAAACCGAAAGAGAGTAAAGAACGCCTGAGAAGTCAGAAAATCGATCATTTTCTTACAGGGAAATATACAGGTATTCCGGCTTTTATTGGAATCATGGGACTCGTGTTCTGGCTGACCTTTAACGTGATAGGCGCGTTTTTACAGGGAGCTCTGGAATCCGGGATTACAGCTCTTACCGGAATTGTAGACAGCGCCATGACAGCGGCAAATGTGAACAGTGTGGTACATTCTCTTGTGATCGATGGTATTTTCAACGGAGTAGGCGGTGTGTTAAGTTTTCTTCCGATCATCGTAACGTTGTTTTTCTTTTTATCGATTTTGGAGGACAGCGGATATATGGCGAGAGTTGCGTTTATCATGGATAAACTTCTCCGTAAACTCGGTCTTTCCGGACGAAGTATTGTGCCTATGCTGATCGGTTTTGGCTGTACGGTTCCGGGGGTTATGGCAAGTCGTACGCTTCCATCAGAAAGAGACAGGAAGATGACGATTTTACTGACGCCGTTTATGAGCTGTACGGCAAAGCTTCCGATTTATGCCTTTTTTACAGCGGCTTTTTTCCCGGGAAAAGGGGCGCTTGTGATGATCGGACTTTATGTGTTCGGCATTATCATGGGAATTTTAATGGCGCTTATTTTTAAGAAAACCGCATTTAAGGGAGAGGCAGTTCCGTTTGTTATGGAGCTTCCCAATTACCGTATGCCGGGCGCAAAAAATGTTCTGCATCTTCTCTGGGATAAGGCAAAGGATTTCTTACAGAGAGCATTTACGGTGATTTTTATTGCAACGATCGTAATCTGGTTTTTACAGAACTTTGATACGGGATTCAATATGGTATCTGATTCAGAGAACAGTATTCTGGCGCTTGTTGCAGGCGTGCTTGCTCCTGTATTTACGCCGGTGGGATTTGGTGACTGGAGAATTGTGACAGCGCTGATTTCCGGCTTCCTTGCAAAAGAGAGCGTAGTATCTTCTCTCACTGTATTATTTGGAAGCACAGCCGTTTTACAGAGCAGCCTTACAACTGTGGGCGCAGGAGCGCTTCTTGTGTTCTGCCTTCTTTATACGCCCTGTGTTGCGGCAATCGCCTCTGTAAAACGTGAGCTTGGCGGTAAATGGGCAACGGCTATGGTGATCGGCCAATGCGTTATCGCATGGATCGCAGCCTTCGTGATTTACCATCTGGGAATGTTTCTTATTTAATTATTTTTTGCCGCTTCCAGGTTTTTCAACCAGTTGGAACGGAAGAAATAAATAATGAACGTAACGGAGCTTAAGAACCAGGTAAGTGGATAAGCCCAGAAAATAACACGTATGTCAGGAATAAAACGCACAGTTATAGTTATGTAGGTGACACGTATAATGCACCAGCATGCAAGCATAACAAACATGGGGACTGTGGATTTTCCCGCACCTCTGAAAATTCCTGCCATACAGTGTGAAAATGCAAGAAGGAAATAGAAAAGGGACGCTGTATGAGCCTGTGCAACGCCGTAGGATAATACTTCCGGCGTATTGTTAAAGGCAGCGATAAAGTAGGGTGAGAAAATATAAATGATCACGCCTACAAGCTCCGCTGCAGTAACAGAGCAGATGACTCCGAATGCAGCGCCTTTTTTTACCCTTTTATATTCTCCTGCACCGAGATTCTGGCTGATGAAAGTTGTAAGAGCCAGGGCAAAGCAGGTGATGGGCAAAAAGGCGAAGCCCTCAACCTTACTGTAAGAACCGCAGCCTGCTACAGCCATAGGTCCGAATTTGTTGATATTGGACTGAACTACTACATTTGCAAGGGCAATGATAGAGTTCTGAAGTCCGGAAGGAAGACCGTTTGAAAGGATCTGCTTCAGAAGAGAAACGTCAATCTTCAGCCTGGAGAAAGAGATTCTGTATTCCGCAGGAGCTTTCAAAAGGTGGCGCAGACATAAAACTGCGCTTAAAAACTGGGAAACAATAGTTGCAACAGCGGCGGCGCCAACGCCGAAACCAAAGCCTGCCACAAGTACAAGGTCCAGTACAATGTTTGTCAGGGAGGAAATGATCAGGTACATAAGAGGGTGTCTGCTGTCACCGACTGCCTGAAGGATTCCTACCATGAAATTGTACATAACAAATGCAAGAGAACCGCAGAAATATATGCGGAAGTATACAAGGGAATTTGGCAGTACTTCGGCAGGAGTTCCGATCAGTACCAGGATCTGCGGCGCTGCCACAACCCCGATAAAGGTAAGTAAAATACCGAAGAGAAAACCAAGTGTGACAATGGTATGGATCGCTTTTTGTACCATGTCATATTTTTTTGCGCCAAAATACCGGGCAACAACAACTCCGGCGCCGGCAGCAAGACCGTTAAAGAAGCCTACCATAAGGAAGATAAGGCTTCCTGAGGAGCTGACAGCGGCAAGGGCGCTGCTGCCCAGAAAATTTCCTACAATCAAGGAGTCAGCCGTGTTATAAAACTGCTGAAAAAGATTTCCCAGAAAAAGGGGAATGGCAAAGGCTATGATTTTTTTCCAGATAGGACCCTTTGTCATAAGTGTTGAAGAATTTGCACTCATGTGATTAAGCCTCCGATAAAAAGTATTTTGAATGCTATTTTAGTTTATTTAAATCCTCTGCTGCCTCTACAAGATTTTTCCGTATGGAAATTCCCTGAGGACATACGGTTTCGCATTTTCCGCATTTTTTGCACTGATCTGCTCTTGCAGCAGCGCTTAAATCCCTGAAAAATGCCTGTTTTGCTTTTTCTTTATTTCCATACTTTGCAAGGTCATTCCAGATGCGGAAGTTTTTTGGTATATCGATTCCGAAAGGGCAGGGCATACAGTAGGCGCAGCCGGTACAGCCGTTTTTGGTCCGTTTTTTTATGCTTTCTGCTGTTTTGGCGATAAGAGCCGCTTCTTTTTCTGTCAGCGGTTCAAAATCGCTGAAGGTATGTAAATTATCTTCCACTTGTTCCATAGTGGACATTCCGCTTAAAACAACTTTTACGTTTGGCTTGTCTGCCACCCAGCGAAGCGCCCAGGAAGAAATGCTGCTGTCAGGGTGTTCTGCCTTCAGTGAGGCTGCAAGATCGTCCGGAAGGAAAGAAAGAGAACCGCCTTTTACAGGCTCCATGATAACAAGGGGAATGCCAAGCTTTTCTGTCAGCGCATAGCCTTTATCACCCGCCTGAATATCTGTGTCCACATAATTGTACTGGATCTGGCAGAAATCCCATTTGCGGTAAGTGGCGATTTTTTCGAAGACTTCATAATCGTCATGGAAGGAAAAGCCGAAAAAGCGGATTTTTCCCTGACGTTTCAGTTCTTCAAAGTAAGGGATAAGATCAAGGTCAAGCACAGCCTGCCATTTTTCCTTATCAAGGCAGTGGAGAAGATAAAAATCCACATATTCGGTATCAAGACGTTTTAACTGCTCGTCAAAAAGCCTTTTTGCGTCGTCCTGTGTTTTTACATTCCAGATGGGCAGCTTTGTAGCAAGAAAATAATCCTGTCTGCTATATTTTTTCAGAATGCGTCCGAGAAACGGTTCACTGTCTCCATTGTGATAAGGATACGCGGTGTCAATATAAGTGACGCCTGCCTGGATTGCCGTATCCACCATTTTTTCCGCCTCTTCTTCACAGATGGAGCCATCTGGATTTAAGGGAAAACGCATACAGCCAAATCCCAGAAGAGAAGGAGAAACCCCCAGTTTTTCAAATTTGCGGTATTCCATAAGTAAGTCAACCTCCTGATACTAATATTTTCATGTTTTTACACATTGCAGTATGAAAAATACCTACTATATTTTAACATATCTGCGGAAAAGTTACAGCAGTATTTGCATTTTTATAAAAAAAGAGAAGATGCCAATACAGGGAAAAATCAGCTTTACAACAAAATCCGGCTGATATAATATTCTATAAATCAGATGTCGGTATCTTTTGACATCTAAATCCGAAATGTGCACAGGAGAAAATTTTTTATGAATAATCTTTATAAATATAATAAAAAGAAAACAGGAAGGCACAACAGAAAACACCGCTTAAAAAGAGTGCTGCTGTTTATGGAACTGGCAGCAGCAGGCGCGGTCATATGCGGCGGAATCACATACTACAGACAGAAGATGTAAAGGAAAGAGGAGGAAGCGGATACGTAGTGGAAAAGAGTAAAGCTGTGCTGAACAGCTGGTTTTCCTGATGAGTTCAGTCCTGGAAAATGCTGGGGTTTTTTTGAACCGGGCGAGCAATGAAAGCACAAATGGTCAAATCCGACATAGTTCCATTTGATATACTGGGGTATGTAAGGAGGGAGTCAAAATGGAATATACAAAAGAAATAAAAAAAGCAATGAATTATATTGAAAATAATCTGAATAAAGAAATCAGAACGGAGGAGATAGCAGATTCTGCAGGATTTTCAAAATATCATTTTCAGAGAGTTTTCAAAAGAGAAACAGGGCTTAATTTATATGAGTATATTCAAAAAAGAAGACTGGCAGAAGCTTCGTCTCTTCTTCGTAACACCAACATACGTATTCTTGATATTGCCGTGTACTTATGTTTTGAATCTCAGGAGGTATTTACAAGAGCATTCAAGAAGGTTTATGGCCTGCCGCCGGGGCAGTATCGAAAAGCGTTAAAAAATCTTACAAATGGAGGTATGAACATGAAAAGGAACACAGAAATTAAACACTGGCTCATTACAGGAACAGCACCGGACAAATACAAAACAGGGATTGACCGCACTGTTTTTCACACAGGAACTGCCTCTGCGTTTATTCAGTCTGAGGAAGAAGAATTTGCACCAGATGAATATGCGACAATTATGCAGCAGTTTCGAGCAGAAAAATTTCTTGGGAAAAGAGTTCGCTTTTCTGCTTTTGTGAAAACGCTGGAAGTAGAGGGCTGGGCAGGACTCTGGCTGCGCCTGGACGGAAAATTCAGCGTGACCCTGAAGCTGGACAATATGCAGAACCGTCCCATTAAAGGTACGGCAAACTGGAATCTTTATTCCTGCGTTCTGGACGTACCGGAAGAGACGGAGCTTATTAATATCGGCATTCTTTTAACTGGAAAAGGGCGTGTATGGCTGGACGACGTATCTTTTCAGGAGGTAGACAGAAGTATTCCGGTGACAGATTTTGATATACAGAAAGAATATCCGGATTATCCTGAAAATCTGGCATTTGAGGAATAGGGGTGAGACAGAATATGGAAAAATTAACGCTTTCAGAAACATATATGGTTCTTTTTTATTATACAGCAGGAAAACATACGGATATTTACCTGCCTCAAAATAGCGCGGGGATTGTTCTTGGGGGAATTTACGGACTTTTACAGTCCGGCTGCGTCGAAAAGGAGAAAAACGGCAGACTGGCAGTTTGTAAACCTCTCCCGTCAGACTATACAGGTCTGGAAGAAATGTATACAAATATAAAACAGCATTCAAAAAACATAACGAAATGGCTGGATTATTACTGCTGCAGCCCTTCTCAGAAGAATATAAAGCTTCTGGTTGATGATTTACAGGAATCGTTGGTGCAGAGACAGATGATAAAAGTACAGGTGAAAAAAGGAATATTCCGACAGAGACGAGTAATCAGTTTATGCGAAAAAGAGACAGAAGAAGTTGTAAGGGCATTCAGGGAAGCTATGAACCGGGAAGTTCCAGATGAAGATACGGCATTTCTTGTGCAGATGCTGCTTCTTTCAGGCGTTCTGAAGAAATATTTCTCTGCGCAGGAGAGAGGAAGGATTAGAAAAATGATAGAACAGTGTCGTCATACGGAGATCTGGAAAGACATGGAGCCGTATGTAAACAGGATAAAGAATTTTAATTTTCAGAATACAATAAATTCCGGGGCGATGTATCAGTAGAAAGAATAAATAAAAATCTCTTGTCCATAAGCTGTAGAGTGGGTATAATTAAACAAAAAAGTATGAAAAAACTAAAATAATTGTGCAGTGTGTATATGACTTATGTGAGGGGAGTGTGCATATGAAATATATTGCCCATCTTGAAGGCGGAAGGGAACAAACTGTAAAGGAACATTTACAGGGAACTGCGAAGCTCAGTGCAGAATTTGCCAAAAAATTTGGAAAAGAAGAGTGGGGATATTGCTGCGGGTATCTTCATGATATAGGAAAGTATAGTGTGGAATTTCAACACAAAATAAGAGAAAACGGAAATGAGCGGATTGATCATTCAACTGCCGGTGCAAAGGTGTGCATGGAAACAGGGGGTATTTATCCTGTTATGAGTTACTGTATTGCAGGTCATCATGCCGGTTTGCCCAATTACGGAAGTTCTCAGGACGGTGGTTCGGAAGCTACTATAATGGGAAAAATGAAAAAATCATTAAAAGATTATTCTGTATATAAAGATGAAATAGAAATTCCGAAGGTGACAACAGTACCTATTGAATATGGAGAAACAAAAAATCCCGATTTTGCATTGAGTGTTTTTATAAGAATGTTATATTCCTGTCTCGTAGATGCGGATTTTCTTGATACAGAAGCTTTTATGAAAAACGGACAAATAAAGCGTGATGCAGGTGAAAGCATAGAGATTCTTCTTCAGAAGCTTGAGAAATATGTGGCAAAATGGCTGTTGAATAAAGAGATAGATACAGTAAATGGAAGAAGAACGGAGATTTTAAGAAACTGTCTGGAAGCGGGAAAAAGAGAAAAGGGTCTTTTTCGTTTGACTGTGCCCACAGGAGGCGGAAAAACAGTAGCTTCACTGGCGTTCGCTCTCCGTCATGCCGTCCATAATAATATGGACAGAGTAATTTATGTAATCCCTTATACCAGTATTATAGAGCAAAACGCACAAATTTTCCGGAGTATTCTGGGAGATGAAAATGTATTGGAAAATCATTGCAATGTAGACTATGGAGATTCAGAAGAATGGAATCCCATGAAGCTTGCGGCGGAAAACTGGGATAAACCAGTTGTAGTTACCACAAATGTGCAGTTTTTTGAGTCTTTGTTTGGAAACAAATCTTCAAAATGCAGAAAACTTCATAATATTGCGAACAGTGTTGTCATATTTGACGAGGTACAAATGCTTCCTACAGATTATTTAAAGCCATGTGTGGCCATGATAGAAGAGCTGGTAAACAGCTTTGAGGCAAGCGTGGTGCTTTGTACAGCAACACAGCCTGCGCTGCAGCCTTTTTTTCAAAGCGGAATACCGGCATATGAACTTTGTCCGAGACTGGAAGAGCAGTTTAGATTTTTTAAACGAACTACATTTCAAAATCTTGATAAAATATCAGAGGAAGCTTTAATTGAAAAGCTGTCAGAAGAATATCAGGCTCTTTGTATCGTAAATACAAAAAAGAAGGCGCAGGTGTTGTATCAAGCGTTAAAAGGACAGGGAGTATTTCATTTATCTACATCTATGTACCCAAAACATAGAAAGCGTGTGCTGGAGGAAGTAAGGAGATGTTTAAATGCCGGGGAAAGATGCCTTGTTCTATCTACCAGTCTTGTGGAAGCCGGGGTTGACCTTGATTTTCATTCGGTATACAGGCAGCTTGCAGGTGTTGATTCTGTGATTCAGGCAGCTGGAAGATGTAACAGAGAAGGAAAACGTTCTCTGGAAGACAGTAATGTTTATGTCTTTCAATTTGAAGAACAGGAAAGGATTTTGGGACAGAGAAAACAAATTGATGCAGCAAAAACACTGGTTTCAGATGGAAAAGACATTTCGGCTCTGGAAACAATAGAAGAATATTTTGAATTTTTGTATCATTTAAAAAGCAGTGAGCTTGATAAAAAGAATATTATGGGGCAATTTAAGGGGATAAAATGTAATTTTCTAAAAGTGGCAGAAGATTTTAAAATGATTGAAAATGATACGAAGACAGTCTTCATTCCAGTAGAAGAGGAAGCGCAGGATTTACTGCAGCAGTTGAAATATCAGGGCTTTACAAAAACAAGTATGAGAAAAGCGGGGCAGTATTCTGTTACTCTTTATGATGATGTAATAGAAAAAATGAAAGATGCAGGCATGATAGAATTGGTGGCAGAAAATATAAATGATTTTTATGAGTTGAAGGATAAGGAGAGATATACAGAAGAATTCGGGTTGGACTTAAATATAGAAAATGGAATGGCATTGTTTTGGTAACAGAAAGCAAAAGCGGTGAGTGCAGACAGACTGCAGTCACCGCTTTTGACTTTAAATTTCAAAAAGAATATCATTATTTCAATCCGCGGATTTACCCGACGTGGTAAGTATAATATATTTTTGTGATTGATTCAAAAACTTCAATGAAATTCAATTTGAAAAAATAATTATGATTGACTTATCGAGGGAAGAGGCGTATAGTGAATTTATAAGTAATAACAAGCTGAAATTTTTTGAAGGAGAAGCGGTATGATTTTATATCATGGGAGTACAGACATAGTAGAATACCCGGAAGTGCGAAAAGCGAAATATAACAAGGACTTTTATTACGGGTTCTACTGTACGCAGTATTTAAACCAGGCAGAACGCTGGGCGACTCG
>OCAM01000210.1_pt1 | contig 64958 bp, 62 predicted proteins | sample 1538281 | NCBI WGS metagenome assembly OCAM01 (sample SAMEA2580273, study PRJEB22360) | human gut metagenome | biome: human gut; feature: human-associated habitat; material: faeces | place: Denmark | collected 2008/2010 | reverse complement strand
TCGATTTTTACGCATGTTACTAAATAAATTGTGTCAACTTATTTAGTACACTACAATTTAAAACAAAACGCCTTTGCGTTTTGAATCAAACGTAAAGGCGTTTTTAAAGAGTACTTAAAGCTCCTTCAAGATGTCATAAAATCAGAATTAGAGTCCCATATTTTTGCATTTTCCACTGACTTTCTGAATATCCAGACGGATAATCTCCGTGCGATGGAAAGACTTGTTGGCATACTCGATACCCTGCATCTTATGCTCCGGACAGTATTTGGAGATCAACAGGGAGAGGGCAGACATCCGCTCGGCTTCGTGCAAGCTATGATGTGCCGTACATTGCAGTACGATGCTTTCATATCCCGTAGTAAACTTGTCGGGAATGACCTTACTGCGACCGGTGACACAGAAAGACACGTTAGGGCAGGCGTCAATGCAGCGCAACTTGCGTCCCACCGGTGCACAATGGATATAAATGGAGTTTCCACGGTCCCACACATAGTTGATTGGGATGCCGTATGCGCCGTCTCCCTCTTCAGTACGCATAGAAAGGATACCGAATTCACCTTCCTTTAATATTTCAAATGCACGTGCTTCATCGAGCAGACGATCTTGCCGGCGCACGTCTTGATTCGTATATTCCATAATAACAATGCTTATTGATTGGCCAGTTCATAGATTTCACGGGTAGCCTGTGCATCTAGTCGTACATAATTACCCACGTATTCACCCTTGTTTTCATGCAGTTTTTTTACCAGCAGGTCGATGTCAGGATGTTCAATACCCAGTTCCTTGAAGGTAACAGGCATGCCAATAGCATGGAAGAAGGATTTCAGACGGGCTACACCTTCCAGCGCCATAGCCTTCTTGTCGTCCGATTCGGGCACATCCCACACACGATGAGCATATTGTGCTACCTTACCCACGTTATGGCTGGCCATGTAGGTTAACCAGGCAGGGAAAATAACAGCTAGTCCGGCTCCGTGCGTCACGTTGTATACGGCACTCACTTCGTGTTCCATAAAGTGAGAAGCCCAGTCCTCCACGGCTCCCACGCCGCACGTACCGTTGTGTGCGATGGTACCGGCCCACATCAGGTTGGCACGGGCTCCGTAATTTTCCGGTTCCTTCATTACCCGAAGAGCTTCCGTGATAATGGCCTTGAGTGTTCCTTCACACATACGGTCGGGCACCTCCTGATCTTCTGTATTGGTGAAATAGCGTTCCATGATGTGTGCCATCATGTCGGTTACCCCGCAAGCTGTCTGCCAGGCGGGAAGGGTATAGGTCAGTTCCGGGTTCATCACAGCAAACGTAGGACGCAACAATCCGTGCGTGCGGACACTCAGTTTCTTCAGTCCGTCCAGTTTCGTGATGACCGTATTACCGGAGCCTTCACTTCCAGCCGCAGGAATAGTAAGCACCACACCTAGTGGAATGGCTTTTTCAGGCACTACCTTATTTATATAGAAATCCCAGAAATCGCCTTCGTAAGGGATACCCATTGCAATGGCTTTGGCTGTATCGATAACCGAACCGCCTCCCACCGGAAGCAGAAAGTCGATTCCTTCGCGACGTCCCAGCTCAATACCTTCGTACACTTTCGGATCGGTGGGGTTGGGTTGGATACCTCCCAGTTCCACATGAGCAATGCCTGCTTCGTCGAGGTATTTTTTTACTTTATCGAGTAGTCCGCTGCGCACTACGGAACCTCCTCCGTATACAATCATCACTTTCGTACCTTTATATTTCTTCACCAGCTCGGCGGTCTGGCTTTCCGTTCCTTTTCCGAATACGAATTCGGTAGGACTGTAAAAAGCGAAGTTATTCATATCTATTATAAATTATAGGGTTTACATGTAGTACGACAAAGTTAAAGAATTTCTTTGTATCTTTGCGTCACAATAAAAAAATTGAACCTATGAAATCAGATATTGAAATAGCTCGCAGTATCGAGCTGACAAAAATCAAGCAGATTGCCCGCGAGTATGGTATTCCCGTAGAAGAAATCTCTAACTACGGACGTTACATTGCCAAAGTTCCCGAAACATTGATCGATGAAGAAAAGGTAAAAAAGAGTAACCTGATTCTGGTAACGGCCATCACACCGACCAAAGCCGGTATCGGAAAGACTACCGTATCTATCGGTCTGGCACTGGGACTGAACAAAATCGGAAAGAAAGCCTTCTGTGCCTTGCGCGAACCGTCACTTGGTCCTTGCTTCGGTATGAAGGGTGGAGCTGCCGGAGGTGGTTATGCACAGGTGCTACCGATGGACAAAATCAACCTGCACTTTACAGGTGACTTCCATGCCATCACTTCGGCTCACAACATGATTACGGCCTTGCTCGACAACTATATGTACCAGAACAAAGACAATGGCTTTGCCATGAAAGAGGTACTCTGGAACCGTGTGCTCGACGTAAACGACCGTGGCTTGCGCTACATCGTGACCGGACTGGGCGGAAAGACCAATGGTATCACTCGTGAATCGGGATTCGACATCACACCGGCATCGGAAATCATGGCTATCCTCTGTCTGGCAAGAGATGAAAACGATTTGCGCCGCCGCATCGAAAACATTCTGTTAGGATTCACCATTGACAACAAGCCTTTCACAGTAAAAGACTTAGGAGTAGCCGGAGCGATTACGGTATTGCTGAAAGATGCCTTGTCGCCTAACCTGGTACAGACTACGGAACATACACCGGCCTTCGTACACGGTGGTCCGTTTGCCAACATCGCACACGGATGTAACTCGGTACTGGCTACCAAACTGGCAATGACCTTCGGTGACTATGTAGTGACAGAAGCCGGATTCGGTGCCGACCTGGGTGCAGAGAAGTTTTACAACATCAAATGCCGCAAAGCCGGACTTCAGCCGAAACTGACCATCATCGTGGCTACAGCTCAGGGATTGAAAATGCACGGTGGGGTAGATGTAGACAAAATCAAAGAACCGAACATGGACGGCCTGAAGGAAGGTGTGAAGAACCTCGACAAGCACATCGAGAACCTCCAGTCATTCGGACAGACCGTAGTCGTAGCTTTCAACCGTTATGCTAACGATACCGATGAAGAACTTGACTTCGTACGTCAGCACTGTGAAGAAATGGGCGTGGGCTTTGCCATCAACAACGCGTTTATGGAAGGCGGAGACGGTGCCATCGAATTGGCTAATCTGGTAGTAAACACCATCGAAAACAATCCGTCACAGCCGTTGACCTTCACTTACGACGAAACTGATTCAGTGGAAGAGAAAGTTACCAAGATTGCCTGCGAACTGTATGGTGCCAAACAAGTGCTGTTCGGCCCGGCTGCCCGCAAGAAGATTCAGATGATAAAAGATCTGGGATACAACAACTTCCCTGTCTGCATTGCCAAGACACAGTATTCATTCTCTACCGACCCGAAACTCTACGGAGTGGCTTCCGGCTTCAACTTTGCCGTGCGCGACATCGTTATCAATGGCGGTGCAGAAATGCTGGTAGTAGTGGCTGGTGAAATGATGCGTATGCCGGGATTGCCGAAAGAGCCGCAGGCATTGCACATTGACATTGTGAACGGAGAAATAGAAGGATTGTCATAAGCAGATGAAGCCACAGTTTCTTGTCGGAGCCATGATGCCCGGAAGCGGGCAGACCCTCGTTGCCTTGGGACTGATGCGTGCGTTGCGTCAACGCAACCTGCGTGTGCAGTCTTTCAAATGCGGACCTGAACTGGCAGACCTTCGCTATCATGCGCTGGCTGCCGACCGTGAACCGGTAAGCCTGGACACCTGGCTGAGCTCACGCAGTCACCTGCAAGCCGTCTACAATCGTTATGGAGAGAAGGCTGACGTGTGCGTGGTAGAAGGACGGGCAGGTTTGTTCGACGGATTCCGGAAAACGCAGGGAAGCAGCGCCGAAATGGCCCGACTGATGAAGATACCTGTGGTGATAGTGGTGAGTGCACGCAATGCAGGCTACTCCATCGCTGCCATGCTGTATGGCTTTAAACATTTCAATACAGAACTGAAAATAGCCGGAGTGATTTTCAATCAGGTCACTTCGGCTGCACAATACGGTTTCCTGCGCGAAACCTGTGCCGAGGCCGGGGTGGAATGCTTGGGCTATCTCCCTTATCTGGAGGAAACAGGCCTTCCACCTCGTCATCAGGCACTGACACTTCCTGCAAGGAAGAGCCTTGACCTGCTTCTCAATCAAGTGGCGGAACAACTGGCACAGCATGTAGACATTGACAAACTGCTGAACCTTTCCACCCGTATTTTCCCTTGTACCTATTCGCTTCCTTACATTTCCGAAACAGAAACGGATATGTGGACCGGCAAGCGCAAACAGCGAATCGCATTGGCTTCCGATCCGGCTTTTCCTTTCGTGTATCGCCAGAGCACAGACAAGACAAAAGGAGACATCACACGTTTCAGTCCGGTATATGGCAGTGAACTTCCCGAAGCGGACATTGTATATCTGCCCGGAGGTTATCCGGAATTGTTTGCCCGTCAGCTGCATCGCCGGAAACGCCTGATGGAGCAGTTACGCGAATACGTAGAGAAAGGAGGAAAACTGCTGGCAGAAGGAGGAGGAATGGCCTTGTTGGGGCAGACACTAACCGCACGTCCCGGAGGTACAGCCTACGAAATGGCGGGAATTCTGCCTTATTCAGTCATTGCGAAAGACAACCGCCCGTGCAGCGGATACCGTCAAACACATTATCACGACTTATGTCTGAAAGGATATGAGTACCGTTACTTTGACATTGTTCCTTCGGAAGAAGCAGCTTCACTGCAAACACCAGTCTGTAATTTAAAAGGAGGAGAAGTATCGGGGTCATTTTTCTTCCGCTATAAAAACTGTATAGCCACCTCAGTACATCACTATTGGGGAGAAACCGGGTTGTATAAGCTCTGGGAATAGCTGGAGAAGGGAATTTTTCTATTTTCCGCACGAAAAAAATCAGAGAAAACGGACGATTCTAAAAAATAAATTCTATATTTGTATCATCAAAGTCGCGGCAGTAGCTCAGTTGGTAGAGCATCAGCTTCCCAAGCTGAGGGTCACGGGTTCGAGTCCCGCTTGCCGCTCATCAGTGTTTAAAGGCTAACATTCTGATAATTAAGGGTGTTAGCCTTTACTTTTTATATTCGTTCATCTGTAGAGATATACAAGAAAGTTGCTTGTCCGGCATTTTTTATTTTCCCAAAATGAATCATAAAGAAAAGCAGGAAGAAACCCCACTCATGGATTTTCTCCCTGCTTTTCTTTATGTAAATGCTATATTCTTTTAAGAATTCATACTCATCAGGAACTCTTCGTTGTCTTTTGTCTTCTCCAGACGATCCTTCACGAAATCCATTGCTTCGATAGGATTCATGTCCGACAAGTATTTACGGAGAATCCACATGCGGTCAAGTGTAGTCTTGTCAAGCAGCAAGTCGTCGCGACGAGTACTTGAAGCCACGATGTTGACAGCCGGGAAGATACGCTTGTTGCTCAGGTTGCGATCCAGCTGCAACTCCATGTTACCTGTTCCCTTGAATTCTTCGAAGATAACTTCGTCCATCTTAGAACCTGTATCAATCAAAGCAGTAGCCACGATTGTCAGTGAACCGCCACCTTCAATGTTACGTGCCGCACCGAAGAAGCGTTTAGGCTTGTGCAACGCATTGGCATCCACACCACCGGAAAGTACCTTACCAGATGCCGGAGAAACCGTATTGTATGCACGAGCCAGACGAGTGATAGAGTCCAGGAAAATTACAACGTCGTGTCCGCATTCTACCATGCGCTTTGCTTTTTCCAGCACAATGCCGGCTATCTTCACGTGACGTTCTGCCGGTTCATCGAAAGTAGAAGCGATTACTTCAGCTTTCACACTGCGAGCCATGTCGGTCACTTCTTCCGGACGTTCATCGATGAGCAGCATAATCATATACACTTCCGGATGATTGGCCGCAATGGCATTGGCGATATCTTTCATCAAGATAGTCTTACCAGTTTTAGGCTGTGCTACAATCAGTGCACGCTGTCCTTTTCCGATAGGAGCAAACAAATCAACTACACGAGCCGACAAGTTGTCATTATATCCTTTGCACAATTTGAATTTTTCATCGGGGAAGAGCGGAGTAAGGTGATCGAACGGAATGCGGTCGCGCACCAAAGCCGGATCGAGTCCGTTAATTTTAGAAACCTTTACCAGCGGGAAATATTTTTCACCTTCTTTAGGCGGACGGATAGTACCTTCTACCACGTCACCGGTTTTCAAGCCGAGCAGCTTGATCTGTGACTGTGACACATAAATGTCATCGGGTGAAGAAAGATAGTTGTAATCTGAAGAGCGGAGGAATCCATATCCGTCGGGCATGATTTCCAGTACACCGGTACCTTGAAGAATATCATCAAAATCGTAGACTTTTTCTACCGGTTTGGGAGCCGGTGCCGGAGTATTATTGGCAGGAGTTTCAGTAGAAGGAGAAGATGGCTGCTGCTCTGGCACATTCTGGTTGGCAGCAGGCTGCGGGTTGTTGTCCTTTCCCTGATTACTGTTATTATTGTTGTTATTAGGACGGTTGTTGCGATTATTCTGACGAGCCTGACGCTGCTGATTTTTCTGTTTAGGTTCTTTAGCCGGCATTACAGGCACCTCCATTTTGGTAGCCTCAAATTTACCCAGCAATTCAGAAGGTATCTCGAATTTTTCAGACGGGAGGTCTTCGATAGGAATAAAATCGTTATTATTCAAGTCGAGCGGTGGAAGTTCCATGTCGTCATCATCGATAGGAAGCGGAGCCGGTTTAGCAGTAACTTCAGCTGGTGTACTTTCAGCGGCTTCCTGCGCTTCTTTTGCCAGAGTAGATTTATTTTTGGAACCCGGCTTACGTCCACGCTTGGCTTTGGGCTTTTCTTCAGTGGCAGGAGCAGCGATAACTTCGGGCTGAACTGTTTTTTCTGCAACCGGTGCCACGATTTCCTCTTTTTCCGTCGGTGCAGGAATTTCCTTGAACAAAGGAGTCGGTGCAGGAAGGGCAGGAGTATTGGCCTCCAGTTTCTGTGCCTTGTCTTTGGTTGCCGTGTATACTTTGTCCCCTTCTTTCTTTATACTGATGCGCGAGCGCTTACGTGGCTGTCCTTCCTTGCGTTCTTCGTTATTTTGCTGTGCGGCCACTTTTTTTGTCGCACCGACAATTGCCTGCTCATCCAGAATGCGATACACCAGTTCTTCTTTTTTCAGTGAATCGACTTTTTTCAGACCCAACTCTTTGGCAATCTGCTGCAATTCAGACAAATTTTTGTCGTTTAATTGAATGATATTGTACATAAATAGGTTAAATGAATTATTAATATTGGGTGTGTGAAGCATGACAAACCGTTCAGAGGTCTCTTTCCTCTTTCACACATTTGAATTATCAATGATTTTTGATTGTTTTTTATTGAATTCGGATTGGATACGAAACACGTTTCCAACTACCTTTTTGCATTATTGCGAGTACAAAAGTAAGTGTTTTTTGTTATAAACACGAATAAATGCGGACTTTTTTTACAGTTTCTGTCCCCGGATTAAAAGAATTGTGCTAAATTAGCGTTGAAAATACAATTTAATTGACACATTAATGCTTATGAAAAAAGTAATTTTTACAGAAAAGGCTCCTGCTGCCATCGGTCCTTATAGCCAGGCAGTAGAAGTAAACGGCATGGTATTCTTGTCGGGCCAGATTCCGGTAAATCCGGCTACAGGCGAAGTGGTAGAAGGTGGAATCACTGAACAGACTACTCAGGTATTCGAAAATATCAAGAATGTACTTGCAGAAGCCGGACTGACAACTGCCAATGTGGTAAAAACCACTGTGTTCCTGGCAGATATGGCACTGTTCGGTGAAATGAATGCCGTATATGCCAAGTATTTCGAAGGCGATTATCCTGCCCGTTCTGCGGTAGCTGTCAAAGCTTTACCGAAAGGAGTGCTGGTAGAAATTGAAAGTATTGCGGTAAGATAACCGTAAAGGAAGCAGGCCGTAAGGGGAATGCCTTTGTGGTCTGCTCCCAATTTGTTTAACAGGAAATTTTGTGACAATGCAACTGAACATGCGTACAATTTGGGGAGAGAACAAATGGAAACTGGCCACTTTCATACTGGCCATTCTGACAGTAACGGCTTCGGTTTTATATATTTACAGATACGAGCCTTTCTCGTCCGGACTGGAAATTACCGACGAACTAGGAGGAAATATCTTTCCGGTCACCATCCTGTCTACGGCTACGACCGATGCACAGCTGATTGTGCCGGCCGACAGTACTTATCTGGGAAATCCCAAATCGTGTATCGGTATTAAGATACGCAGTCCGCATGCCAACAGCAAACTTCACATAGAATTAGCAGAAACTCCTTTCTTTGCTCATTCGGTTTCTGAATTCATTCTGCCGGAATCAGGAAAGGAATACCTGGTTTTCCCGGATGTGATATGGAATTATCAAGCTCTGCTGGAAAATACTCAGGCCATGCCTGTTACCGTGTCCATACAGGCAAAGGTAAATAACAACCGGACATATTCGGCGGTACATACGTATTCCGTACGCAGCATCAATGAATGCCTGTTAGGCTACATTGACAGTAAAATGAAATTTCACGACACGGGCGATTTCTTTGCGGCCTATGTCAACGAAGACAACCCTAACATCAGCCAGGTGCTGCGCGAGGCACTGGATTCACGCATTGTCAACCGTTTCTGGGGATACCAGAGCAAGGATCCAAAAGTCGTAGACAAGCAGGTGTATGCCTTGTGGTATGTCTTGCAGAAAAGAGGGTTCAAATACAGCTCCATCAGCAACAGCAGCCTGTCGTCCAACGTAGTCTTCACCCAGCGCGTACGTACGTTCGACGATGCCCTGCAGTCGGCACAGATTAACTGTGTGGACGGAAGCGTACTGTTTGCTTCCTTGCTGAAAGCCATCAACATCAATCCGATTCTGGTACGCGTGCCGGGCCACATGTTTGTGGGTTATTACACCGACCGTTTGCACCAGGAGATTCATTTCCTGGAAACGTCCATGATTGGCGACGTGAACCTGGATGACTTCTTCCCGGAAGAGAAACTCGACTCCACAATGGCGGGAAAATCGCAGGAAAGCGTGTCAAAATTCATGTTTGAGAAATCCAAGGAATATGCCACTCGCATTTACAACGAGCACAAGGACCTGATTCATTCGGGCAAAGTGAACTACATGTTCCTGGAGATAGACAAGGTTACCCGCGCGTATGTGCAGCCCATTGCGGCCAAATAAGACCTCAATCTCATGAAACTGATTTATCTTTATCATAGCGGCTTCGCCCTGCTGGGGGAAGGTTACACGCTTATTTTTGACTATTTTGAAGATTCCGTGTCGGCCGACAAAGGCATCGTGCACGAACAGCTTCTTTCACGTGAAGGACGGTTGTATGTGTTTTCCAGCCATGCACATGCCGACCACTTTAACCGGCAGATACTCTCCTGGAAAGCGCTTCGGCCTGACATCGTCTATCTGCTTTCGACCGACATTCCTCTTTCTGACCAAGACAAAGAAAATGGAAATTTCCATACACTGGCGAAAGGAGACACCTATCGTGACGAATATCTCACCGTGCGGGCTTTCGGCTCGACGGACATAGGCATCTCTTTTTTAGTCCAGCCCCCGGAAGGAGCTACCGTATTCCATGCCGGCGACCTGAACAACTGGCACTGGATGGATGAAAGTCCGGAGGAGGAATGGAAACGTGACGAAGCTTTCTTCCTTCGTGAGCTGGAAGACATTGCCGTCTGCAAGGCGAAAATGGATATCGTGCTGTTTCCGGTCGACCCTCGTTTAGGAAAGGAATACATGCGAGGACCTTTACAATTTGTGAAACGGATAAAAACGACTATATTTGTACCGATGCACTTTGACGAAGCTTTTGAGAAGGCTTCGGCTTTTGCACCTTTGGCTGCATCGGAAGGAACTCAGGTTCTTACTCCTGTCCGTCGCGGCGAAACATTGAACTTAGACCACTATATCAACTTAAAATAAAATAAAAAGACAATGGAAATAAAAGGAAGATTTGACCACTTCAATATCAACGTAACTAATCTTGAAAAAAGTATCCAATTCTACGAAAAGGCGCTCGGACTGCATGAGTCTCACCGCAAGGAAGCGGCCGACGGCTCTTTCATCCTGGTGTACCTTACCGACGGATGCACGGGTTTCTCATTGGAACTGACCTGGCTGCGCGACCATACGGAAGCCTACGAATTGGGAGAAAACGAAAGCCATCTTTGTCTCCGCGTGGCAGGCGACTACGATGAAGTACGCAAGTTCCACAAGGAAATGGGCTGTGTATGCTTCGAGAACGAACAGATGGGACTGTATTTCATCAATGACCCGGACGATTATTGGATTGAGATTCTTCCGCTGAAATAAACCTTTATCTCTAATACTAAAAACAAAAAACGTTATGAAAAAGTACATTTCTCCGGGTTCCTGGTTTTCACTGGAATATCCCGACAACTGGTGTGAGTTTGAAGATTCGGAAGACTGCTTTCTGTTTTACAACCCTGACAAATGGACCGGGAACTTCCGTATTTCTGCCTATCGGGGCAATTCGTCAGCCTATGCCAACGAATGTCTGGAAGACGAACTGCATCAAGTACGCGGGGCCAAGAAGGTGAAAGTCGGTTCATGGGACTGTGCCTATTCTTCCGAAAGCTTTCAGGAGAATGGCGTGTGGTACACCACCCACATCTGGGTGACCGGTCGGGGAGAAATCTCCGTGGAGTGCTCGTTCACCGTGGCCAAGGGCGAGAGTCCCAAGGCTGGCGAGGCTATCGTAGCTTCCCTGAAGGTACGCAATGCATCCGACAAGCCGGTGAAGGAAGTAACTCCGGTCCGTATCCTGGAAATCAACCAGATAAACGAGAATTATGACTGGGCCGTTTCTACAGTGAAAAAACAACTGACCAAGGACTTTACCGGTACAGAAGCCGACTTGGAAAACTTGCAGAAAGTAACCGACAGCGGACGTTTTAACCCCAAACAGCGTCAGGCGTGGGAAAGCTTCGGTACAGCATTCGGCGTGATACTGGTCAACGAGATGGACGGCATGGAATGGGTGACGGTCATCGACGGACAGAAAGAATTTCCGGCACTGCGTTTCCGCAATTCAAAAGTAATGGTCAACCCGATTTCCCTGATATGGGACAAGGCGAAAAGCGGACAGCCGTGCGACCTGAAAGCGGAATTCGAACGGATAAAGAACGAAGTGGAAGCGGTGATGGACTAATCCTGTCCGCATCCTATTTTTAGCAGCTACGAATTAGATTATGACTCCATATTTACAAGTAGAAAACCTGACCAAGTCGTTCGGCGACTTGGTCCTTTTTAACGGCATATCTTTCGGTATTGCAGAAGGACAGCGCATCGGACTGATAGCCAAGAACGGCTCGGGAAAAACCACCTTGCTGAATATCCTGGCCGGTAAGGAAGGCTACGATGAAGGAAAAATCACCTTCCGCCGCGATTTGCGCGTGGGCTATCTGGAACAGAGCCCGAAATATCCTGAAGAGCTGACGGTGCTCGAGGCCTGCTTTTATCACGGCAACTCTACCGTAGAGCTGATTAAGGAATATGAACGGTGTATGGAAACACCCGGCAACCCCGGCATGGACGAACTGCTAGTGCGGATGGAGCACGAAAAGGCCTGGGACTATGAACGACGTGCCAAGCAGATTCTTTCGCAACTGAAGATACGCGACTTCTCCCAGAAAATCGGACATCTGTCTGGCGGGCAGTTGAAGCGCGTGGCACTGGCCAACATCCTGATTACCGAACCGGATTTGCTGATTCTGGACGAGCCGACCAACCACCTCGACCTGGACATGACGGAATGGCTGGAAGAGTACCTGAACCGTGGCAGCCTGAGCTTGCTCATGGTGACGCACGACCGCTATTTCCTGGACCGTGTGTGCTCGGAAATCATTGAAATAGACAACCGCCAGTTGTATTCCTACAAAGGAAACTACAGCTACTACTTGGAGAAACGGCAGGAACGTATCGAAGCGACCAATGCGGAGATTGCCCGTGCCAACAACCTGTATCGCACGGAACTGGAATGGATGCGCCGTATGCCACAGGCACGCGGACACAAGGCCCGTTACCGCGAAGAAGCCTTCTATGAACTGGAGAAGGTGGCCAAGCAGCGCACGTACGACGCGAACGTGAAACTGGATGTCAAGGCTTCGTACATCGGTTCCAAGATTTTCGAGGCCGACCACCTGTGCAAGCGTTTCGGCGACCTGAAGATTCTGGATGATTTCTCCTACATCTTTGCCCGCTACGAGAAGATGGGTATCGTGGGCAACAACGGTACGGGTAAATCTACCTTCATCAAGATTCTGATGGGACTGGAAAAACCCGACAGCGGTACGCTGGACATCGGCGAAACGGTGCGTTTCGGCTACTACTCGCAGGAGGGACTTCAGTTTAACGAGCAGATGAAGGTGATTGACGTGATTACGGACATCGCCGAGGTCATTGAGCTGGGCAACGGCAAACGGCTGACGGCTTCACAATTCCTGCAGCATTTCCTCTTTACGCCCGAAACGCAGCACAGCTATGTGTACAAGTTGAGCGGGGGAGAACGACGCCGGTTGTACCTCTGTACGGTACTGATGCGGAACCCGAACTTCCTGGTACTGGACGAGCCGACCAACGACCTGGACATCGTGACACTGCAGGTGCTGGAAGAATACCTGCAGAACTTCAAGGGATGCGTCATCGTGGTGAGCCACGACCGCTACTTCATGGACAAGGTGGTAGACCATCTGCTGGTATTCAAAGGACAGGGCGACATCCGCGATTTCCCCGGCAACTATTCTGACTACCGCGACTGGAAGCTGGCCAAGGCAGAACACGAAAAGGAAGCAGCCAAGCCCAAGGAAGAAAAGACGCAGCGTGTCCGTCTGAACGACAAGCGCCGCATGACCTTCAAGGAACGGAAGGAATTCGAGCAGCTGGAAAAGGAGATTGCCGCACTGGAGGAAGAAAAGAAACAGATAGAAGAAGCCTTGTGCAGCGGTACACTCAGCGTAGACGAACTGACCGAGAAGTCCAAGCGTCTGCCTCTGCTCAACGATGAGCTGGACGAGAAGACCATGCGCTGGCTGGAACTGAGTGAAATTGAGGGATAAAAAAGCTGAAAGGACGTTTGAAATAAAACGCTTTTACGTTTAAAACAAAACGCAAAGACGTTTTACTTCAAACGTCCTTGCGTTTTATCTGAAATGCCTTTGCGTTTTCAAGCAAACGCAAAGGCATTTTTTATGTCCGTTTTTTTACTGATACAAGAAGCGCTTGATGCTCTTCTTAGCCGTCTTTTCAAATTCCTCCGGATAAAGTTTCACTTGCGTAATCTGCGAATAAGCCGGAAGTACCTTGTTCAGTTCGATGCGGTTCAGTTCCAATGCTTCCTCCAGCTGTTTCTTGTTCATTCCATGCGAGAAGGCGTCTTCATTGTCCGGATAAACCAGCGCCACAAGCTTGTTCTCTTTCAGAATCACCAGTGATTCGTTCACGTAAGGCATGTTGTTCAGGCGAGCCTCAATTTCTTCCGGATAGATATTCTGTCCGGAAGCGGTAAGCAGCATGTTCTTGCAACGGCCCTTGATGAAGATATTTCCATCCGCATCCTTGATGGCCATGTCGCCAGTGTGCAGCCAACCGTCCTTGTCGATAGTCTGTGCAGTGGCACTTTCGTTCTTGTAATATCCCAGCATCACATTCATACCCCGGCACACCAGTTCACCCGGAATCCGTTCAGGGTCTTCCGAAATCACCTTGGTTTCCATGTTGGCCACGGTCTTTCCGCACGAAGTGTACAGGATCTCATCCCAGCGGCTGTGACAGATAAGCGGCGCACATTCGGTCATACCGTATGCGATGGTGTAGGGGAAGTTGATTTTACGCAGAAAGGCTTCTACTTCGGGGTTGAACGGGGCTCCTCCGATTACGATTTCAATAAAGTTTCCGCCGAACACCTCCATGGCCTGCTGACGAATCTGTTCCTTGATTTTATCGCTGATGATAGGCAGGTTCAGCAACAGCTTTCCGAGCTTGTTGTCCACCTTCGGGAGAATGTTCTTCTTGAAAATCTTTTCCACAATCAGCGGCACGCAGGCAATGACGCGCGGACGGATTACGGCAAACGATTCTGCAATGATTTTCGGGCTCGGCATACGGGTGAGGAACCACAGATGCGCTCCTTTGGTGATACCGTAAAGGAAGTCGAACACCAGTCCGAAGATATGTCCCAGCGGAAGCATGGATACGATGCTGTCGCCCGCTTTCAGTCCCACTTTCTGATCAATGTGTACGATGTTTGAAATAATACTGCGGTAGGGAAGCATCACCCCTTTAGAGTAACCGGTAGTACCCGAGGTGTAATTGATGACAGCCAGTTCTTCCGGTTCTTCCCGACGGTAGGAAACCTGTTCGGCACGGAAGCGGCAGGGATATTTCTTTCCGAATTCTTCGTTCAGGTGTTCGCGTGCATACGTCAGTTTCTCCGAGCGTGACACCACCAGGTCGAAATTCTTCAGCTCGATGATACCTTCCAGATTAGGCATGGCTGCTTCGTTGAACATCTCCCACACCTGATCGCCTACGAAAAGCATGCGTGCTTCCGAATGGTTAACAATGTGGTGTACGTTGTCGGCCTTGAATTCGTGAAGGATGGGCACAGCTACTGCCCCGTAAGTAACGACGCCTAGGAAGGTAGCCGTCCAGTTTGCACTGTTGCGCCCGCACAGCGCGATCTTATCCCCTTTTTTGATTCCTGCATGTTCGAACAGGATATGCATTTTCTCTATTTTTCTGGCTACGTCTTTATATTGCAGCGTAGCTCCTTTGTAGTCTGTCAGTGCATCACGGTTCCAGTTGGCGCGGATGCTTTCTTCAACAAGTTGTATAAAACTGTCTTGTATTTCCATTTCAAATTGCACAATGTTTGACACAATGTGCGCAAAATTAATAAAACTTGTCCGATTTCTTTTCATTCTTTGTCATTTTTTTGAGAGAATAGACTATTTGACAAGAATTTCTTCCGTTTGGGACAGAAGCTGATAAATGAATTTCCAGCCTTAGAATGCGGTTCTGCAGCTGCAATTCTCGATGTATCTAATTTTATTCGTATCTTTGCCGATTGAATAAAAAATAATAGCGAAAGAATGAATTTTCAGAAACTGACTCCCATTGTGAACAAACCCAATGCGTGGGCTCTGAGTCCGCTGGTGGTATTTTTATGCCTGTATCTGGTGACTTCCCTACTCATCAATGATTTTTATAAAATTCCGATTACCGTAGCTTTCATGGTGTCTTCCATTTATGCCGTAGCTACGACGAAAGGACTGAGCTTAAACGACCGCTTGTTGCAATACTCCGCAGGAGCGGCCAACAAGAACATCATGCTGATGATATGGATTTTCATCTTGGCGGGGGCCTTTGCACAGTCGGCTCAAGCCATGGGGGCTATCGATGCGACGGTAAACCTGACCTTGCGGCTGCTTCCGGGCAATCTGCTGCTGGCGGGAATATTTCTGGCATCATGCTTCATTTCCCTTTCTATCGGTACGTCGGTCGGTACCATTGTCGCACTGGTTCCTGTAGCTGCCGGTATCGCGGCCAAGACGGATGTCAGCGTGGTTTTCATGACGGCGGTAGTAGTGGGTGGTGCCTTTTTCGGCGACAACCTGTCCTTCATTTCCGATACGACCATCGCGGCTACCCGTACGCAAGGGTGCGTGATGCGCGACAAATTCCGGGTAAACTCTCTGATTGCCTTTCCGGCTGCCTTGCTCGTATTCATCTATTATATTATCTACGGAAGCCATATCGAAGTGGCACAGGATATTCCTCACGTAGACTGGATGAAAGTGATTCCATACATCATAGTGCTGGGAACTGCAGTAGCGGGCGTCAACGTTCTGCTGGTGCTGTTGCTGGGACTGATTTCTACGGGTATTGTAGGCATGGCATACGGCACGTTCGATGTGTTCGGATGGTTCGGCGCCATGGGAAAAGGTATGACGGGCATGGGAGAGCTGATTATCGTGACCCTGATGGCAGGAGGTATGCTGGAACTGATACGTTTCAACGGGGGAGTGGACTATGTGCTGCACCGCCTGACACAGCACGTAAAGGGTAAACGCGGAGCTGAACTGAGTATTGCGGCCCTGGTAAGTCTGGCCAATATCTGTACGGCCAACAACACGATTGCCATTATTACCGTAGGTCCGCTGGCCAACGACATCGCCGAGCAGTTCCGGGTAGACAAGCGGAAGAGTGCCAGCATTCTGGATACGTTCTCATGCGTCATTCAGGGCATTATTCCTTACGGAGCACAGCTGTTGATTGCGGCCGAGCTTTCCGGTCTGTCGCCTATCAACATCATCGGTTATCTGTATTACCCTATGACATTGGGCGTAGTGGCCATACTGAGTATCTTGTTCCGTTATCCGCGCCGGTATTCCTGATCAGGCTATGCACCGGATTTTTTAATTTTGTCATCAAACTAAAACAGAAAAATATATGCTGATTTATAATACTACTTTTCATGTAGAGATGGGCGATGCCCGTAACTTTGTGATTTGGCTGAATGAATATTACATTCCCGAAGTGGAAAATCTGGGTGAGCTGAAGAATCCCCGTATTCTGCGTATCCTGAGCCATAAGGAGCAGGACAGTGAATGCTTCTCACTGCAGTGGGAAGTGGAAGACAGTGCTGCACTGCACCGCTGGCACGTAAAGCAGGGGGCGACACTGAATGCGGAGATGATGAAGGTGTTCAAGGATAAGGTTATCGGTTTCCCCACATTAATGGAGGTGATAAGGTGATACAGCCGGTCAAGGAAAAAATCATTCTCGGCATCGACCCGGGTACGAACATCATGGGATACGGAGTGCTGAAGGTGACAGGTGTCAAGCCGGAGGTAATGACCTTGGGTGTCATCGACCTGCGTAAATGTACCGATTCGTACCTGAAACTGAAGCATATCTACGAACGGGTACAGGGCATCATTGCTTCGTATCTTCCAGATGAACTGGCCATCGAGGCTCCATTCTTCGGAAAGAACGTGCAGTCCATGCTGAAGCTTGGACGTGCACAGGGAGTTGCCATCGTGGCCGCACTGACGCGTGATATTCCCGTAACGGAATATGCCCCGCTGAAAATCAAGATGGCCATTACCGGCAACGGGCAGGCCAGCAAGGAGCAGGTAGCCGATATGCTGAAGCGCATGCTGCACATACCCGACTCGGAAATGGGCCCTTTTATGGATGCGACGGATGCTTTAGGAGCGGCTTATTGCCATTATTTGCAGATGGGACGTCCGGAAATGCCAAAAGCTTATTCCAGCTGGAAGGATTTCATTGCCAAGAATCCGGGACGCATAAAGAAATAGGAGATTATAACCATGAATTTAAAACAGCTTGTAGTAATGTCGGCCGTGGCTGTGGCTACCGGGTGTACTTCTTCACAACAACATACCAGAACGCCGTTTGATGAATATCCGGTGTACGAGGGGGAGTCGGTGGAAATGGCTTATACGCCAGCTTCAACCCGGTTCTCGCTTTGGGCTCCTTCGGCTCAGGAAGTGCGGGTGCTGCTGTATGAAAAAGGACAGGGAGGTTCTGCCTATCGTATGGTGAAAATGGAACCGGAATCTGACGGTATGTGGCAGGCTCGCGTGGACGAAGACCTGAAAGGAAAGTTCTATACATTCAATGTCAAGATAGACAACGTGTGGCAGGGAGATACACCCGGACTCATGGCAAAGGCTGTGGGAGTGAACGGCGACCGTGCAGCCGTCATCGACTGGAAAGAGACGAATCCGGAGGGGTGGAACGAAGACAAGCGTCCGCCACTGAAACGTTTCTCCGACATGGTGATTTATGAACTGCACCATCGTGATTTCTCTATCGATACCATCTCCGGCATCCGGAACAGAGGAAAGTTCCTGGCTTTGACGGAGGAAGGAACGCATACCTATCTGGGCGAGAAAACGGGTATTGACCATTTGAAGGAGTTGGGGGTGACACACGTACAGCTGTTGCCTTCGTTCGACTTTTCTTCGGTGGACGAAACCAAGCTCGACAAACCGCAGTACAACTGGGGATATGACCCGAAAAACTACAACGTGCCAGAAGGTTCGTATGCCACCGACCCTTATCAGCCCGAAGTGCGTATCCGCGAGTTCAAGCAGATGGTCATGGCACTTCACCGGGCAGGCATCCGGGTAGTGATGGACGTGGTGTATAATCACACGGCTGTCACGAAAGGAGGCAATTTTGAACGGACTGTACCGGGTTATTTCTATCGCACGGACGAGGAAGGAAAATGGGCCAACGCATCGGGTTGTGGCAATGAAACGGCCAGCGAACGACTGATGATGCGGCGTTTCATGATAGAGTCGGTCTGCTATTGGGCCAGAGAGTATCACATAGACGGATTCCGTTTTGACTTGATGGGGATTCATGACATCGAGACCATGAATGCCATCCGCAAGGCACTCGACAAGATTGACCCTACAATATGCATGTATGGAGAAGGCTGGGCGGCCGGAGAACCGCAACTGCCGGATAGTCTGCTGGCCATGAAGAAGCATGCGGCCCGGTTGCCACACATCGGCATGTTCTGCGATGAAATGCGCGACAGCCTGCGTGGCCCGTGGGGAAACGATGCCAAGGGAGCTTTTGTCATCGGACGCATGGGATATGCTGCAGGCGTGAAGTTCGGACTGGCGGGAGGAATTGCACATCCGCAACTGGTCAGCGACAAGGAGTCCACCGTTCCGGCTTTCTGGGCTGCACAACCGGAGCAGATGATCAGTTATGTGAGCTGTCACGATGACCTTTGTCTGGCCGACCGCCTGAAGGCGACGTTGCCGGGACTTTCTGCGTTAGAGATGAATGCCTTGGCCAAACTGGCCGCTACGGCAGTATTCACATCACAAGGCATTCCGTTCTGGTATGCAGGTGACGAAGTGCTACGCGACAAGCAGGGGGTAGCCAATTCGTACAAGAGCCCGGACGCAATCAATGCCATCAACTGGGGACGGAAGACTTCGCAGCGTGATTTCTTTGATTATGTGAGGGGCCTGATTGCCATGCGAAAGGCACATCCTTCTTTCCGTATGGGCGATGCGGACTTGATTGCCAAACACCTGGAGTTCTTGCCGGTACCAGCCAGCAATGTGGTGGCTTTCCGTATCAAGGGAAGTCCGGCTGGCGATTCGTGGCTGAACACGATTGTGGTGCTCAATGCCCGTACGGAACCAGTGCAGATTGACGTACCTGAGGGGCGTTATTGGATAGCCTGTCGTGACGGACGCATAGACAATGTGCTGGGACTGGGCACGCTGACCGGCAACAAACTGGTGGTAGCGCCTCGTACGGCCATGATTGTGCATCAATAAACCAAGAGAACAACTACTTAAAGAAACAAAATAAAAACAGAGAAAGACAATGCAGAATGTAATTACAATTGAGAACGGAGTGACTCGTCATCCGTTGTACCGGATGAAAGAGCCTGTGAACTTGCAGATTGCGGCAGGAGAACATGTGGCCATCGTAGGACCGAACGGCGGCGGAAAGAGTCTGCTGGTAGACACCATTACCGGACGCTATCCGTTGCTGATGAATGAGGTGAAATACGACTTCTCTCCTTCGGAATCGAAGATGGCTTGCGATAATATCAAGTACATCACTTTCCGTGACTCGTACGGGGATGCCGACGGGAACTATTATTACCAGCAGCGCTGGAATTCGCAAGATTTGGACGATACGCCTATCGTGGCCGATTTGCTTCCTCCCTGCAAGGACGAACAATTACGAAAAGCACTGTACGATTTGTTTGGCATTGAGGAGATGCTCAGCAAACATATTATTCTGCTGTCGAGCGGGGAGCTCCGCAAGTTTCAGCTGACCAAGACCCTGTTGAGTGGTCCGAGAGTACTGATTATGGACAATCCTTTCATCGGATTGGATGCGCGGACTCGGGGACTGCTGCACACATTGCTGGGAAAACTGACTGAAATGACCAACCTGCAGGTGATTTTGGTCTTGTCGAAGACAGACGATATCCCGACGTTCATTACGCACGTGATACCGGTGGAAGACCGTCATTGTGGTCCGAAAATCACTTTGCAGGAATATCTGTCACACCGTGAACCGGACCCTGCTCATGTGCTGTCTGACGAGAAACGGCAGCGGATACTGGACTTGCCGTATGCTGATAACCTGTTCCACACGGAGCATATCGTAGACTTGAACAAGGTAAGCATCTGTTACGGTGAACGGGTGATTCTGAAAGAGCTCGACTGGACGGTGAAATGCGGTGAGAAATGGGCGCTCAGCGGCGAGAACGGGGCAGGGAAGTCCACTTTGCTGGGCCTGATCTGTGCCGACAATCCGCAAAGCTATGCCTGCGATATTTCTTTGTTTGGTCGCAAACGGGGCAGCGGCGAGAGTATCTGGGAAATCAAGAAGCACATCGGTTATGTGAGTCCCGAAATGCACCGCGCTTATCTGAAGAATCTGCCGGCCATTGACATTGTGGCCAGCGGACTGCATGACTCCATCGGCCTGTATCGTAAGACACAGGAAAAAGATGTGGATGCGTGCGTGTGGTGGATGGATATCTTTGGCATTGCCGACCTGAAAGACCGTAGTTTCCTGCAACTCTCCAGCGGGGAACAGCGTATGGTGTTGTTGGCCCGTGCGTTTGTCAAAGACCCGGAACTGCTGATTCTGGACGAGCCGTTGCACGGACTGGATATGCGTAACCGCCGGCTGGTGAAGGATGTCATCGAAGCATTCTGTGCCCGAAAGGATAAAACCTTGATTATGGTAACCCACTATCAGGAAGAACTACCCGCTACCATTACGAATTCTTTGTTCCTGAAACGTAATAAATAGAAGAAGCTGATTTTTGGTAGATGCAGATTCTTTTCTGCGAGAAAGCACATCTGTGTTTCATTTCCGGGTAGAAACCATGTTCAAGCGTTTCTCCGGGAATATGACAAATGAAATCAGATACAGAAACCCATATGAAAATGGCAAATGAAGATGATTTTACACTGTCATCTTCATTTGCCATTTTATTTTAAAGGATATTTATTGAATTTGAAAAGTCTGTAAGCAAGAACTTACATGCTTAGTATGCGAAAGTTTTACCAACTCTGTTTGTCCTGCATCTGGCGAAGTGCTGTCCGGTAGTCTTCTACCAGCTCTTTCATCACCTCATCCACCGTCTGTAACTTGCGAAGCTGAGATGCGGCTTGTCCTATTTCCAGTTCTCCTTCGTAGAGGTCGCCTTCGAAGATTCCCTTTTTGGCCCGGCCTTTTCCCAACAAAGCCTTCAGTTCATCTACTGAGACTCCTTTCTGTTCCGCCTCCTCTATCTGCTTGTAGAAATCATTTTTAATCAGACGGGTAGGGGAAAGCTGCTTGAGTGTCAGAAGAGTATCTCCTTCATTCAATCGCAGGCAACGGTCCTTGAAATTGAAATGTGCCGAACTCTCTTCCGTCAGAGCAAAGCGGGTACCCATCTGTACTCCTTCTGCGCCTAACGCTTCGGCGGCTAAGATACCTTCACCCGAAACAATTCCTCCTGCTGCAATAAGAGGCACACTACACACCTTTTTGACGGCCGGAATCAGACAGAAAGTCGTAGTTTCCTCTCGTCCGTTGTGTCCGCCTGCTTCAAAGCCTTCTGCCACAATGGCATCTACTCCGGCTTCCTCACATTTCATGGCAAAACGGCTGGAAGATACCACGTGAGCCACCTTGATGCCCGCCTGCTGTAGCTTGGAAGTCCATGTCTTGGGATTTCCCGCAGACGTAAATACGATTTTCACGCCTTCTTCCTGAATGATTTCCATGAGGGTTTCAATCTCCGGATACATCAGCGGCACATTGACTCCGAAGGGCTGGTCGGTAGCAGCCTTGCACTTGCGGATGTGTTCACGCAGGGTCTCCGGGTGCATGGAACCGGCCCCTAACAGCCCCAGTCCACCAGCATTGCTCACGGCTGAAGCCAGTCTCCATCCGCTACACCATACCATTCCACCTTGAATGATGGGGTAGCGGATACCGAAAAGGTGACAGACTCTGTTTTGCATATCAATCAGTTATTTTTTATATTTCTCAATCAGGTTCTTGGCTACGGTGTCACCCAGTTCTACTGCTTTTTCCAGGTTGGCCATGCCTTCCTTCTTCTTTCCCTGCTGTACCTGGCAGTAACCCAGCATACGATAGGCTGCCGCATTCTTGGCATCCAGTTCAATAGCTTTGTTCAAGGCTTTTACCGTTTCTTCCGGCTGGTTTACCCGCAAATGTACGCTTCCTTTTTCTACCCAGTATTCCACGTTCTTCGGTTCCATCTCAATAGCCTTGTTGATGTCATTGATGGCCTGCTGGTACATACGGCATTGCATTTCAACCTGCTCACGGATAAAATAGAAATCAGACGATACCTGGCCCATCATGGCGTCGTGGAACAAATTGTAGTCTACCACTGCTTCGCGGAACTGTTTGTCTTCCGCTTTCATGCGGGCACGTTCGTACAGATATGGAGCAGCTTCTTTTCCATAGGGAGGATTGTATTTAGCCACGGCACTGTCCATCAAGGCAATGGCTTCCTTCTTTGAAGCACCTTCAATCAGTTCCTTGGTCTTGGCAGCGGCATAGAAAGAAGCGGCAGAAGCTAACGGCGAGCGGTTTACTGCTTCGTAGCTGGCAAATGCTTCCGGATATTTCTGCATGGCAAAATAAATATCTCCCTGCAGCTGGTAGTACAGTCCCTGCTTGTCGTTTTCCAAGGCCGTATTGATTTCCTTCAGTGCCCGCTCCATGGTCCAGTCGCCATACGGTTTGGCTCCCTGGAGACCAAGCACATAATTATATAGCAGTTTAGAAAGGTTATAGTATGCGTCTCCCTTGTTTTCGTTCACTTCCAGCATGGTTTGCAAATCTTTTTCTGCCAGTGCATAGTGTGCGTCGTCACCGTATCCTATGTAACAAACGGCACGGCGGGAATAACCTTCACTGTTTTTCGGATATTGCTGGACAAATTCGTTCAGCAGGTTCAGGTATTCTTCTTTTGACAGGTTGGAAGAAGACATATAAAGGTACACCAGTGCCTGAGACTCGTCTTCCGGCAATCCTTTTTTGATGCCGATGGTATTCAGCGTAAAGTCATTGGCAGAGAGTGCGGTGATAGACAGACTCTTTGCATAGCCTATTCCGATGGCATAGCTTGATGTACTTTCCTTGTCACTGTTCTTCTGTACCAATCCCACTACTTCTCCTTCTGCATTCATCACCGGACAGCTTACGGTCTTTTCGCCCGTTTTCATGTTCAGAGTATAATAGAAAGAGTTGTGGCTGATGGTATCGATTTTGGAGATGGTGCCGTGTGTGCCCGAAGCCGCTTTCTGTGTAGAGTAGGGAAGCACGTACACCGTTTCACTGACTGCACCCGGACGGGATGTCGGTTGCAAGGCCACAATCTTCTTATCGGCTGCTGTCTTGAACTTTACTACGTCGTACATATCGTTGGCTCCCAGAATGTATTCCACCGGCAGTTCTTTTCCATCGGCAGTCACGACTACGGCACGTTCGGCTCCTTTAAACAGGGTATAGTCGGATACGGCCGTACCGTTTTCATCAATGTAGAATCCGTTTCCGGTATTGAGAATCTGATTCCCCTTATTGTACGTGATGACAGAGAACACAGCTTTTCTGGCTTTGCTGGCCCATTTGGGAAGTTCCTGAGCCATTCCGGTCTGAAAAGCCATCCCACAGCATGTCAGCACGAGGGTAATTTTTCCTATTTTCATGGTAGTATGTATGTTTTATTGTTTTATTGTTTTATTCTTCTCCGAATCCTCTTTGTTTCACAGCTTCATAGATGAGGATACCTGCTGCCACGGACACGTTCAGTGACTCAATGTTGCCGAACAACGGAATCTTGATCCATTCGTCGCAAAGTGCCAGGTGGTCATAAGGCACACCGGTATCTTCCGCACCCATGATGATACACGTAGGACCCTGATAATCGGCCTTGGTGTAGTCATAGTCACCCTTCTCTGTCGCTGCCACAATCTTGAATCCGCTTTCTTTTAAGAACTTGATGGTATTTGTCAGGTTGCTCTCGCGGCACACCGGAATGGTATGCAAGGCTCCGGCAGAGGTCTTGATGGCATCTGCATTGACACTGACACTGTTTTTTGACGGAATGATGATGGCATCTACACCGGCACATTCACACGTACGGGCAATGGCTCCGAAGTTACGCACATCGGTCAGGCCGTCCAGCAAGATGAGCAGCGGGTTCTTGCCCTGCTCAAACAAGAAAGGCACGATGTCTTCTGTACGCTGGTAAGTGATGGGCGAGATAAAGGCCACCACTCCCTGATGGTTCTTCTTGGTGATGCGGTTGATGCGTTCCACCGGTACGCGCTGCACGGGGATGAACGTATCTTTCAACACGGCGAAAAGCTCCTTCGACAAGTCGCTCTGGATGTCTTTCTTGATTAATACTTTGTCAATTTCTTTTCCGGCCTGGATAGCCTCGATAACGGCGCGTACGCCGAAAATCATTTCGTTCTTTTCTATCATGGTCTTGTTTGTTTCTTGTTATTGTTTAAAGCCTAACAGGGCACGGGCGTTCTGTACGGCAGCCTCTGTCAGGGTGGTACCGCTGAGCATGTGGGCAATTTCCTGCACCCGTTCTTCATCCGTCAGGCGACGGATATGACTGTTGGTTCCGGTGTCGGTATCTTCCTTGTACACCTTGTAGTGCGCAATTCCGCGTGCGGCAATCTGGGGCAGGTGAGTGATGCTGATAACCTGGCGGTTCTGGCGTCCCATGTCCTGCATTATCAGTGCCATTTTCTCTGCGATGGAGCCTGACACACCGGTATCAATTTCATCGAAGATGATGGTCGGTAGTTTGACGGCTCCGGCAATCATGGCCTTGAGTGAAAGCATGACGCGGGCAATTTCACCTCCCGAAGCGATGGAAGCCACGTTCTGCAAAGTTCCGTTCTTATTGGCTGAGAACAGGAAAGTCACGCTGTCCATCCCTTTGCTGTCGGGTTCTTTTCTGGGAGTCAGTTCCACGGCAAAACGCACGTTAGGCATACCCAGTGGGATGAGCAGGGATTCCATCTGCGATTCAATGTGCCGTGCCGACTGTGTACGAAGCGCGGTCAGCTTTTCGGCCTGACGAAGCACCTCGGCATACAATTTCTTCTTTTCACCCTCCAGTTCTGCAATCCGGTCGTCGAAAGAAGTGATGGCATTCAACTGGCTGCGATAGCTTTCCGTCTGTTCAATCAGTTCTTCTACCGACTGCACACGGTGTTTCTGCTGCAAGGAATAAATCAGGTTCAACCGTTCGTTGACAAAATCCAGACGTGCCGGATTGAATTCCACTTCTTCCTCCGCATTGTCGATTTCGCGGGAAATATCTTTCAGTTCAATGTAGCAGCTGTTCAGCCGTTCCATCCATTCCTTAGCCGGCGCATATACCTGTGTCAGGCCCTGAAGAGTCTGCATGCACTCCTTGGTCAGTGAAACCGTACCGCCTTCCTCACCGTTAATCAGCTGGCTGGCTTTATAGAGTCCAGCCTTAATGTCCTCGGCATGGCTCAGTGTCTCTGCTTCCTGTTCCAGTTCTGCCTGCTCTCCGTCTTTCAGTCCGGCTTCTTCCAACTGTTCCAGCTGAAAGCGGATATAATCTTCATCCTGACGGCTCTTTTCAGCCTGTGCGATGAAATCATCCAGTTCCTTTGCCACCTTTTTATAAGAAAGGTATACCGACTGATAAGCCGACAATGCCTGCTCGTCTTGTGCTAAAATGTCCAAAATGTTCAACTGGAAACCTTCCTTGTTCAGTAGCAGGTTTTGGTGCTGGCTGTGCACGTCAATCAGTTTTTCGCCCAGCATTTTCATCTGTGCCAGCGAAGCCGGCGTATCGTTGATGAAAGCACGGCTCTTCCCGTTGGCCGACACTTCACGGCGAAGGATACATTCGTCCGGTTCAAATTCGATGTCATTCTCCTGAAAGAACGGTTCCATGCCGTAGTTGGCAATCCGGAAAGTCGCCTCCACAATACACTTGGAAGCTCCCTTCTTGATGGATTTCACGTCGGCACGCTGTCCCAACAGGAGTCCGATAGCCCCTAAGATAATAGACTTTCCGGCACCGGTCTCACCGGTAATCACCGAAAAGCCGGACGTAAAGTCAATGTCCAGCTTATCAATCAGGGCATAGTTCTGTATAAAGATAGACTGTAGCATAACGGTTTAGGAATGAAACAGACTGGAAAGTTTATCCACAATGTCTTCGGCCACTTCCTGCTTGCGCTTTAACGGGTAGGAAACAGCTTCAGTGCGGTCTATAATCGTAATCTTGTTGGTGTCGCAACGGAAACCGGCTCCTTTGTCATTCAGCGAGTTCAACACGATGAAGTCAAAGTTCTTGCGTGCCAGCTTATCCTGGGCATGGCTTACCTCGTCGCAAGTTTCCAGTGCAAACCCCACCAGTAACTGGTCCGGACGTTTTTCCTTTCCTAAGGAAGCGGCAATGTCGCAAGTCGGTTTCAACCGCAGCACCAGGTCGTCCTTTTCCCGTTTGATTTTCTGGTCGGCCACCTGCTCCGGCGTGAAGTCCGCTACGGCTGCACACAAGATTCCTGCGTCTGCATCCTTGAAGGCATCGGCAGCTGCACGGTGCATTTCGGCCGCACTCTCCACGTCTATGCGACGAATGTTCGGATGAACCGTCTGCAGGGTAACCGGACCGCTCACCAACACCACTTCCGCTCCACGTGAAGCACATGCTTCGGCCAGGGCATAGCCCATCTTTCCGGAAGAGTAATTGCCGATAAAGCGCACCGGGTCAATTTTCTCATAAGTAGGCCCTGCGGTAATGACGATTTTCCGTCCGGCCAGGTCTTGCTGACGGGCAAAGAACGCTTCTAATACCTCGATGATTTTCTCAGGCTCTTCCATGCGTCCTTTTCCTACCAGGTGGCTGGCCAGCTCGCCCGAAGCCGGTTCGATAATATGATTGCCATAGCTGCGCAGAATGTCGAGGTTATGCTGGGTAGAAGGATGAGCAAACATATCCAGGTCCATGGCCGGAGCCACAAACACCGGAGCCTTCATCGACAGGTAGGTCGTCACCAGCATGTTGTCGGCTACCCCGTGCGCCATCTTTCCGATGGTGGAAGCCGTAGCCGGAGCGATGACCATGGCGTCGGCCCACAATCCCAAGTCCACGTGGCTGTGCCATGTGCCGTCACGCTGTGAGAAGAACTCGCTGATGACCGGCTTGCTGGTCAGCGCCGAAAGCGTGATGGGAGTGATGAACTCCTTTCCTGCCGGCGTGATGACAATCTGCACCTCCGCACCTTTCTTAATCAGTCCGCGTGTCAGCACGGCTGCCTTGTAGGCCGCAATACTACCCGTAATACCCAGTACAATTTTTTTGCCTTGTAGTGTATTCATGCTACCTTCCGTTTACTTGACCAGCCCCGTTTCGCGCAGGCGGATTTTTGTCAATACATTCTTCGTGTTCAGTGTGAAGTCTCCGTTCATAATCCAGCCATAGTAGCCCAGATCTTTCTTGAGCACTTCCGACACCGGAATACCTTTGTATTTTCCGAAGTTGAACACTTCCACGCCGTTGTCGTCATACACGATTCTTCCGGCAAAGTCCACGTTCTTGCTGTAGCTGGAATATTCCGACAAGTAGTTGATGTCGTTCTGAAGCACGTCAGGATAATGGTCGAGCTGCGCCTTCAGCACCTCGTAGGTAGCCCGTGTATCGGCTTCTGCCGTATGCGCGTCTTCCAGATTCTTTCCGCAGTAGAACTTGTAGGCAGCCGAAAGCGTGCGCTGTTCCAGCTTGTGGTAAATCACCTGCACGTCGACAAACTTCCGCTTGGTCAGGTCGATGTCAATGCCAGCACGGAGGAATTCCTCTACCAGCACCGGCACGTCAAAGCGGTTGGAGTTAAAACCGGCAATGTCGGCCCCTTCAATGTCGCGGGCAATGTCCTTTGCCACTTCCTTGAAAGTAGGGCAGTCAGCCACATCCTCGTCGTGAATGCCATGAATGGCAGTCGATGCCTCCGGAATGTGCATTTCCGGATTGATGCGCAAGGTCTTGGCCTCTTCGTTGCCGTTAGGATAAACCTTCAAGTAGCAGATTTCTACAATACGGTCTGTATTAATATTAGTGCCCGTGGTCTCCAAATCGAAGAACACGAGCGGATTTTTCAAGTTCAGTTTCATGAGTCTGTGTGTAACAAAAAAGGATTAGTCGTTCAGCATCATCGGCATCAGCAGCATCAGCAGGTCTTCGTCTTCCTCCTGTTCTTCAGGAACGATGACACCTGCGCGTGACGGGTCGGCCAGTTCGATGATGATGTTCTGTGCAGAAATGTTGTTCAGAATGTCAATCAGGAACGACGACTTGAAACCGATGCTCATCGGGTTGCCGCCATACTGACAAGCGATGGTTTCTTCGGCCGAAGTAGAGAAGTCGATGTCCTGAGCAGAAATCTTCATCTGGTTTTCCGACAAGCTCAGCTTGATCAGGCTGCTTGACTGTGAAGAGAACACAGACACACGGCGCAGGGCACTGATGAAGAGCGCACGGTCAATGATGGCACGGTGCGGGTTGTTCTGCGGAATGACAGAATTATAGTTCGGATAACGTCCCTCAATCAGACGGCAAATCATCTGATAGTTTTCGAGGGTGAACATGGCATTGCGGTCGTCAAAACCAATCTGTACGTCGCCCTGTTCCTTCGGCAGCAGGTTCTTCAGCAGGTTGGCCGGCTTCTTCGGAAGGATGAAGGCAGCTTTTTCTGCTCCTCGTGCGGCATAGGTCTTGCAACGTACCAGCTTATGACCGTCGGAAGCCACCAGTGTAATGTCTTCCGTACTGATGTCGAAATAAATACCGTTCATCACCGGACGAAGTTCGTCGTCGGCGGTCGCAAAAAGGCTGCGGTTTACGCCGTTCATCAAGATTTCTGCTCCCATGATCACCTGTACGGCATTGCTGCCCAATGCCTGTGCCTGCGGATATTCGTCGGCATTCTGTCCCATCAGACTGTATTTTCCATTCAGGTATTCCACGGTAATTTCCATGTTGCTGGGTTCGATGTGGAAACTCAGCGGCTGCTCAGGAATCTCTTTCAATGCTTCCAGCAATGTTTTGGAAGAAACGGCGAAACGGCCGTCACTGTCCGATTCGTTCACTTCGATGGAAGTAGACAGTGTAGTGTCATTGTCCGAAGCAGTCATAAAGAGCGTACCGTCTCTCAGTTCGAAGAGGAAACAGTCCAGAATGGGTAACGAATTTCTTGAGTTGATTACTCGGCTGATAGCCTGCAAATGACTGAATAAAGCAGTACTTGAAACGATAAACTTCATAGCTGTTTTTATATTTATTTTTGTTCTGTTTTTATTATTAAATGCATCTACGGATGCTCTAAACCAATTGCCAAAGTTACGAAAAGATTGCATACACCCCACAAAAAAAGGTCTTAAAAATTAGTTTTCTTCTATGGAAAGTCGTAATTTCGTCACCGAATTTAAAAATACTATTTATGGAATTAGCAGGAAGAGTGATTGCGGTTCTGGAACCGAAAGGCGGTACATCGCGGAACGGCAACGAATGGAAGGTACAAGAATATGTCATCGAAACACACGACCAGTATCCGCGTCGCATGTGCTTTGATGTCTTTGGTGACGACAAAATCAAACAGTTTAATATTCAGGTGGGCGAGGAGCTGAACGTATCGTTCGACATTGATGCCCGCGAATGGCAAGGACGCTGGTTCAACAGTATCCGTGCATGGAAGGTGGAACGTGTGGGAGCCACTCCTCAGATGCCTCCGGTAGAAGTTCCATTCCCTCCGGTAAATGCAGCTCCGGCCGATTTCTCCATGACAGACGAGAAAGACGACCTGCCGTTCTAAATGAATACGGAAATTTGAATGCCTCCTTTGCTTCTAAAAAGATGAAGTGAAGGAGGTTTTTTATTGTCCGTTTTCGGCCGTGTACTTGACGGGTTGTCGGGGTTGGCAGGCATTTTTATAAAGTATATATACGCGGGGTGTGGAAAAATATAACGCTTATATTTTTCCACACCTGTATATAGGAAGTTTGAAAAACCGGTGCCAACCCCGACAACCCGTCAAGCTTTCCGTTGTCGGTTTATGCTCCTTTGTTGGTTTAATGTTTGTAAATCAGGTAAGTATGGTTTTTCTTCCATTCTTCCTTATTATTGCTTGAAATCTTTGTTTGAAGGCATTTTCACACACTTTTTCGTGTTGGTTTTACATCTGTTTGCATTTGCATATCTTTGTGAAAAAACGCACTTACGTTTTGACTCAAATGCACTTGTGTTTTAGTTTAAACGCACTTGCGTTTTGATTCAAACACCCTTGCGTTTTGGATTGAATGAACTTGCGTTTTAGAGAATCGGATATTACAATTGATGATGATGCTTCCCACCGTTACTTTTGTTGTATTGTGATTCAACAGAATCCGGTGTAATTCTTCCAGCTTTGGAGTTAAAACTCCGTATCTGGTTTCAAAATTATTGTCATTCTCACTTAAAATACAAATGAATACACTATCTTTGTGTATGTCAAACTGCACACTATCTGCATAGATTATTACATTCTGGGACATCAAGCCCGTTAAATATTTATTCTGAGGTTCATACACTGAAACCTTTCACATCGTAAAGATAGGGGTAGTCTTGACTTTTGTACATAAGTAAATATATTGAAAATGAAAGCGAAACCCTTTATCAAGTGGGTTGGAGGTAAGAGCCAACTCATCGAACAACTGGACTCTTTGTTACCAGCTGACTTTGATAATTGTAGAGACGTTACTTATATAGAACCTTTTGTGGGTGGAGGAGCAATGCTCTTCTATATGTTACAACGTTATCCGAATATCAAACGTGCGGTCATTAATGACATTAATCCGGATCTTATCTGTTGTTATCGAACAGTTAGAGATTTCCCGGAGGATTTGATTGTATCGTTACAACAGGTGGAGAAGGAATATCTTAGACTTGATACCGAAGAGGCACGGAAAGAGTTTTTTATGGCTGCACGGGCAAGGTATAATCAGAAAAATCTGGATTCAATAGAGAATACAACACTTTTTTTCTTCTTGAACAGAACCTGTTTTAACGGACTTTATCGGGTGAATAAGTCTGGAGCCTTTAATGTGCCTTTTGGAAAATATACAAATCCGACAATTTGTGATTCTGAAACAATTCGTGCGGATAGTAAACTGCTGCAACGGGTTGAAATCTGCCAAGGTGATTTTGAGCATACATTTGACTATGCAGAGGGAAATACGTTTTTCTATTTTGACCCTCCTTATCGTCCGTTAAGTGATACTTCCAGCTTTAATGATTATACAAAAGAATCATTCAATGATACAGCACAAATTAGATTGAAAACTTATTGTGACAAAATACATGAAGCGGGGTTTTCATTTATGCTTAGCAACTCTGATTGCAAAGGCAGGGATGAGGATGATAATTTCTTCGATAAGCTGTACCGGAATTATACCATAGACCGGGTATGGGCTTCAAGAAGTATTAATGCGAATCCGAACAAGCGCGGAAAGTTGACAGAGATCCTTGTGCATAATTATATTCTGACAAAGAAAATAGTTCAGGAGCAGCCGTTGGAATTAAGATTATTTGCATGACACCAATGAAAGATTTTAACTTGTTTATGTCTCAGCTTCAAGAGACAAATCAGACTCTTGATTTCTTCTGTGATTTTGATAAGATTTCACTGAATGTGGAGGATATAAAACTTAGTCTTTGCATGCTCAATAGTTTAGTTGGTGCGCCCGATATGCGTCGAGCTGTAGAGACTATATGGAAAAGAGACCGGACGGCTTTTAAGGTAATGGATATTCTTATTGCCGTTAGAAGTGAAGGGAAAAAGATGGTACTTGATTCGCAAGGTCAGTGTGTCGTGCTGGATTCTTTGTTTGATTCTGTAGATGGTGTGATGGAGTTTCTGAATGATACGGGGCTTACGGAAGTTTTTCAACAGCAGAAGATAAAGAATCTGGTGGATTATGTTTTTGGTATAGAGACAGGGTTAGATACCAATGCCCGTAAAAATAGAAGTGGTCATGTAATGGAAAACATGATAGCCCATGTGTTTGACAATCATGGGATAAGTTATCGGCAGGAAGTTTATTCTAGTGAGTGGACTGCTATATCAAAGGTACTGGGAGATGACGAGAAGCGTTTTGATTTTGTTATTGAGACGGAACAAAAGATTTTTTTGATAGAAGTCAACTTCTATAGTTCTGGAGGTTCAAAACTGAATGAGGTAGCTCGTTCTTATTCAGATATTGCACCTAAAATTAATTCTGTTTCTGGTTTTGAATTTGTATGGATTACTGATGGAATTGGATGGAAAAGTGCAAGGAATAAGCTTCAAGAGGCGTACAATATTATTCCAAGTATATATAACCTGACAAATATGCAAGATTTTATTAACCTGATAAAGGCTTGAGAAATGAAAGAATTTACTGCGTTCTGCCAGTCATTGAAAGATATAATAGATAGTCATCCGCAATTAGATATTGAAGGTGCAAGAAAAATTGTGCAACAGATTAATGAGTTTCTTTATACCACTCATCCTGATATTGGAACGATTGAAAAGTTCGGTAACAAGTTTGATTATTTTTCGGACTTTCATAAATTCTGGTACAAATATCATAAAGAAATTCTGAATTGTGAGATAGACGAATATATCTGCGAAAAGGTAGCTGATGCGCTGCATTCTATTTTTATTCAGACTAATGGAAAGGCATTTACCTCGATTTATGACACGTGTGGACTTTCGGATGAAGATGTATGTCGTGTGCGCTTTTTGACTGCAAATCAGGATTTCAGGGGCTCACGTAGTTTCTCATTTCTGGCAGATGTGTTTGAATGTGACAATGCTATTTTTGATGAAAACAATATCCTGGCTGATCCGGAGGATTTTCTGAAAAAAATAGATGTGGGAGCATTGTCACAGAATGATAAGCGATTGAAATATGCGACTAATATTGCGCAGTTCCTTCTTACGCATAAATGTACACCGTATGAACTTCTTGAAAAATATAATCGGGATATTTATACATTGCGCAATGACCTGATAGCTTGTAATGCGGGTTATGGCAATAAGAAGGCAGATATGTTTGTGCGGGATATGGTGGTATTGGGTATCTGGCAAAATGTGACGGGTTTTGAACGTATCAATGTGGCCAGTGATGTGAACACGATTAAAGTTGCGCTGAGAACCGGTATTATTCGGACAGCTATCCCGTTAGTTTCAAGTTTCTTGGATATTTTCTGTTATCAATATGAGTATATTGATGAGATGAATGCTGCTGCATGGCGGCGTGTGTGGGAAATTTGGACGAAAAAATATCCACAAGAAAGTATCTCAAGTCCTTGTTTGATGGATTATTTTGTTTATAACGTAGTGGGGCGTCAGTTCTGTAAAGAGAGTCTTGTCTTTTTTGCTTGCCCTAATGGGCATGTTTTTAAATGGCATTCTTCTCGAAATACGACCTGCCAGGTGTGTTATAAACAAGGGATTAGAAGGGTTCCTGCCTCTATAGTGAGGAAATGTATGCCTTGTGAAGATGAAGAAGGTTTTATTGCAATACAGAATACGGAATATGTCAGAGCTTTGCCGAGTGGCCAGAAACTTACGGAATGTCCGTTTACTGCTATTTGTAATGATAAAAAGCATTTGAGACCTCCCAAATCTATTAGTATTATGGGGCAGACAGGATGGCAGTCTGCCTATGCTAACAAAGGGGAAGGCGGTGGTGGCTTAATGGCTTAATAATTAAAAATTCTATGATTGAACCTTATTATAAATCGGCAAATAACGATTTTCTGCTGGCTAAAGGAGATTCATTTAAACTGTTGCAAGAGTTTGATTTTAAGTTTGATATGATCTTTGCTGATCCACCTTATTTTTTGTCCGATGGGGGGATTAGTTTGCAATCGGGTAAGGTAGTATGTGTAAACAAAGGAAAGTGGGATGAATCTAGATCTCCGGAAGAGGTTCAGGTATTTAATAGGGAATGGTTACGCTTGTGTCGTGAGAAACTCAAGGACAATGGGACTATTTGGATTAGTGGAACGTATCATAATATATTTTCTGTAGCTAATTGTCTGACAGAGCTTGGGTATAAGATTCTGAATGTGATAACCTGGCAGAAAACAAATCCACCGGCAAATATATCTTGTAGATTTTTTACTTATAGTACGGAATTCATTATATGGGCGCGGAAGCTGAAGAAAGTGCCCCACATTTATAATTATGAATTAATGAAAACCGTTAATGATAATAAGCAGATGACGGATGTCTGGAGACTGCCTGCTATTGGACGTTGGGAGAAGTCATGCGGAAAGCATCCCACTCAGAAACCTTTATCGGTGTTGGCACGTATCATTCTATCATCAACAAATGAAAATGCGTGGGTGTTTGACCCATTTGCCGGTAGTAGTACTACGGGGATTGCAGCTAATCTGTGTGGAAGGCGATATTGCGGTATTGAACAGGAAGAAGAGTTTTGTGCATTGAGCAAAGCCAGGCGTGAGGAGTTGGAGGATGTCGCCGTTCGTAGAAATTTGCGTAATCACATTGCAGATTTTAAAGTAATTGATTCATTTTGTGAAGATGAGATGCCTTCTATACTTCGTGATGAGTATATTGGTGAGTATGGAAAGTTACCCTTTGATTGATGTGATTATTAATGCTATCCGCAGAACTGATAAGGAAATAGTATTATGAAAGCCGTTTCAAGGTATTGCAAGCTCTATATGATTATATAACTATCCTCTTTAGTTATATTAACTATAAATATTAGTTTATAAACTAAAAATTTTAGTTCTTTGCAATAACCAATTGAAACGGATATGAAAACACTTACTGCCAAAGAAGAAGAAATCATGGGATTTTTCTGGGAGAAAGGTCCGATGTTTGTCAAACAGCTGGTGGAACTTTACGAAGAACCCCGGCCGCACTTCAATACCCTGTCGACCATTGTAAGGGGATTGGAAGAAAAAGGCTACCTGTCGCATACAGCGTTTGGTAATACCTACCAGTATCATGCCGTAGTGTCGGAAGAGGAATTCCGACGGAAAACCCTGCGTGGGGTCATCTCCAAATATTTCAACAACTCTTTCTTAGGGGCTGTTTCCTCGCTGGTGAAAGAAGAAGACATTTCGGTGGAGGAACTCAAGGAACTCATCCGTCAGGTGGAAGAGGGACAGAACGAGAAACCACAATAAAACACGTCTGCTTATGGGAACCTTTTTAGTCTATATACTCAAGTCGGCTGTCTGCCTGGCGATGTTCTATCTGTTCTATCGCCTGCTGCTCAGCAAGGAAACTTTCCATCGTTTCAACCGGATGGCTTTGCTGGGAGTAATGCTGCTCTCATGCCTGCTGCCTTTGGTAAAGGTGACGGTGGAACAGGCTTCGCCGGTAAATGCACAAGTGATGTCGATGGAAGACTTGCTGCTGATGTACCAATGGAATAGCGAAGCGGTAGTGGTGGAAGAGGGAAGTCGCCCGTTCCACTGGCAGGAAGGGCTGGTGTTAGTCTATTTTGCGGGCTTGTTTTTTGTCATCGTCCGTCACCTCTGGTCGCTGGGACGCATGCTTTATCTCATTCGTCACAGCCGGTGTGAAAGGTTAGACAACGGTGTATGCTTGGTAGTTCACCGTCGCAAACTGGCTCCTTTCAGCTGGATGCGCTACATCGTGATCTCGGAAACAGACCTGAAGGAAAGCGGACATCACATTCTGGTGCACGAAATGGCCCACATCCATCACCGTCACTCATGGGACTTGTTGCTGACCGAAGCCTGTGCCTGGCTGCAATGGTTCAATCCGGCCATCTGGCTGCTCAAGCAGGAGTTGCAGAACATCCACGAATACGAAGCCGACGAAGAAGTTCTCCGTCAGGGCATCAATGCGAAAGAATATCAAATGCTATTAATAAAAAAAGCCGTTGGCGCAAGGCTCTACTCTATTGCCAACAGCTTTAATCACAGTTCACTTAAAAAACGTATCACTATGATGATTCGAAAAAAATCCAATCCGTGGGCACGTGCCAAGTACCTCTATGTACTTCCGTTGGCAGCCGTTACCGTAGCTGCTTTTGCCCGTTCTGAAATCTCTCAACCACTCGATGAGATTTCAAGTGTCAAAGTTAATGATTTATCGGCAGTTTTGGAAACGTATGCCGATAAAAATGTGTCGAATCCCGCCGAAAAGACCAAACTGAAGATGAAGGTGGTGGATGAGAAAGGAAAACCCATCATTGCAGCAACCGTACTTGTGGCGAATACGACCAACGGGACCATTACCGACGAAAACGGTAACTTCACGCTGGAAGTCGGCACCGACCAAAGCATCCAGGTGGCCTACATCGGTATGAGTACGGTTAACATGTCGGTCAAAGACTGTCTGAAGAAAGCCGACCAGACAATTGTCTTGACTGAAAGCGACACAAAGAAAGATGTGAAGGTGGTAGCGCCTGCTCCGCAAGCTGTGGTGTCGGACGACCAGACGTTTAGCGTAGTGGAGCAGATGCCGGAATATCCGGGTGGTATGCGTGCTGGTCTGGAATTTATGGCACGCAATCTCAGATATCCTACAAAAGCACAGGAAGCCGGTAAGCAGGGGCGTGTCATCGTGCAGTTTGTGGTAAGGAAAGACGGTTCGCTGAGCGATTTCAAGGTGCTCCGTCCGGTCGACCCGTGGCTGGATGCCGAAGCTATCCGCGTAATCAGCACCATGCCGAAATGGAAGCCGGGCATGCAGGACGGAAAGCCGGTCAGCGTGAAATTTACTCTCCCGGTGACTTTCATGCTGGAGGGAACCAACAACAAGCCGAAGGCAAGCGACAATGACGTCGTAGTAGTGGGATATGGAGTCACTCCGGCTCCTCAGAAAAACGAAGTTCCGGCAGCAATCGTCCAAATGTTTCAGAACGGAAAGGACGGTCAGGGAAAAGAAGAAGCATTGCCGATGGTGCTGATAGACAAAACGGAGGCCTCCACCGAAACAATGAACAAGCTCGACCCTCAGTGTATTGAATCAATCACTGTATTGAAAGACGCAGATGCTACCGCAATATATGGCGAAAAAGGAAAGAATGGCGTGATTCTCATCACTACCAAAAAGAAATAAAAACACTCTCTATCTAAAAGAAACGCGCAAGGGTATTTGAAAATATCCTTGCGCGTTCTCTTTTAGTTTTCAGAGGTTTCTTTAAAGTGTGACACCATTCTTAAAAATGGCAATCTCACGGTAGTTCTTCTTCTCATTGTTCACAGGCTCTCCGCTGGCCACCTGAATCACATAATCAATGAAACGACGGCAGGTGATTTCCATCGGCTCGTTTTCTACGATGACTCCGGCATTGAAGTCAATCCATCCGGGCTTGTGCGCCGCCAGGTTGGAGTTGGTAGAAATCTTCATGGTAGGTACGAAGGTACCGAATGGCGTACCGCGTCCTGTAGTGAACAACACGATGTGGCAGCCGGAAGAGGCGAGGGCCGTAGCAGCTACAAGGTCATTGCCCGGAGCCGAGAGCAGGTTCAAGCCTTTTGTCTGCAAGCGTTCTCCGTAAGCCATCACACCCGATACGTAACTCTTTCCGCATTTCTGTGTGCAACCCAGTGCTTTTTCTTCCAGGGTAGAGATACCTCCGGCCTTATTACCCGGCGAAGGATTCTCGCCCACGGGCTCTCCATGTGAAAGAAAGTATTCCTTGAAATCATTAATCAGACTCACCGTCTGGTTGAACAGTTCCGTAGTACGGCAACGGTTCATCAGGATGGTTTCTGCCCCGAACATTTCGGGAACCTCAGTCAGTACCGAAGTTCCTCCCTGCGCAATCAGGTAGTCGGAGAACATGCCCAGCAGCGGATTGGCCGTAATGCCCGAGAAGCCGTCGGAGCCACCACATTTCAGTCCCACACGCAACTCAGAGAGGGGCACATCGGTACGCTCGTCCTGACAGCACTTGGCATACAGTTCACGCAAGATGCGCATACCTTCTTCGTATTCATCGTCTACCTTCTGTGCTACCATGAAGCGGATACGGTCTTCGTCATACGTACCGACAAATTCACGGAACACATCGGGCTGGTTATTCTCACATCCTAATCCTACTACCAGCACGGCTCCGGCATTGGGATGAAGCACCATGTCGCGCAGAATCTTCTTCGTATTCTCATGGTCTTCGCCCAACTGCGAACAGCCGTAGTTATGCGGGAAAGCCACAATGGCATCCACTCCCTTTCCTCCGTCCGTCTCGCGGCGAAGGCCCTCGGCCAACTGGTTCACGATACCGTTCACACAGCCCACGGTCGGGATAATCCAGATTTCGTTACGCACGCCGATGTCTCCGTTCCGACGGCGATATCCCTTGAACGTGCGGTGTTCCACCGGAATGTCCGTGTGCACCTCCACAGGCTGGTAAGTATAATCCAGCAGTCCTGCCAGATTAGTCTTAATTTCTTTCTCGCTCACCCATGTACCTTCGGGCACATCGGTAGTAACATGACCGATAGGGTAGCCGTATTTAATGATATTCTCTCCGGCCTGGAAATTCTTCAGCGTCACCTTGTGGCCGGCAGGCACATCCGTGCGCAGGGTAATCACCCGTCCGTCTGCCTCGATGGTTTCTCCTGTATGAAGGGGAGAAATAGCCACCGCCACGTTATCAGCCGGGTTGATTCTCAAATAAGTTGTTTTCATATTAATAGTGATGTAATCAGGTTATTCGTTGACATGTGCATCGAAATAGAAATCGATGTTTTCCGTCGTAATCAGGTTGATGGGCATGTAGTTGCAGTCCTTCACCTTCTTGCGCAGAATCAGGTGGTTGCACAGACATTCAATGCTGTTGTATCCCTGCACGGTAGGCTGCTGAGCTATGACAAAGTCAATGCTTCCAGCTTTCAGGCAAGCCACGTTGCGACGCAGCAGGTCGTAGCCCATAAGGTGGAAGTCCGTACGTCCGTGACGCTGCATATACTCACCGATGATATACGCCTTCGAGTTGAAGGTGATACCGCACTTCACGTTCGGATGCGCCGCAAAGAAATCATCCAGCAACGAAGCATCTTCACCCGGCTGTTTGGCATAGAGGTTCAGTTCCCACATTTTCAGTTCCGGACAGTGCTCCTTCATATATTCATAGAAACCCTCTTCACGATGGAGCTGCTGGTTCGAACCCAGACGTCCTTCGTTTATCTGACGGAAGAGGACAATCTCCGGCTCGCCTTTTGCCAGCAGACGCAACATGCGGGCGGCAAAGTATCCGCTCCGCTGGGCATGCTGTCCGTAGAAAGCCAGCGGTTCCAGTCGGGCAATATTCGAATCAATAAACACATACGGAATGCCGGCTTCACGCAGCAGGTTGACAAACTGCTCCGTTTCTTCTTCCACGGTAGGCGAAAGGATAACTCCGTCGGGCTGTGCGTCCAGAATGCGCATACCACTTTCTATAAAGGCGCCCGACTCATACTGGTCATAATAATAATCCGACAGAGAAACATTGAAATCGGAAAAGCGGGTGATGGCCTGTTGCATGCCGCGCTCCACATCTTTCCAATAGTCCCCCTCATTGTGCGAAGGAAGCAGATAGGCAAATCTGTATTTCTTGTTCGAAGCCAGCGCACTGGCATACATGTTGGGCTGATAGTTCAGCTTCTTCAATATTTCTTCCACTTTAATGCGGCTGGATTCGGACACACCGCTCCGGGAGTGAAGTACACGGTCTACTGTTCCCACCGATACTCCGGCCATCTGGGCGATGTCCTTGATTCGGATTCTATCTTGCTGTTTCTCCATGCGTTCTTACCTTATTATATTGTACAATCTGTGCATTCAGTAAAAAATCAATTTTTTCGATACAAATATATAACTTATTTTGGTTTTTAAAAAATAAACCGTACCTTTGTGTGCGTACACAAAATAGATATTTCAAAAGCAACCGATGAAAGAATCGTTTTTGTGATACGAGTTAAGAACTACATTATTAATCACATAAGTATAAAAATATCTGGCAATGGGAAAAATTGTTACTTTAGGCGAAATCATGTTGAGATTGTCTACACCGGGCAATACTCGTTTTGTTCAATCAGACAGCTTTGACGTAGTTTACGGTGGAGGTGAAGCAAACGTAGCTGTGAGCTGTGCCAACTATGGTCATGAAGCATACTTCGTAACCAAATTGCCGAAACACGAAATCGGACAGTCAGCTGTAAACGCATTGCGCAAATACGGTGTGAAGACTGACTACATCGCCCGTGGTGGTGACCGCGTAGGTATCTATTACCTGGAAACAGGTGCTTCTATGCGTCCTAGCAAGGTTATCTACGACCGCGCTCACTCTGCCATCGCTGAAGCTGATTCTTGCGACTTCGACTTTGATGCTATCATGGAAGGTGCTGACTGGTTCCACTGGTCTGGTATTACTCCGGCTATCTCTGACAAGGCTGCTGAACTGACTAAATTGGCTTGTGAAGCTGCAAAACGTCACGGAGTAACAGTTTCTGTTGACTTGAACTTCCGCAAAAAACTGTGGACAAAAGAAAAAGCACAGTCTATCATGCGCCCGTTGATGCAATATGTAGACGTTTGTATCGGTAACGAAGAAGATGCTGAACTTTGCTTAGGCTTCAAACCAGATGCTGACGTAGAAGGCGGTAAGACCGATGCAGAAGGCTACAAGGGAATCTTCACAGCCATGGCTAAGGAATTCGGATTCAAGTATGTAATTTCTACTTTGCGTGAATCTTTCTCTGCTACTCACAACGGCTGGAAGGCTATGATTTACAACGGTGAAGAATTCTATACTTCTAAGCGTTACGACATCGACCCGATTATTGACCGTGTAGGTGGTGGTGACTCATTCTCAGGTGGTATTATCCACGGCTTGCTGACCAAAGCTACTCAGGGCGAAGCATTGGAATTCGCAGTAGCAGCCTCAGCATTGAAGCACACTATCAACGGCGACTTTAACCTGGTATCTGTAGAAGAAGTAGAAGCACTGGCTGGTGGTGACGCTAGCGGTCGCGTACAGAGATAATCACTCAAACAAACAACATTTCATTTAAGGTTAAAAAAATGGCTAAATTCGATAAAATTGCAGTGTTGAACAAGATTGGTTCAACAGGTATGGTTCCTGTATTCTATCACAAGGATGCAGAAGTAGCAAAGAAAGTGGTAAAGGCTTGCTATGACGGTGGTGTACGTGCATTTGAATTCACCAACCGTGGTGACTTTGCACACGAAGTATTTGCTGAAGTAGTGAAATTCGCAGCAAAAGAATGTCCGGAAATGGCAATGGGTGTAGGTTCTATCGTAGATCCTGCTACTGCTTCTCTGTACATCCAGCTGGGCGCTAACTTCGTGGTAGGTCCGTTGTTCAACCCTGAAATCGCAAAAGTCTGCAACCGTCGTCTGGTGGCTTACACTCCGGGATGCGGTAGCGTATCAGAAGTAGGTTTTGCACAGGAACTGGGCTGCGACCTCTGCAAAATTTTCCCGGGCGACGTACTGGGTCCGAAACTGGTAAAAGGTTTGCTGGCTCCGATGCCATGGTCTAAACTGATGGTAACCGGTGGAGTAGAACCGACTCAGGAAAACCTGACTTCATGGATTAAGGCAGGAGTATTCTGCGTAGGTATGGGTTCTAAGTTGTTCCCGAAAGACAAGGTAGCTGCTGAAGACTGGACTTACGTCACAGAAAAATGTAAGGAAGCATTGGCTTACATTGCAGAAGCTCGTAAATAATACAGAAATTCATTTTGTTTAAAGGTGTATAAGTGAGAAGCCTCGCTACGTCCGGAAGGGTGCAGCGGGGCTTTCTCATGCCCGCAAGTGAAGGAATATTCATGAAAAAATACAAAAACGAATACTTCCTGCATGGATATGTGCGCGAAAAATCCTATCTTTGCATGAAATTTTTCGCGAAATATGAAAATTAAGGAAATTGTGAATGCCCTTGAGATATTCGCGCCTCTGCCTTTACAGGACGGATTCGACAATGCCGGACTGCAAATCGGATTGACAGACGCGGAAGCTACAGGGGCTTTGTTGTGTCTGGACGTAACCGAAGCCGTGGTAGATGAAGCCATCGCACTGGGATATAACCTGATTGTATCTCACCATCCGCTCATCTTCAAGGGCTACAAATCGATTACCGGACGTGACTACGTGGAACGCTGCATCCTGAAGGCTATCAAGAACGACATCGTGATTTTCTCGATGCACACCAACCTGGACAACGCACCGCAGGGCGTCAACTTCAAGATTGCCGAGAAAATCGGACTGAAGAACGTAAGAATTCTGGAACCGAAAGAAAACCAGCTGCTGAAACTGGTTACCTTCGTACCGCAGGCACAGGCCGATGAGGTACGTAATACCTTGTTTGAAGCCGGATGCGGGTGCATTGGCAACTACGATTCCTGCAGCTATAATCTGGAAGGAAAGGGCACTTTCCGCGCACAGCCGGGCACACATCCTTTCTGCGGAGAAATCGGCCAGTTGCACGAAGAGCATGAGGTACGGATTGAAACCGTGCTGCCGGCATTCCTAAAAGGGAAGGTGCAGAAAGCCCTCGTCGAAGCACATCCTTACGAGGAACCGGCCTACGACTTCTATCCCTTGCAGAATGAATGGACACAGGCAGGAGCGGGCATCGTAGGTGAACTGGAAGAACCGGAAACCGAAACCGATTTCCTTCGCCGGATAAAGAAGCTGTTCGAGGTGGGCTGTGTAAAACATTCGCGCATGACAGGACGCCTCATCCAGACTGTCGCCCTCTGTGGAGGAGCAGGAGCCTTCCTGCTGCCCAAGGCCGTAAGAGCCCATGCCGACGTGTTCCTGACAGGCGAAGTGAAATACCACGACTATTTCAGCTACGAGAACGACATTCTCATTGCAGAGATAGGACACTACGAAAGCGAACAATATACAAAAGATTTATTATATTCAATCATACGGGAAAAGTTTCCGACACTCGACGCCCAGCTGACGCGTGTCAATACCAATCCCATAAAATACTTGTAGAAAACTATGGCTAAAGAAGCAAAGAAAGATCCGAATGAATTGAGTGTGGAAGAAAAGCTGAAAGCACTCTACCAGTTGCAAACCATGTTGTCGGAGATTGACAAAATCAAGACACTGAGAGGAGAGCTTCCGCTGGAAGTGCAGGACCTGGAAGACGAAGTGACGGGTCTGAGCACACGCATCGAGAAAATCAAGGCTGAAATCGAAGAACTGAAGTCAAACGTAGCCAGCAAGAAAATCGAAATTGAAACTGCCAAGGCTTCTATCGAAAAGTACAAGAGCCAGCAGGACAACGTACGTAACAACCGTGAATACGACGTACTGACTAAGGAAATCGAATTCCAGAGCCTGGAAGTGGAACTCTGCGAAAAGCGTATCCGTGAATATACAGCCGGCATCAAGTCGAAAGAAGAGGAAATCGTAAAGAGCGAACAGTTGCTGGAAGAAAGAAAGAAAGACCTGGAAGTAAAGAAGAACGAACTGGACGAAATCATCTCAGAAACCAAGCAAGAAGAAGAAAAACTGAGAGAAAAAGCCAAGAATCTGGAAGCTACCATCGAACCACGTCTGCTTCAGGCTTTCAAGCGTATCCGTAAGAACTCACGCAACGGTCTGGGTATTACTTACGTGCAGCGTGACGCTTGTGGCGGTTGCTTCAACAAGATTCCGCCTCAGAAACAGCTCGACATCCGTATGCGCAAGAAAATCATCGTATGCGAATACTGTGGCCGTATCATGATTGACCCGGAACTGGCTGGTGTAGAAACAGAAAAGCATCTGGAAACAAAAATGAAATAAGCGTCAGACTTCCGTCTGACAGCAGAAGAAGGGATTCCCGCTCAGGGGATTCCTTCTTTTTTATGCACTATAAATCTGCATAACGGGGAATGTCCGGGAGAAAATAATACGTATTCCGTGCATAGTCGATGCGGCAGCAGTAGTGACGAAGCCCGTTGCTCACCACCAGGTAATCCACCTTCAGCACCATGTTGTAACGGGTAATCTGGTCAAAGACAGCCTGCGTAATCTCCACCGAAGGAGCCTTGTATTCCACAATCATCTGCGGAGTCAGGTCGCGCCGGTAGAGCACCGTATCACAGCGTTTCTTCGTCCCGTTCAGGTTGATTTGTATCTCATTGGCCAACAGTCCTTGCGGATACCCCTTTTCCTTCAGCAGGAAATTCGTAAAATGCTGGCGTACCCACTCCTCCGGAGTCAGCGCTACATACCGGCGGCGAAGCACGTCAAATATCACGTTCTTTCCCTCTCGCTGGGCAATCTTGGTCTCAAAAGCAGGCAGGTTCAATGCAAACATAAGCGTTCTTCTATTACGAAGCAAAGATACTCCATTTTCTCAAAAGTACATAAAAGCTGAATTATTTTCCAAAAACCGAAGGTCTCCGGTAAGAGAAAATCCCAAATTCTTTTTTCTGTTTGCATTATTATTGTACATTTGCGTTTAAGGAAGATAATATCATCTTCCCAATATTTTATTTGGCAACACAAATTCTGAGAGCTAATGAAAACAAAAGAAGAAATCGTAGCAAACTGGCTCCCGCGTTATACCAAGCGGAAACTGGAAGACTTTGGTGAGTACATCTTGTTGACAAACTTCAATAAATACGTCGAAATCTTTGCCGAACGGTTCAACGTGCCCATTTTAGGACGCGATGCCAACATGATTTCGGCCCATGCAGAAGGCATGACCATTATCAACTTCGGCATGGGAAGTCCCAATGCAGCCATCATCATGGACCTGCTTAGTGCCGTACATCCGAAAGCCTGCCTGTTTCTGGGCAAGTGCGGAGGTATCGACAAGAAGAACCAGATAGGCGACCTGATTCTGCCTATCGCGGCCATCCGTGGCGAAGGAACATCGAACGATTATTATCCGCCTGAGGTGCCGGCTCTTCCGGCCTTTATGCTCCAGCGTGCCGTATCTTCGGCCATCCGTGACCACTCACGCGACTACTGGACCGGAACGGTGTACACCACCAACCGCCGCATCTGGGAACACGATGAGGAGTTCAAGAAATACCTGCTGAAGACCCGTGCCATGGCAGTGGATATGGAAACGGCGACTTTGTTCACCACCGGATTTGCCAACCACATTCCTACGGGTGCCCTGCTGCTCGTGTCCGACCAGCCCATGATTCCGGAAGGCGTGAAAACGGAGCAGAGTGACAGCATGGTGACCAAGAATTTCGTGCATGAACACGTAGAAATCGGTATCGATGCCCTGCGCATGATCATCGATGAAAAGAAGACCGTGAAACACCTGAAATTTGACTGGTAAACCGACGAAAATGGCAAAGGAAGTCACTTACGAAGAGATTGTACGCAACCTGAAGAACCGCATCTATGCGCCCGTATATTTCCTCATGGGCGAAGAGGATTACTACATCGACCGGATTGCCGACTACATCATCGACACCGTGCTCAGTGAAACGGAAAAGGAATTCAACCTGACCGTCACATACGGGGCCGATACGGATGTGGCTAACGTCATCAACGCCGCCAAGCGTTACCCGATGATGTCGGAATACCAGGTGGTAGTGGTAAAGGAAGCACAGAGCCTGAAACGCATCGAGGAGCTGGCTTTCTACCTGCAGAAGCCCCAGAAATCGACCATACTGGTGGTATGCTACAAGCACGGCAGCATTGATCGCCGGAAGAAACTGGCCGCCGAAATCGAGAAAAACGGGGTACTGTTCGAATCGCGGAAGCTCAAGGACAGTCAGATTCCCGGTTTCATCTCCTCATACCTGAAGCGGAAGAAAGTGGAAATCGAGCCCAAGGCATCGGAAATGATGGCCGAGTTTGTAGGAGCCGACCTGAACCGTATGGCCGGCGAACTGGAGAAGCTTATCCTGACACTGCCGGAAGGCGCACGCCGCATCACACCGGAACAGATTGAGCGGAACATCGGTATCAGCAAAGATTACAACAACTTTGAGCTGCGGAGCGCACTGGTGGAAAAGGACGTGCTGAAGGCCAACAAAATCATCAAATACTTCGAGGAGAATCCCAAGAACAATCCGCTACAAATGACACTGGCCATTCTGTTCAACTTTTTCTCGAACCTGATGCTGGCCTATTATGCACCTGAGAAATCAGACCAGGGAATAGCGGCTCAGTTAGGCTTGAAAAGTCCGTGGCAGGCGAAAGAATACATGGCAGCCATGCGACGTTATTCAGGCGTAAAGGTGATGCAAATCATCCATGCCATTCGCGAATGCGACGCCCGGTCGAAAGGTATAGGCAATCCTTCCACGCCCGATGGAGAATTACTGCGCGACTTGATTTATTTCATTCTTCATTAACCGAAACTGAATCTCTGAAAAGAGGAAAGCAATACGCTGTACAAGCGGCATACATCTGAAAAAGACCGGATGTATGCCGCTTTTTCGTTTTTCACGAGAATTGAAAAATCAGGAGGAGAATACAAATGGACGTCAAATTTTCAATTCTCACGAAGTTTCCCTACAAACGGTAAATTACAGATAGAAGTGGAAGGTACAAAATACAAATGTAATCACTTATTTGTGTAGAATTGGATGATTTACATTTGTATTCTGCCTATTTATCCGCCACAAATGTAAATTTTAGCAAACGGGTAGGGGAGATATTACACTGATACAATGCAATTTACAAGAATAAAGTGTTACTTATCTAAATGTAAACGAATAAATATAACATGCAGCTTTAAGAAGCATAATACACTGAATACCAGCATATTTTAGAATAATATCTACAAATCTGTTCAATAAAACAACCTGAAAGAGCGAATAAACTCTTATTTTTCCCATATATACACATGTATACAATTATAATATACTAATATCCAACCCAATAACCGACTAAACTAAAGTTAATTACAAATGTATTTACACTTGTATAAAAGCGTAAATGTACAATTGGAATGATATGATTTACACTTGTAACAATGTAAATTTAGATTTATAAATTTGCATTTCTAAATTTAAAGAATTACTTTTGTAATCAACAAACAAAGCCATTTCCATTTGTATATGAAGGACCGGATTCTAAAAGTCATGCAAAAAGAGGGTTTATCGAATGCCGAATTCGCCGAAAAGATAGGCATCTCCACCTCTTCACTGTCGCACATCTTCAGCGGGCGAAACAAACCCAGCCTGGAAGTCGTCATGCGCATCCATAAAGCATGTCCGTACATCAACATCAACTGGCTGCTCTACGGTGAAGGCGAAATGGAAGAAAGTGCTCCCGCCGTAACAGGCATGGACTTGTTCTCACAACCGCTCGAGAATCCGAAAAACACGACCGAAGAGCCGGCTCACTCCGATTTTCGCAAGGAGAACGAGGTTCCCACCGTGGTTTATCCGCCAAAAGAGATTATCAGAGAGGAAGTTAAGTACATCGAAAAGCCGCATCCGAAGATTACCGAAATACGTATTTTCTTCGACAACGGCACATACGAGGTATTCAAACCCGAAAAATAAGTCCCCGAACGACAAAAGCACCCGCCAAGGTGTTAGGCATATAAAAGGTAAATTCGTATCTTTGCGCGAAAGAAACGAATTTACCTTTTTTTATATGAAGAAATACATCTTAGATTTGATAGTCACCGAGAACACTCGCCTGCACGCGAACTACGTTCTCATCAAGCTGACGCAAGAGGCTCCCTTGCCCGAAATGCTTCCGGGACAGTTTGCCGAAATCCGGGTGGACGGTTCGCCGACTACCTTCCTGCGTCGCCCCATTTCCATCAACTACGTAGATAGAGAGAAAAACGAAGTATGGTTCCTCGTCCAGCTTGTGGGCGACGGTACCCGTAAACTGGCTACCGTACAGAAAGGCGATACAGTAAACGTAGTGCTCCCGCTGGGCAACGGATTCACCATGCCAGCTTCTGCCGATACCAAGGTGCTGCTCGTGGGCGGCGGTGTAGGTACGGCTCCCATGCTCTACCTGGGCGAAGCGCTCCTGAAGCAGGGATGCAAACCCACCTTCCTGCTGGGTGCCCGCTCGAAGAACGACCTGCTCCAGCTGGAACAGTTTGAAGCCCTCGGCGACGTATACACCACCACCGAAGACGGCAGCATGGGCGAAAAGGGATACGTCACCATGCACAGCGTACTGAAAGCACAGAAGTTTGACATGATTTACACCTGCGGCCCGAAACCCATGATGATGGCAGTGGCCAAGTATGCCAAAGCAGAAGGCATCGAATGCGAGGTGTCACTGGAAAACACCATGGCCTGCGGCGTCGGAGCCTGCCTCTGCTGCGTGGAAAAGACAGACGAGGGACATGTGTGCGTATGTAAAGAAGGTCCGGTATTTAATATAAAGAAACTATTATGGCAGATTTAAGCGTAAACATCGGTAAATTGAACTTGTCGAACCCGGTCATGACCGCATCGGGTACATTCGGATATGGACTGGAGTTTCAGGACTTCGTGGACCTGGAGAAAATCGGAGGTATCATCGTGAAGGGAACCACACTTCACCACCGTGAAGGAAACCCTTACCCGCGTATGGCCGAAACGCCCATGGGTATGCTCAATGCCGTGGGATTACAGAACAAAGGCGTGCATTATTTCGTGGACCATATCTATCCGCAAATTAAGGACATCCGTACGAACATGATTGTAAACGTGTCCGGCTCACAGGTGGAAGACTATGCGGAGACGGCTTCCATCATCAACGAACTGGAAAACATCCCGGCCATCGAGCTGAACATTTCCTGCCCGAACGTGAAGCAGGGAGGTATGGCTTTCGGTGTAACAGCTCACGGAGCTGCCGAAGTGGTGAGTGCCGTGCGTAAAGTCTACAAGAAGACACTGATTGTAAAACTGTCGCCCAACGTGACAGACATCACCGAGATTGCCCGTGCCGTAGAAGGTGCCGGGGCCGACAGCGTGTCGCTCATCAACACCCTGCTGGGTATGGCCATCGATGCAGAAAAGCGTCGTCCTATCCTGTCGACCGTGACCGGAGGTATGAGTGGTGCTGCCGTGAAACCCATCGCCCTGCGCATGGTATGGCAGGTAGCTAAAGCCGTAAACATTCCGGTAGTAGGTCTGGGTGGTATCATGAACTGGAAGGACGCCGTAGAATTCCTGCTAGCAGGTGCCACTGCCATCCAGATTGGTACAGCCAACTTCATTGATCCGGCCATCACCGTGAAAGTGGCTGAAGGCATCAACGACTATCTGGACCGTCACGGATACAGTTCCGTACGCGACATCATCGGTGCACTGGAAATCTGAAAACAACACTTTTCAAGGCCCGAAAACAAGCATAAAAAAACGTCCTTGCGTTCGTCACAAAACGCAAGGACGTTTTCTTTTAAACGCAAGTGCGTTTTACCTAAAACGTAAAGGCGTTTTAAATGAAACGAACTTGCGTTTTTTTGAGAGGGAAAGAGCCGCTGTAAGGTGTACTGGGAATCACTTGAATAATTACTTCAACACCTAATCCTGCTGGTATCCGGACATACTTTTGATATAACTCCATTTTGACAAAAAAGATAATTCAACTTTTCCTTCACTGCTTATTATCGTAATCTTATTCTTATCAATTGCTATTTTCTCACTTTTTAAAATACATTCTTTTTTAAAGTCTTCATCTATATTAAACTCAATGAATTTTACACTTAGAAAACCGAATACAAACTGAACTATATTTATCTTTCTTTCTATCCACTTAGAAGGCATATCTTTAGGCATGTCCTTTATATCAAATCTTATATCTAACTCAATGTCTTCACCTGTTATTATTGTAAATTCATGGATATATATAGATTCCAAATCTGGCAAAATACCGTTATACAGTTTTTCTACTTTTTCTTTTCCATCAATAATTGACCACATAAATATTTTTATTATTCATTTATCATAAATATAATGTTTTCTGTACCTGGATATATTACATACCGAGCATTTTACCCCAAAGAGGTACTGTGTCCATTACTTCCATAATTTACTTTCTGTTTTAGGAAATATTTTGGGAAGTGAAAATAAGATATTTATATGACTTCTCAAAATAGAAATATAGGGATCTCTTAAACCATCGTTTTGAGGAATTATCAGAGATGTAGAATTTTTGATATAATTATCAACTAATATCAAGAAATAACATCTGTAGTAAATGTTGGTGGTATCCCTAAAAGAGATTTATATTCTTGATATTAAAAATGGTCTGAAGTACTTTCCATGACCTTCTTTTTTCGCTATTTTTGTAGGGTAAAACAGATGGGATAGTTATAAACGAAAAAACCCGTTCTTGATGAACGGGTATATCCTTAACTTGGTTACGTGTTTTGATAACAGAGGCTTTACCAAGCATTACAATGCAAAGGTACGGTTTTTATTTGAATAAGCAAAATGAAATATAAAAAAGTAGTCAGATTATATTCTAATTCGAGAGTTTCCAAATATTACAAGGCGACCAACCGCAACAAAAACAAGGCAGTCATGCTCTATTTTGCCAACATGAAGATAGCACAGGCATTTCATCCGTTGCTGTCTTCCTTTGAGGTCATATTGCGTAACCAGTTGCATTATGCGCTGGCACGCCATTTCTCCGACGGAAACTGGATTATCAACCAGAAGTCCGGATTCATGGTTGCTTCTTCTCTGACATACACGAACAAGCGGACAAAGAAAAAAGTTACCAATGACTATATCTTAAAAGAAGTTCTGAAAGCAGAAAAGAAAATAGCCGACCGGGGGGTCAAGGTTACGACTGGCAGGGTAATAGCTGAACAGACCTTGGGATTCTGGAATAGTTTTTATGAAACGCACCACTATGCGCTTTTGGCTGGTGTACCATGCCGGATTTTCAAGAAGCTGCCTTCCGGGTACGGACGAAAGGAGATTAACGATATTATAGTGAAGGTTCGTGAACTGCGCAACCGCATCAACCATAACGAGCCGATATGTTTCGTAAATAGAAAATGCGACTTCTCCTATGTGAAGAATATGTATATGATAATTAGTGATTTTCTCACATGGATAGACCCAGAGATTATGCCCTCGCTAAGAGAGGTGGATAAAGTATGTAAGATAATAGAAAAAGAAGAAAATAAACAAAAACAATGATTGGTTCTTATTGGGCTTGGTGTCTCTTTGTTGCTTCATCTTACAAACGTTATGATATAAGTTTATTTGGACAAGATTTGTACGAGTTTCGTGTCATCAATTTGTTTGGCGAAATCCAATGAAGACCGACCTGCTTTATTTAAATGGTAAATATTTGCATTGTATTCGATGAATAGTTCTACCATTCGATAGTCACCTCTTGCATTAAATACCGCAGTCCACAAGGGATTATTGCCGTAGGCATCCTCAATATTAATATCCGCATTTTTGCTCAACAGCAACCTTGCTATCTCAATATTGAGGTATTGGGCACAGTAATGCAAAGGCGTTTGCCCATTTGAATCCTGATGATTTAGGTCTATATTCCTATTTATTAAATCTTTTGCTATGTCATTCTTGCAGGCGGCAATAGCCTCTTGCAGCAGATTTTGCTTATACTCATTACAGCAATCAATATCTACCCCAACAATACTCTTTTCGTACAGTGCGTATGTACCAAGTCTGATTATTGAGAAAATTTCATTATTTTTCATATTTATGTCTTTTATTTGTTTTTTCAATGATTCCTGTGTACTCCGAGTTTTCATTATATTAAGAAAAACATATTCCTAAAATACCAGCTAGTATTAAGAGAAAACCGGCACACCATATTCTATTCTTGCCATAATTATTATCATACAATGCTTTATCTACTTTTGTTCGAGGCGTATTTACACCTGTGAGAAAATTTGAATATATAACTTTTTTCCTCTTAACATATTTATAATATGTAAATCTTAATAATGCCCCCAAATAATCTGTTATCCATGCTTTTATCATATTTTCATTCTTATTGCTTTTCCTCCTAATACTCCAGTTGATTTATTTAGATTGTTTCAGTAACGTACAGTTTTCATCTTTATAGTCTTGTAGCTGGGAATTGTATATTAACAAATCCAGTCTTTTATGATTTAAGACCTCCAATGCAAAGGCAATTGAAATAGAATCTGTATCTATAATTATGATAGTCTAATACATTTTTTACACTCTCAAGTTTTAGTTAAAAACAAACCTATTAAATTTTGTATTAGCCATATAAGCCTTTACAAAATGCTCTGAAATAGGCCCGATTATTGAATCATTATTACAGCATTTCAATTTTTCACCAGATGATTTTATAACCCACCAATTATACGTTCTCCCTTCGCGTCTAATTATTATAGTTGAATCATTCCAATAAACTGCACGTACACTATCGATTACAGGGTCATGATCACTTGACAATTTACATTTTAAATAATGTGTAGCATAATAATCGTCAGGAGAATATATATAGTAGTCATCTACCAGTTTAATACTGGTTGGTGAACAACTTATAAGAAAAAAAAACAATATAAAATTAAACAATGTACCATTTTTTGAATGAGAAACTCCCAAATGAGAGAATCGCATTAACAGTTTTTCCAAATCTTTCTTATCCATGACTATTCTTTTATCTGACGATTAGTACTATTATTTCCGGATTTTCGCCAAAGATATTGTAAATCAATGGCTATTTACAAATATAGAATATATTTTCAATAATCTCTCATAAAAGACAGACTACCTTTGTAACAATTGAAAATTATTCAGAATCAAATGTTTAGTTGAATCTTCTACTCGTATTTATGGGGAAATAATGGTACTACTGTATGCTGGAAATCTTGAGCCCTTGTTTGTAGAAATATATCAAATTAAATATAGCTTGTCCAAATAGAATATAAATCAAATCCGAAAGGAAGATTGTCAATAATTTTATACTCATTCATGAATTATTGCTTTTATCTTGTTACGTTCCAGTGCCTTTAATAATAGGATTGTAGCTATTGTATGTCCATGCGCCTACATAAACGATGGATATTATTTTATTTTTACAAAGAAAATTTTATATACCTCAGATATATTTCTTTGAGAGTAATGTGGGGTCGCAGAATTGATATATAGTATAGAATCTCCGTTATCATAATAAGGAATCCCGAATTGGTCAACAATATTATTAGAATAAATCAATTTACACCACTCATCCATGCCTCCAACTTCCCATATACCATGAGAAGCTGCCATAAAAGGCACTGGGAAATTCAAAGAAAAGGTCATATCTCGATTGAAAGTCAGTATTAAATGTTTGTACTTATCTATTGAATCCTTATAAGTGCTAAGTTCCGTACGATATATATCTAATTTATATTCACCTACGATACTTCGTTTTTTATCCATTTTATAATCATCGTTGGATATGCCCCAATATAGTGCATATCCAATAATAAGGGACAATAATATAATTATCATTTTTTTCATTTAACCTTATCTTTGCTTTTTAAGAAATCGATGATTAGCATTTTATATTTATACTCACTTGTGCCAAATTCTGATAAATCCTCTAAATAATGCTATGCAAGTGGTATATCGTATCGAGTTTAAATACATATTTAAGTCAAAGGCAAGCGCAAACTGAGCCGAGAATACGCTTAATTTCCACAAATATACATAACATTCCTCATATCTCCGTGATGACGGCCAACAATATTACAATATGAAATTATTCATAATCATACAATTAGTTCACTATACGGTTGCCTCCCACCCAAATAGTAACGGTATTCTTCAATGAAGGATTACCTTATCGAGAATTCACCATTGTTCTTAAGAGTAATGTGATATTTATCTTTTTTGTATAGATAGTAAGATTCCTTCTTGAACCACGTATATACTTGTTTGTTGGTATGGTCCAATAAAGCAAAAGATATGGTATTGATTCTCGTAAGATTGTTATCCATTATGAAAGGTACATTCTTAACCGTTATATTTTTCTTGAATGGTCCCTTATATATTACTCCCCCTCGTATTATCATAAAGTCATAGCTTAGGGATGACATGTCTATAAGAGCTTTCATATCAAAGACAAACGAGATATCTTTCATCAGGATAGAGTCAGCGTCATAATTCTCTGAATAACCGGAAGTCTTGTAGTCAAGATAACCCGTGTAGTCCTCCTTAGAGACAAACGGATATTGCGGCTTCTCGCTTGGAAAGAATACAAGCAAACATATTGCATATATCGACAGGCACAACAGCGCATACAGTATTTTACGTGAAGACATATTTATTATCCGTTTATTGGTGCATCATTTCATATTATCAAGAGTATAACCAAAGTTACGAATTCTATATCGAATTATCAATCAGTCTATTAAAAGAAATATCTCTTTTTTCTATAGTAACTATCATTCATAGCCTGTTTATGATGTAACACTATACTAACGACAACATCCTTAAAACACCATACAGTAATAACATTATTCCTATAGCATACAACGCTAGGATATTAAAATATATTTGATCAAATCGAGGCTTCTCTACTTTACTTGTCAATTTTATAAATATGATGACATTCAGCCCTATTAGCATTATACATATATTTTCATACTTACTGAGAACAAGTTCAAGTAAACTAAAAATAGTTGAGACTATAACAATTATCCAGCAAATGCCATTCTTAATGCTACCTGTTGGATTTCTTTTCCGTATTGTAAATAGCATGACACAACTTATTATAAGTAGTACAATACTCCACCAGATTTTACTTTCCATATCACTTTATTTTAGATTTTTAGCAGTCTAACTTAACCGACTGATAAACAACATTTATCAAAACATTTGATTACTCTTTCCTTTTTTTATCGAATGGATAATCTTCTTTCCATGAATTTTCTTTTATGATATAGATGCAGCTTCTATCTTCAAAGACCTCATCGCTTATTTGACGAAAAGTAACGGCGTCGATATCATCCAGTTGCTTCCTGTCAAAGAAGACATGATGTTTGTCGGTTGCAATGCGCCCGTAAAAATAGAATGTGGCATTTTTTACGTCCAATGAATCTTTGAGGAAAGGTTCTCCATTCAAGAAAAGCATATCATTAACTAAATATTTGCCGACACCGATTTCCTCAAAACGCCGAATATCTATATCCCGGATAATTACAGAATCACCATAAATGACATTCCTGCCATTGCGGAAATAACAGTACCCCGGCTCGATAGGATGTTGTAAGGAGTCTATACGACATAAATCCCACGCTTGAGTTTTATTATTATACACGGTCAGATAGACATAGTTCTTATCAATAAACCAGTCTTCCCCTATAATTCTAAAACTGTTTCTGTCAACATCCGTTCTCTTATCATAGTGATAAACGTAGTCTTTATCCCGCATCCATTCGTCCTGTTTGGAACCGAGACGATACACAAAGTATTCTGCTGTTTCGACATCTATGCCACTGTGAGAAGGGCTTATGTAGGAACTGTATGAACCGCTACCCGAATAGTCTCGGATATATACATTGTCTTTATCCACAGCAACTCCACTGGCATTGATATGGAATGTTTTGGCATCTACGTTTTCTATCAACTTGTCTCCAAACCAGACATGGGTTGCATCCTTTGCCCATTGGTTATCTAATACCGTAAATGTTGATTCGTCCACATCTTTGAGGTAGCCCCAACTGCCGTGATTTATCAATTCAAGCGAATGTTCAACCGAGATATAGTATATTCCTCTGATATTTTTATAGTAGGTATAATAATCACTATCAACTTTATTACCTCTAGGAATAGGTAAAACTAAATACAGCGACACAAAAACAAACAGACCAATTATGGAAGCTATAATAGTTACTATTTTAGAATACATCTTTAATTCTTGTTTTTTCATCGCTTGCCTCCTTTCCGCCAAAGGGCTTAGAATAGTCGTATGATTAAGATAATGTCAATCAAAGATAGTGTATTATATTACGACCGGCGTTGTCGGAACATCTTCATCGATACAATGTCCATCCGCATCAAACAGACCAAATATCCTCTCAATCTCAGAAGTCAGCATTGCCGATAGCGAATCCCATGATTTAAGCGGTGTCGCATCATAGCGGTCACAATAGCATATCTTATCATCCAACGTATTGAGATAGAGTTTTGAGCCGTCATATTCATAAGTACCCAAAAGATACCATGAATCCAAATCGCTTCTGTCATAGGATGTCCTGCAACCATGCAATGCCAATGTGCAATTCATTATATCAAAGCCATTGGATACATTCATCAGAAAATCCTTGTAAACTTTAGGTATAGCGATTCCCAATCTCTTCTCCAAATCGCAAACTTCTGTTTCCGTGACACATGGGTACATAACATTAAGCCAGGCATACTCGGCAATATGAGGAGCTTTTCCAATTCTTTCTTTTCCATATTTATTTAGATAGGTTAATACATTACTTTCCAGGTTTCTCACTAACGATATCGTAAAACGATGTTCATATACAAATATATGAAACATTCTTCATAATTCCCCTCGATAACCATTCTATTCTCTTTATAAAGAATAAATTAGATATAAATTATCCTACAATAGAAGAATAAACACAAGAAAGAAAAAGGCAACTGATTAGAGTGCTATTCACGTCAAAAGAAAGACCTAAAGCAAACAAAAGAAGAGATGGAATAATACTTTCCGACATGCATATAAGCATTTCGGACGTAATGCACTCTCCTGTACATTACGTCCGAAATATCAAATACTTTATTTTATTTCCCTTCCAGCAAATCCGGACGCAAACGCTGGGTCCGTTCAAGCGACTGCTGGAACTCCCATTCACGAATCTTCGCTTCATGGCCGGACAGCAAAATGTCGGGCACCTTCCAGCCGTTGTATTCTGCCGGACGCGTGTACACCGGAGGAGCCAGCAGGTTGTCCTGGAACGAATCGGACAAAGCCGACTGCTCATCGGAAATCACTCCCGGAATGATGCGGACAATCGAATCGGCAATCACCGCTGCCGCCAGCTCGCCGCCCGTCAGCACATAGTCACCAATGCTGATTTCCTTCGTGATGAAATGCTCGCGGATGCGGTAGTCGATGCCCTTGAAGTGTCCACACAGAATAATCAGGTTCTGCGACAGCGACAGCGTGTTGGCCATCTTCTGGTTGAACTGCTCGCCGTCGGGCGTCGTGAAAATCACCTCGTCGTAATGACGTTCCGCCTTCAGTGCAGAGATACACCGGTCAATCGGCTCAATCTTCATCACCATGCCGGCACATCCCCCGAACGGATAATCGTCCACCTTACGGTAACGGTCGTACGCGTAATCGCGCAGGTTATGGATGTGAATCTCGGCAATTCCTTTCTTCTGAGCACGGCTCATGATGGAGTAATTGAAGAATCCTTCAATCATTTCCGGCAATACGGTTATAATGTCTATTCTCATTTGTCTGCGATTGTTTTTTGCAAAAGTACGAATATTTTTGCTACTTTTGCATGAAACATTACGCTTTAATGTCATGACAGAAATAGAAAGAATCGACCAGCTGCGTGAAGAGTTACACACGCATAATCATAACTACTACATTCTCAATGCACCAACCATCAGCGACCAGGAATTCGACCGGCTCATGCGCGAGCTGCAGGATTTGGAAGCGAAACACCCCGAACACTACGACGAGAACTCGCCGAGCGTGCGCGTGGGCAGCGACCTGAACAAGGAGTTCCGCCAGGTGGAACACAAGTATCCTATGCTCTCACTGGGCAACACGTATTCCGAGACAGAGGTGCGGGAGTTCTACGAACGTGTGCGGAAGGCACTGAACGAGGACTTCGAAATCTGCTGCGAGCTGAAGTTTGACGGTACGTCCATCTCGCTGACCTACGAAGACGGACGACTGGTGCAGGCGGTGACGCGTGGCGACGGTGTACGGGGCGATGACGTGACGGACAACGTGAAGACCATCCGTTCCATTCCGCTGCGTCTGTCGGGCGATGGTTATCCCCGCCGGTTTGAAATCCGCGGTGAGATTCTGATGCCGTGGACGGTGTTCGAGGAACTGAACCGCGAACGTGAGCAGCGTGAGGAACCGCTTTTTGCCAATCCGCGTAATGCGGCTTCGGGTACGCTCAAGTCGCAGAACTCGGCAGTAGTGGCTTCGCGCAAGCTGGATGCCTACCTATACTATCTGTTGGGCGAGGAACTGCCGCACGACGGGCATTATGAAAACTTGCAGGAAGCGGCACGCTGGGGTTTCAAGGTGTCGTCGCACATGCGCAAGGCCCGTACGCTGGAAGAGGTATTCGACTTTATCAACTACTGGGACTTGGAGCGCAAGAATCTGCCGGTGGCTACCGACGGCATTGTGCTGAAGGTAAACTCACAGCGCCAGCAGCGCAACCTGGGTTTCACGGCCAAGTCGCCGCGCTGGGCCATCGCTTATAAATTTCAGGCGGAACAGGCTTGCACCAAACTGCTGAAGGTGACGTATCAGGTGGGACGTACGGGAGCAGTAACCCCCGTAGCCAATCTAGAACCGGTTCAGCTTTCGGGTACGGTGGTGAAACGTGCTTCTCTCCACAATGCCGACATCATCGAGTCGCTCGACCTGCATTTGGGCGATATGGTGTACGTGGAAAAGGGCGGCGAAATCATTCCGAAGATTACGGGAGTGGATAAGGACGCACGTCCGGAAGGAAGCGAGAAGGTAACTTTCATCACACACTGTCCGGAATGCGGCAGCCGACTGGTACGCTACGAGGACGAAGCCGCACATTACTGTACGAACGAAGACGGTTGCCCTACACAGATAAAGGGCCGCATCGAGCATTTCATCAGCCGTCGTGCCATGAACATCGAAGGACTGGGACCGGAAACCGTCGACCAGTTCTATCAGGAGGGACTGATTCACGATGTGGCCGACCTCTACGCGCTGCAAGCTGCGGACATCTGCCGCCTGAACCGCATGGGAGAAAAATCGGCCGAGAACATCATACAGGGAGTAGAGAAATCGAAGACCGTTCCCTACGAGCGTGTCATCTTTGCACTGGGCATCCGCTTTGTGGGCGAAACCGTGGCCAAGAAAGTGGCACGTGCGTTCCGCTCCATCGACGACCTGAAATCGGCTACGCTGGACGACCTGATTCACGTGGACGAAATCGGCGAAAAGATTGCACAGAGTATCCTGCGTTATTTCCACAGCGAGAAGAATCTCCAGCTCATCGAACGCCTGCGTGAAGCCGGAGTGCAGATGGCCATCAGTGAGGAAGAGACAGCCGGACAGACCGACAAGCTGCAAGGCCAGTCCATCGTCATCAGCGGCGTATTTGCCCGCCACTCGCGCGACGAATACAAGGCACTTATCGAAAAGCATGGCGGAAAGAACGTGGGCAGCATCTCCAAGAAAACAAGCTTCATTCTGGCCGGAGAGAACATGGGCCCCAGCAAGCTGGAAAAAGCAGAAAAACTGGGCATCCGCATCGTAAATGAAGAGGAGTTTCTCGGAATGATCGGCGAATAAAGTGCCAGTCCTTTACAAATTATTTATAAAAGGCAAAAAAACGATTAAATCTATAGGTTAAATTGAAAATATTCGTACTTTTGTACACTTGTTAAAGTGATTATATTTCATTTATGATAGTAAGAAGACTGAAAGGAATGGGGGTGGCTCTGATTACTCCCTTCAAGAGCGACGGTAGCGTGGATTATAACGCGCTGGTACGACTCGTTGAATATCAGGTACAAAATGGGGTGGATTTTCTCTGTGTACTGGGTACCACTGCGGAAACACCGACACTGACTGAGGAAGAAAAAAGACAAATCAAGAAAGTGGTGATAGAACGCGTCAACGGTCGTGTGCCAATTTTGCTGGGCATCAGCAGCAACTGCACGCAGACGGTGCTCAACACGCTGAAAAATGAGGACTTCACAGGAGTGGATGCCGTACTGGTGGCCGTTCCTTATTATAATAAACCTTCACAGGAAGGCATTTACCAGCACTATAAAGCCATTGCCGAAGCTACAGATCTTCCGGTAGTGCTTTACAATGTGCCGGGACGTACCGGTGTGAACATGACGGCCGAAACAACCTTGCGTCTGGCACGCGACTTCAAGAACATCGTGGCTATCAAGGAAGCATCGGGCAACATTACACAGATGGACGATATCATCAAGAACAAACCGGAGAATTTCGACGTAATCTCGGGCGACGACGGTATTACCTTCCCGCTGATTACCTTGGGAGCCGTGGGCGTTATCTCCGTTATCGGAAATGCCTTTCCGCGTGAGTTCAGCCGCATGACACGTCTGGCACTGGCCGGCGACTACAACAATGCGCTGACCATCCATCACCAGTTTACGGAGCTGTTCAAGCTGCTGTTTGTCGACGGTAACCCTGCCGGAGTGAAAGCCATGCTCAGCATGATGGGAATGATTGAGAACCGTCTGCGCTTGCCGCTGGTTCCTACCCGCATCACTACTTACGAACAGATGCGCCGCATACTGGATGAGCTGAAAATAAAATGCTAAAAAAATCACGGCAGAGTCCTGCCGTGACCGCATAAAAAAAAGAGATTTCAAATCTGTACAGAACCTGTCTGATTTGAAATCTCTTTGCTTTTTGTTGTATCCAAAGTCATCTTCTTCAAAGGGCGGGCATCAATTTTCTGCCTGATGCAGAAGCGATGCCAGTTCGGAGGGAGTTACATTCTTTGCCACAATGGCTCCACGGTCGTTCACCAGGTAATTGATGAATCCGTGCTTCAGGTCGTACGACTTGAATATCTCCGAATTTTCACCTTCCATTTCCTGATAGACGTTATCGCTGATACCGTCCTGGCGAACCGCAGCGTTGAATACCGACTGGTAGCGGTCGAATGAAATGGAAATCATCTCAACACGGGCGTCGTCCGAAACCACATTGTGCAGTCTGGCATTGCGTGTACGCGATGCGGCGTCGTAACTGGCCCAAAAGCTCAGCAGGATGTAATTGCCTTTTGCGGCTTGCAGGCTGAGCGGCTGCTTTTCTTTTCCGAGCACTAACTCCGGAGCCTGAGCCCCAAGCGGAAGTTTCTCGGTGGGAGTCTTTCTCTTGTCAAATGACAGAGAAATGAAGGAACTGAATACTAATACAACAAAAAACCACTTTACATTTTTAAGCATGTAATTTGATTTTAGTTAATACTATCCGGTACTGTGTCCTTACAGTGATTTCCTGCCCGGAACATTACTTCTGTGGCCGGAACAGCAGGACTGCCCGGCCACGTGAATCTGGGAAATCCGTTGCAAATATACGGTTTATTTCCCTAAAAAGTTCAGAAAAGTCTAATATTTTATGTTTTTAAGCATAATTTTTAAGTTTCATCTGAAGCATCTCCCCATTTTCTGCCACGTAAACGTACTTGTCGGCCCCACGGTCTTCCACTTCTATACGGTAGTAATTTCCGGTTTCTGTTTCAAAGAAATCCACATCGTCGACCTCCATTCCGCTTCCTGACAAATCGGCCAAAGCTTGACGTACGCCTTCGGGAAGGGTACTGTATTCGCGCTCTTCTATCTCGTATGTAGTATGCATCCAGGAAAGAACTCCATCAGCCAGTTTGTAGTACACTTCTTTCTGACGGCCACCGTCGCTAATTTCCACTTCGATACCTCCTTTTTCTTCTTCAATGTCCAGAATCACAGCCTGAGGATATTTTGTCTTTACCAGCTCCTTCACCTCCGATGTCTGTCCGGGAGTTACCGGAGTATGTTCTCCCCATTCTGCTTCTTCACGAATCAGCGTGCCATCTTCCAGATAGGTAAGTTCATATTCCTTCTCACCCGATTCCACTTCAATGACGTAAATCACGCTGGCATCGGTTTTCTCAATCTTGTCCACATCATCTACTCTCCATGATGCGTATGCACCGGTTTTAAATGCATCTTGCACAGTTTGCGGTAATTGAGCAAAAGGAATGTCATATTCCGTCATCACCCATACACCGTCGGGAGTAAACCATGCTTTGTTCTCATACCCGTTATCTGCAAACTCAGCTTCATAGAACTGACCTTTTTGTTCCCAGTCCACTCTCGATACATTCGGGTATCGGGTATCAAAAGCTTCTTGCAGGTTTGCCGAAACTTGCAAACGGTCGTCATCATCTTTATCACAGCTCTGCAGGCCGACTACACCTAGTGTCATCATTGCCCAAAATACAAACTTCTTCATAATTCAGTGTCCCTTTTTTCTTTTGTTTGTGACAAAGGTCTGACACAATTCTGAAAAGATTTTGAAATAATCTGCGAAGTTGGAAAAAAAATGAGATTTCGCGTGCCCAGTCTATTTTTATCACTATATTTGGGGCACAACAACTTAGCCTATTTATATATGATATATATACACCGCATTCTTGTGATCTTTTTCTGTCTGTTTTTCTCCACTGTATCGGCTCAGAAAGTGGGACTGGTACTCAGTGGGGGTGGAGCAAAAGGTCTGACACACATCGGCATTATCCGTGCACTGGAAGAAAACAACATCCCCATCGACTATGTCACGGGTACTTCCATGGGCGCCATCATCGGTTCGCTGTATGCCATGGGCTATTCGCCGGACGACATGGAAAAGCTCATCAAATCGGAAGATTTCAAACGATGGTATTCCGGAGGGATACAGGAAAAATACATCTACTATTTCAAACGGAATCCGCCTACACCGGAGTTTATCAATATCCGTGTATCATTGAAGAATCCGCTGCACAAGGTAAAAACACAGTTTCTGCCTTCCAGCGTGGTCGACCCGTTGCAGATGAACCTGGCATTCGTGGAACTGTTCGGACAGGCTACTGCGCTCTGCCGGGGGAACTTTGATAATCTGTTCATTCCTTTCCGCTGCGTAGCTTCCGATGTGTATAACAAACGCCCAATCATCTTCAAGGAAGGTGATTTGGGAGATGCCGTGCGTGCTTCCATGAGTTTCCCTGGCATGTTCAAACCCATTGAAATAGATTCCGTACTGGCGTATGACGGAGGAATATATAACAATTTTCCTGTTAATGTAATGACGGAGGACTTTCATCCGGACATCATTATCGGTAGCGTGGTAAGTTCCAATCCCGGGAAACCGCAGGAGGGAGACATCATCGGACAGCTGGAAAGCATGATCATGCAGAAAACAGATTACTCCGTTCCCGATTCTACGGGCATCCTGATGACCTTCAAATACGATGATGTGAGCCTGATGGACTTCAACCGCTTTGACGAACTCCACGACATCGGCTATAAGCGTACCATGGAACTGATGGATTCCATCAAGAACCGGATATCGCGCCGTATGGACTATCGCTTGCTGGAGAAGGAACGCATGGCATTCAAAAAGAAAATGCCTGAATTCCGCTTCCGCAATATCATTATTCATGGAGCAAACGACCAGCAGAAAAAATACATCCGTAAGGAATTCCATAGCGAAGAAGACGGCACATTCTCTCTGGAAGAGCTTCGGAAAGGATATTTCCGCCTGATGTCATCCGATAATATGATTTCTGAGATTATTCCTCATGCGGTATATAATCCCTACGAAAACGATTTTAATTTGGATTTGAAAGTACGTATGAAGGATGACCTCTCTCTGAGAGTAGGAGGAAACGTTGGCTCAAACGGAGCCAATCAGGTATATATAGGAGCCACCTACCACAACTTGAACAATTTATCCAAGGAATTCTCACTGGATGGGCAGCTGGGACAAATCTACAACAACTTGCAGCTATCCGGACGTATTGACTTGCCAACCCGGTTGCCGACTTCGTATCGTCTGGTTGCTTCCTTATCTACCTTCGACTACCTGAAGCAGGAAAAACTGTTGAGCAAAGGAAATACTCCGATTTTCAACAAACAAAAAGAAGAGTTTGTCAAGTTGTTTGTATCCATGCCTTTCCTGAGCAGGCAAAAAGCAGAATTCGGTATCGGGGTAGGCCAGTTGGAAGACCAATACTTCCAGACGAACGTCATTGACTTTAGCTCAGACGTACGCGACGCCAGCAAATATACCATATTTGGCGGTTCGGTTGCATTGGACGGAAATACACTTAACAGCCGGCAGTTTGCCACTTCCGGACGGCATGAAAGACTTGCCGCACACATTTATACTGGGGTGGAACGGTACTATCCAGGAAACGAAGATCCCGCCTATACGGAAAACTATAAATACATCCAATCATGGCTGCAAATAGCCTATGAACTGGAAAAGTATCATACACTCAACCCTCATTTCTCGCTAGGAACCTACCTGAAGGCCTATTATTCTTCGCGTAACTTTAGCCACAATTACCGGGCTACCATGATGCAGGCTGGAGAATTTGCACTTACGGCTCACAGTAGAATCACCTACAACGAAGCATTCCGGGCTAATCAGTTTGTAGGAGCAGGTGTATGTCCAATCTACCAGTTCAACAGCGTGCTTCAGGTAAGACTAGGCATGTATGGATTCGCACCGATTTTCCCCATTCGGGAAGAAAGTGGTAAAGCACGCTATGGAAAAGTGTTCTCACAGTTCGAATATATGGGCGAACTGAATCTGGTAGTCAGACTTCCTTTCGGCTCCATATGTGCCTACCTAAATCACTATAGTTCACCGAGTAACAACTGGAATTTAGGCCTCACACTAGGCTGGCAGATATTTGGAAGTCGGTTTATGGAATAATTTTTATTGAAAAAAATCGCAGAAATATTTGGAAGTTTCGTACAAACTCCATACCTTTGCACCCGTCAAACAAAAAGGACATGGCCGCGTAGCTCAACTGAATAGAGTAGCTGACTACGGATCAGCCGGTTACAGG
>OCAM01000206.1_pt1 | contig 66357 bp, 36 predicted proteins | sample 1538281 | NCBI WGS metagenome assembly OCAM01 (sample SAMEA2580273, study PRJEB22360) | human gut metagenome | biome: human gut; feature: human-associated habitat; material: faeces | place: Denmark | collected 2008/2010 | reverse complement strand
TGGGATCACACCCACTCCATCTTTTCCATCTTATTCCCCTTTTTTAGCAATTATTTTTTTGGATCATCATTATCATGTGAAAATAGTTTTTCAATCTGTTCAGGACTTAAAGTCTTTATGTAGGCTTGCATAGCACTCATCATTTCATCGACTTTAGCTATTTTATAATCTTCTATTTTTGATTGTAATTCTTCATCAAGAATATCTAAAATGTAAGATTTGGAAGTTTCTTTATCTTCAATAGTATTAAGAGAATTTATCGTATGATTTGGTACAAAGGCTAATTTATAATCGCACATTTCGGCTAATATCATAAGATCACCAATTGAAAATCTGTCTTGTGAGAGCTTGTTACGAAAAGTTCCAACGGATACGCCGGTATATGTAGCTGCTTCTTTTATGGTAACATCTTCCTGTTGCATCATTTTTCGGATGTAAGCTGATATGCTATTTTTCGACAAATTTATGCACTCCTTTCTATAATATATAGCGTCAAGACTAATTATATCAGATACACTAAAATCATGCAATAAATGAAATGTAAATAATTGGAAATAAATATTAGAAATAATTGTAAAAATTATTGACATATAACGAAAATAGTGATAATATCATAACCATAACAACACAACATAAGTAACGGGATAATCTTACATGAAAAAGAAGAAAGGGGAATGTAACGTGAGTAAGACCATACTAATGACTTCGGGCTATAGCTTTGAAGGACGTAGAATCAGTGAATATTTCGGCGTGTACTCTGGAGAATGTGCATTAGGTACAGGATTTCTGAGTTCTCTTGGTGCCGGATTTGCAGATTTTTTCGGAACAAATAGTACCATGTATTCGGACAAACTGAAAAGGGCGAAAGATTATGCTATTGGTCAGTTAAGAGATCAGGTCATAGCCATCGGTGGAGATGCAATAATCGGACTGGACATTGATTATGTCTCATTTTCGGCTGATATAATGGGTGTAATAGCATCTGGAACGGCAGTTAAACTGGAAAATTTATCCAGTGGAACACAAGAGGATACTGAGAACAAATATGTCATATCCATCTATAATACTATGCCAAACTTCAGACCATCTTTTCTGTATGCAAGTCCAGCTTCATACGGAGAGAGCGTCCTATCACTGGGATTATTCCATCTGAAAGAGTGTACAGTTAAGGCAGTGTTGGCAGATGTTGAAATCAGTGACATATTCCAGAGGACAACTGTACTTAAAGATGTAGCTTTTATCGGATTTAAGGCTGAAAATGCAAGGAATCTGATTAGTGATCCTGTGACTTGTGATCTGTCTCCTGATTTAATCAGACTTATTTATGGAATAAAACTGACTATCAAGAGATACATCACAGCGGATGGACTGGTTGTAGTTCCAGAGAATAACATCACCTATACTTCCGCAGAAGAAGAGAAAACTGATTCCATGAAATTTGGAGAAGAGATTCTGAAGGTGGTGGATTCTCTTGGCAGCGCAAAGGAAATTTACGAACATTTAGTTGCATATAACGAAGCTCACAGAGGTTCAGTTGACACAGAGTTGCTTGACATTGTTAAAAAAGACATGAATTTTGAACGCTTGTATGGAAATCATAAGGATTCAACCATAAAGGCAATTAAAAATTATTTTGCACAATGCGAAGAAAATGAAATGATATAAGAGAGAAGAGGTGCAACATGGCAGAGTTAGCCAGGAGAATTGATGCGTTAGGACGGATCACGATTCCAAAAGAAATCAGAAAGAGCATGAACCTGTATGAAGGCTGCTTATGTGCGATCAGTGCGACTCAGAACGGTATTCTGATCAAGAATGCAGATGATAACTTGCAGAAAGATTTACAGTTTATCATCGACAAGTACATTTCTGAATCTGGATGGAGTGATGCAGTCCTGAAGCTGATGGAAGTACAGGATGAGATTGAATTTGAGCCGGAAGAAAAAGAAGAAAACTAAGGAGAGGTGTTTTATGAGTGATTTAGTATTATATGGAAATTATTATAAAATGTTTAATGGTAATGGTGGAATCCCAGAAAAGATAACAGTCGTTGAAATCAAGGGAGATTCTGTTACATTCATCAGAGGACATTATACTGAAGCGGATTTTGCAGAAAGAGGAAATACAGTAGATGAAGCTATTTATAATATGTGCCTTCAGAAAAGTAAGTGTAATGAAGAAGATATTTTGCGGACAATCACACCAGGACAGAAACAGCTTCTTGATAAAGAGGACAGAAAAATTAAATCTCTAATTGAGAGTGCGGATAAAGCCTTAGAAGAATTTAAAGATTGATTTTAGCAGTATACAAAAAGGACAGGTTCTACAATGAGCCTGTCCGTTAATTGCTTGTTTCATATCTGGAAATTTATGGCAAAAAAATAACAGATTTTTCCCAGAAATCTGTTGACAAAAATAATCAGATATGTTACGACCACAGAGTGGAACTATATCTCTTACTTATATCACATCTATTCCCAGTAGATGAAGTTCAGATTTGTTCCAATACCAAAATTAGTAACCCGTAAACGAGTACACTTTTAAGTTGTGTCATAAAACTTAACACGTATGAGATTATATAACATTTGACTTCATTTGTCAATGGTACATTTTAGCATTTTTCAAGTTTTATTTAATCTTTTGCCGATTCCGGCGAAATTCCCAACTTTTTACAATTGAATATTGGTGTACTTTGCTTTTTAGAAAGAAAAGGTGACATTTTATTAGTAACGTAGAACAACTGAATATTTTAAGGCACTATTTTAATCTGATGTATCCCAGTACATTCAGAGAGAAAGAATACGTGCGCTTAATTGCCTTGCGAAGAGACTTACACGGTCGTGTGGTGTCCACTAAGGTTGAGTTCGTAAAGACGTTTGAGGACTATGCAGCGTTCATCCAGAAGTACCGCTATACTCACGATGTTTACAACCAACTTGCAACCAACAGAGGGAAAGAGAACGGGACTAAGACTACGCAGAGACAGAGGAAAGTTCTCTATCTGGACTTTGATCAGAAAGATTTTCCAGACCTTCACGATGCGTCAGATTTTACTCACTGGATTCACAACAAGCTGCCGAAGCTATATCTTCACGCTTGTGTAGCCAGTGGACATGGATTCCACTTTTATGTCTCTATTAAGCCAACCTGTAAGCTCAATGAAGTATGGGACTTAAATAAGAAACTTGTATCAATTTTGAACGCTGATCCGCAAGCTGCATCACCAACTCAAATATCAAGACCACCTTGTACCTATAATCATAAACAGGCTGATGGCAGTTACGATTATGAGAATCGTGATAACTGGGCGTATGTAAAGGTCGTGAATAATTCCTATATGGTTGGGAGCAAGTTTAAGCAATTTGATTTGTCCTATATCCGTAGACAGATGGATTATTTCACGGAAACACAGGAAACTGCCAAAATCTTAGATAAAGTGGACTGGAACTATGAAGCACTGGATGATTACCCATGCTATTTGTGCATCCAAAAGGTCATGAATGAAGGAGCTGACGAGGGACAGCGTAACTTCTGGCATGGAAGAATCGTAAAAATGCTTCAGATGGACGGATACACGAAGTCAAAGATTCATACCTTATGCCAGGAATACAACACGAAATGCAGACCACCAAAGGACAAAAAAGTAATTGAAGAGGATACAAACCGATTTCTGGATACGGATTATAAGCTCTTAGGATGCTATGAGTCATTTCCTGAAGGTGATAAGCATAGAGTGTGGATTCAGGATCAGTGCGATAAGGCTTACTGCGGAACTTACCATAATGGAGCGAAGCTGTCATTAGGAAAAGCAGATGCAGCGAGAATCAATAAAAAAATATTATTGAACAAGGATTTGAGAACAATGACAGGGAATGAATATCTGATTATTACCTTATTGGATGTATACAAGGACTCATTTGGACGTAGAGGATTCAGAGTTAGGAACCTGAAAGAACTTTTGTATTCATCCGTGAAAAAGAAACAATGTATCGCAGATCGACTTCTGAAAACTCTGCTTTTGGAACTAGAAGCAAAAAAATGGATTGAAATGATTCCTGATCCGAAGCAGCCGAAGAAGTTTCAAGAGTGCAGACTGAAACTTGCCAGAAGATTAAAGGAATTTCAACAAGGATACATTGAGTTCTATTTCTCGATAGCTGGTGCATTGATTGATGGAAAAATCACACAAGCTGAGTACATTGTGTTTATTACACTGGTACGAAATCTGTCAAATGGTAAATCCGTAACATATGACCAGTTAGCAGATGATTTGAATATGGATAAGCACAATATCAGGAAATATATCAAAAAGCTACATACGGAAAGATGTTTGATTGTAAAGAAAGAATATTCAGATAAAGGATTTGAGTATAACAAGTATATCTTTGTAAGTCCAGAGTCATTTAAGGATGAGTTTACTAATGATGATATACCAGTTAATACAGATGATGTAGTTATACAGATGAATAATGAACTAGAGATTGAATTATTAGCTTAGAGATAGAGAGTGTGTATCAGAGAGTGTGTATGTGTAGAGATTGGATTGGAATGAGATTTAGAGTGATGGGTGAGAGAGAATATTCTATGTGAGGTGTCCCCACCCCCACACTCATTCCCTACGGTCATTCATATTATACATTTGTATACAATAGGGGTAATTTTAAGCAGATTTTGAAAACAGTAAAATCGCTGAATGCCTTGTCATATAAGGGTATTAATGGTGTTGGAAAGAAAAAATAGCATACGAAATCCAGGGGTAATTTTGAACAGATTTTTGATGTGAAAAAATGCTAAATAGTCAATATTTGCAAGGGTTTCAGCGATTTTAATAGTGTGCGTTTTCGTTTTGTAAATAAAGGAGAATTTTTTTGAAAGATACAATTGTAGAATTAAGAGCAGCGATAAAGGATTTGCCAGTAGAAGAGATTCGTGAAAAATTAGGCAGCCTGAAGAAATCAGAACTGATGCGAAGCATTATCATGAATGAGAAAGAGTTCTGTACCTGTAGATATGAGAGATCACAGAGAAACTTTTGGTATGCGGTTGTAAAACCTACGCTGGATAAGTTGGGACTGCTCACGGCTGAAGATGATACAGAAGAAGCACTGACAGGATGGGACAAAGTGTTGTCGAAGTACCTAACTGAACTTGTGAAGCAAGGAAAACTTACATACCGTGACATTATGATTTGTGATGAGAGTAGAAATTATAACGTTCCAGATAGATATAGTTTCAGCCCATATAAAAACATTGTGGTGTGTTGTGAGAAAGATACCATCTTCCAATTCATCCGTGATATTAGTGAACTTTTAGGATGTTCCGCAATATCGTCAAAAGGCTTGTGTGCTTTTGGGGCTATGGAAACACTTTTGAGAAAAATCCGTGATAATTCGGAGAATGAAATAAAAGAGCTGGTATTTCTGATTATGAGTGACTACGATCCGACAGGATATTCAATCGCCAATACATTCAAGGTACAGGCTGAAATTATGGCGAAGCAGTTGGGGATGAATGTGAGAGTTATTGCTAAACGAATTGGAATCGTACCAGATCAGTTATCAGAAGAAGAACTGAAAAATAATATGTACTCTCCCAAGAAAAAAGGTCTGGATTCCTGGATGAAAGAAACAAATGGGATTAATGGTCTGGAAAAAGGTTTAGAGTTGGACGCACTCACACCTGAGAGGATCAGAGAGATTTTTGCAGATGAATTGAAGAAATATATTGACGATGATTCCTATGTTGAAAATTGTAAAAATAACTATTTGTGGAGTGCGATAAGATCAGAGACAGATAAGTATGTGGATGGAATTATCTCAAAAATATACTGGGATTTACGGGACAAGGTAACTGCAATACCACCAGATATGATGCAGCTTGTTAAAGATGGAGAAACACATATACCACTGGATAGTATCTGTTCCATCAACGCTGACATTGAAACTTGTGTAAAGAATTATTTTGAATAAAGGAGAAAATTTAATATGGAAAATACTGGAAAAAAATACAATGATATGCTTATTAGAAACTTTGATGCGTCTTATCTATATTGGCAGATTAAAGATGATGCACTAATTTCTGAGTATCTGGATGCGAAAAAACAGCTGAAGGAGACAAATATGCCGGAGCTGAAACAAAAGGTTGAGTCCTTGCACAACCAGATTTGGAGCTTCAAAAAAGATGTTACGCTGCCAAAAAAGGACACACGATATTTATATTCTGGAACAATTACAGATAGCCTTATGTCCCGTCATTTACGGGAACTGGTAAAAAATTCCAGTGAAGCCATTAGAACTGTCTCAGGGGTGGATTACACGGATATAATCATCAATGTGAAGTTCAAGTCTGATGTGATTGTTAAGTTGGATGAATATAAGCAAACGTATAATAAAGAAACAGGACTCATTGAACAGTTGGATGAGAAAAAGAGTAAGCAATTACTCACAAAAAGAGATTTAAGGAAGATGGCTTATAGGGATGGAATCACTATCAATGGAACACGATATGTAAACTTCCAGAGAACGTCCAGTAAGGCAAGAACTGGAAATTGTCTCTTCATTGATGAAAGATATTTTGCCGACATGGAAGAGTGGCAGACTCTAGGGATTCCGTTCAGAGAGAAGTTTGTGAAAGATGAAAAAATTGACATTGTGAGTACACGAAGTTATGAGAGCTTGACTTCCAGTTCCATCATAGGAACACTTGACATTGATCCAAACTCAATCCTACTGATTGATGAGGTGGATGGAACACATACAATGCCATGTAATGTAGTTACGCTTGATGCAGAGACAAAAAGGTTACAAGTCACAAAACAGGACTATGAGAAACATATTGACCTCTGGGATGGACAATCTCTTGCAGATGAATCTATTTTTAACACTGGCAAATATATTGACAGGAACGGGGATGAACATACTTATAAGGATAAGGGATTTTTACTTTTGAGGAATCACTTTTTCAAGTCTGCGATTTTTAATACGAAACTTCAGGAGTATTACAATGAGAAATTTGCCGGTGTAGATGATCCTGTAATTTATGATAGGTTTGGGAATGCGTTTAAGCCATATGAAGTAAAGATTGTTACTACAAAGAACAGTGTAAAGATTCTGAAGTTTGCAGATGTAATTGTTGAACACATGGTTTTAGATGATAAAAAGGACAGATTAAGGGAACTTGAAGCTGATCCACGCTTACAGGAGCTTAAAGAGGAATATAATAGAATCAATAATAGAGCTACGGCAGCGAAGAGAAAGCATACTATCTTATCAAATAAAAGTGCATCTTCAGAAGAAATTGCAGAAGCAAAGCTGGAAGAACAAAAAGCTATTGCAGATCAAGAAAATCTTCTTCCTGAACTTGAAGCAGAGATTAAGAGACTGGAAAAGCCAATCAAATTTGAAAAGGAGCGATTGACCTGGGACTGGTACAGAGAAAAGTTGATTTCGGATGAACAGATTTTTGGTGTTTGCAAGTACGAAAAAAATTCTAAATTTGGTGATCGCCAACAGTTGTGGTATCAGGTTTTTGATACGCTGAATCTTTCTGAAGAAGAATTATGGAAGATTGTAGAGCCACAAGTCAATGAAATAAATTTGATGAAAAAATATCCGGCGTTCCTGAAGCATGGTTTGAACACGAAGGCTGGTGATACGGATAACATCGGAACACGCATGATGAAAGAGCTTCTTCAGATTAATGAGGATGTCACAAGAACAACATGGTTTACAAACTACAGACGAACATTCTTGAACGGTATTTTAGATAAAATGTATCAGGGGAAAATTCAGCTAAATAATTCAGATTTCTGTACGATAATCGCTGATCCATATGAAATGTTGAGAGCGTCCACAGGAGAGAAAATTGAGACAAGTATCTTATCTGATTTTCAATGTTGGTGCAACCGTTATGCAGATGGTGAAGAACTTTATGGATTCAGATCTCCTCATATCGCTGTAGGTGAGAATGCAGTTTTAAAGAATACATATCGTCCAGAGTGGAAGTGGTTCAATTTCACGAATAGAATTTTGGTTATTAATCTGTTTGGTAAAGGTGCTTTCCTGTCAGATGTTTGGCAAGGATCGGATCAGGATGGGGATACCGCTTATGTTGGTAATGATCCTGTTATCTTGAAAAAAACAAAGGAAACAGTAGAATCTGGAAAATATCTTATTCCGATTAATGGGCTTTCTCCCGAAAATGATCCAAAAAACTATACAAATGGAGAGATGGCATCCATTGATGGTAAGTTAGCAAATGACTTTATCGGAAAAATTTGTAACCTTGCAAGGGACTTACAATGTTTCTACTGGCATCTTTACAATACTGGCACAGAGCAGAACAAAGAAAAATATTTATCACAGATTTATGACGATATTTCAATTCTTGCGGTGGCATCAGGTATCGCCATTGATAGCGCAAAAAGACGCTACAAGGGTGTAAATCTTGCAACAGAACTTAGTGAGATAAGAAAGCGTCCGTATCTACAGGCTGAAGGTGCAGTATTACGGGATGATGGAACGTTAGTCATTACTGAACAGAGGTATAAAAAAACGGTGTCGGAGTCAACCATCAGTGAATACAAGGAACTTGTGCAGCGTAGGAATGAAGCAACGACTGAAGCAGAAATTCAAGAACTCACAGAAGAAATTGACAATCTTTTCCTGAAGGTTAATCCAGATCAATACATGGTGCGACCGCAGTTCACCAAAGGGTTGAAGTCTACTCCGAAGAAGAAAAAGAAACACTTTACAGATGAAAAAGAAAAAGAGCTTTATCGTCGGAAACAAATTCTTCTGGCACAGGAGAGAAAAGCGTTAGAAGAAAAAATCTACATTCCGTTGGAGTGTACAATGGACAAGTTGGCGACTGTCATTAAAGAACATTTGGAACGTGCGGAAAGAACAAAAATGATCACATTTGTTGATATTCTGAATCCGATTCCGAAGGGGACGAAAGCGGATTATAACAGAATAGAAGCAATCAAAAAGATTGGATTAGAGTGGAATAATCGTCTGAATCAGGTTTATGCTAAATATGCTAGTGGTGATATGACCGCTGAAGAAATGTTTGAAATGAAACAAAATCTGATCCAAAATGCTCTGAATGAGATTCGCTATTCTGATGTAAACCAGACCATCGAAAGAAAAATCACGACATGGGACATTCAAAAGTTAATCCGTGATATATTTGATATTCACCCACACAGGAACAAACATGGCAAGATTATAAAAGATGAAAAAGGAAAAATCGTTCTGGATGATAAGAGGGATAAGCGACTTATCGGTGATAAGAAGAAGCACTGTCTAGGTCAGACTTTGCTACAGTGGATATACGAAATTTATCCAAAAGAGTTTCTTGCAGCGATTAAAAGCAACCCAGGAACAGTGACGTATCTGGAAGAAATCACAGAAAATGAAAGTTCCAAAACATCTGTGAAGAGTCTGAAAGACTTGAATCAACTGCTTACAAGGGACGAAATTCATGAATTATATGGAAAAAAATACCAGATAAAAACAAAAGTTGTACAATAATTCTTGAACAGTGTATGGGGTATTTGGTGCGCTAAGTACCCCTTAAAGAAAATTCCCCATGTGCCCAAAATTGACATTGATAATATACAATAATATCATGATAAAAACAGAATGATGATATTTTGACATATTGCACTATATGGTATATAAAAATAATAATTATATCACTTATATAATGAAAAGTCAAGTGGTAAATTATAAAAACTGTTTGTTTTGTACAACATAATTTAGAAAGGTGGACAAAATGTCACAGGAAAAATTAAGAGATAGGCTTTTAGCTCTCATTAAGGGTGAGGGTATTAATCAGAAGTTTATCGCAAAACAAACACGCATTAGCGAGGGATTATTATCTCGATTCAAGAATAATAAAGCAGAGCTGCATTTACTTGACAGGGAGTCCCTTGATAAATTCCTTCAGTCGAAGGGATATTAATTTTGGTATCGGTATCGGTGGTAATAGCTTTTAAATAAGCAGAAGTCCGCTCGATATTTAGATATATATTTGTAATGGAAGATTATTGAAAAATAGTACGAAATTGCAAAGTTTTCATGTATAAGGCATTATCGGAGACTCCTTTTGAGGTTCATAATGTCTTTAATTTCAGTATTAATTAAATTTAATTATTTAATATTGCGAATAACATTGTGTTAAATTCGATTTTTTGTTTAACAAAAACAGGTTTTTGGTGGGGTTCCCTGTACCTCCTTTAATTATTAAAAAAATCCCACCCATTTTTATGATTATTATTACTTCCATCTGGAAGTTAAATATATTTGTGTATAGAAAAATAATGGGTTCGTGTGAGCAACGACTGAGGGGCGAAGCATGAAAACAGGAATGGAGATGTAAAATTATGGAAAACACAAAAACAGAAACAACAGTTGTAGATACAGAAATCAAAGATGGGGCATCCGCAGCGGATGAAACTACCAGAGAGGATGTAGATACAGTTACAATGTCAAAGACGGACTATGATAAAGCGATTCAGTCCGCAGAAGATAAAATCCGTGGTCATTATTCAAAAGAGATTAACGACCTGAAGGACAAGATCAAGGAGCTGACACCTGTAGAGAAGTCACAGGCTGAAATTGATTTGGAGAATCGTATCGCTGCCCTGGAAGAGTCCGAGAGGATTGTTGCAGCTCAGAAAAAGAGACTTGAATTTCAAGAAAATCTTACCAACAAGGGACTAGATAAATCTCTGATGGATTTTCTGAAAGAAGATACAGACGTAGATGCTCTGGTATCCGTGGTGGATGGAATTGTAAAATCCAGAATGAAATCTACGGGGTATGTACCTACAAGCCATGATTCAGATGATTTAGTGTCACAGGAAGAATTTAATAAAATGTCTTACGATAAACGTGTGGAACTTTATAAAAAGAATCCTACTTTATACGAAAGACTAACAAAAAGAAGAAAATAAAATGAGTGTGTGAAGCACCTATAGCCTATCGGTTATGGGTGTTTTTTATTGCTCAATTTTTTATGAAAGTGAGGAATTAACAATGAGCTTAGTTATTGGTTCAGTATATGCAGATGCAGTTAATAGTAAATTAGGTACTGCACTTAAAATGAAAGATATTGCAACAGATTATACAGATATGGTATCTGAGATTTTGGTTTATGGAGATGAGGTTCATTTTCCAACATTTAACAGACTGACAGATGCAGAGGAAGTTACAAAAGGTACACCACTTACACCAGAGGAAATCGGTATGTCCGATAGCACTGCAAAGGTAAAACAGACTGGTAAATCTGTCAGAATTTATGATAAGGACAAGGCACAAATTAAAGGTGCGGTTGTGGATGCTATGTCTTCTCAGACCGCTGAAGTTATGGCGAAGAAAATTGATTTTGACCTTATTAAAGAAATGGCAGATAATGCGGTATATAAGACTGCACTCACAGGCACAGGCGAGCTTACTGTAGCTGCCATTGATAGTGCTTTTGATTGCTTCGGAGATCAGGTACAGAATAGTTCTTTTGCGGGTATCGTTGCACATGGAAAATTCAGAAGTGCCATTATGAGAATGGATGAATTTACAAAGATTGATAAAACATACGCTGCTTCTGGAAACGGTATTGTGGATGATGCAAACTGTATCGGTATGTGGAATGGTACAATCCCTGTATACCTTTCAGATCAGATGTGGGACGCTACAAACAGTGAGCCTGTAATTGCAATTGTTAAGAAGGGTGCATTAGGATATATCATGCAGAAAGAAACTACTGTCGAGGAGGAGAGAGAGGCGAAATTACTTGCTACTGACCTCATTGCGTCAAACCTCTATGCAGTAAAACTCTTAGATGCTAAAGGTGTATCTATTCTAAAGAAAACTATTGCTTAATAGCAAGTATGGATAATCTCATAGATTCTTACAATCTATGATTTTTTCATATATTGGGGTGTGATGTTATGTCACATGATGTAATGTTGCACCCTATCTTTTTAAGGCAATTATTATTTAAGGAAGGAAGATATAGATGTTAAGACCAAGTGATCTGAAGGATTATCGCCTAATGAGAGGTCTGTCCCAGAGGGATGTAGCGATGTATTGCAATTTATCTCATAACTTGATCGGAGATATTGAGTTAGGACAGCGAAATCTTACAGAATATAATTATCAGGAATTTGTCAAAGGTATCAATGCAGCGTCACAGGCGAAAGCCAGAGGGACATTCAATGAAGATAAGAAAAAATTTAATGAAAAAGAAAATGCGTATGAACGGGAGCGAGTGAGAAAAGCGACTGAAAAGAAAACTACGCAGACTAAGAGAAAAAGCACGAAGCCGACTCCCAGTAAAACGGTGAAAGTGGAAAAGTAGGAAGGAGACAAAGTGTTTAAGATAATGATAATGAATGTAATCGTGGGTACTTACATAGGTATCTGGACACGATTACGAAAATGGAATTTGACAGAAATAAGAGTCTTGTTAAACAGGAGTTGTTGAACAGTCTGCCGGAGTGGTGGACAGAAATAAATCCAGAGGATTACTATTTAGTGCTTACCGATGATGTGGATTCACTCTTTAGCACTAAGCGATTAAATACCCTATTCGGAGTAGAAATAGGCGGTTTTTATGATTTCAATAGCGGTTTATGGCTCAATGAAGAAAAAATCGACTATGGGTGGAAAACACCTATCTTTGTTGACCTCTCAGTAGGTCAGAATCAATTATGTTTTGATAATCACAGAACATTTCTAAATAACCCATACAGGGTTAATCCAAACAATTTTCACAATGGAAGATTTAATGAAAAATATAATTTCGGTACGTTAGCTTTAGTGTGCGCTTTATATGGCGGTGTAGAGCAGATGGACGAAGAACTAAGGACGATGATACTTGCAGTTGATGGCGGTTTCATCGGATACTACAACAAATGTGGGAAATATTCTCACATAAATTTATATTGGTTAGAACAATTAGGACTTACAGAATATCTTTTACCTATTCTGAAGGAACATGATATGAAATATTTCCAGAACTTCTCAGTTGAGCATGGATTATACGATAAAATCACTATTTCAGAGGATGGTTATTTAGACTCACCTACATATGAGGTGCCAGATTGTAAGTTTGAGCTGGTGCAACCAATTAAAAAGGTATTTACGTCTGCCTATGACGCAAGGCAGCGTGTAAAAAATAATGAAAAAATTATAGTCTCGGCAGAGACTTATCAGGATCAGTACGTCCTGAATATCGCAGTATAGCGAAATATAGGAATAAAAAGGAGAAGAATCAATAATGACAAATTTTGACTATAGAACATTCAAGGAAGATTTAAAGAAGAGATTTTACTGGTGCTATTCCACTGGTGAGAAGAAGTATCTCACTGAAAAAGGTTACAAGTATCTTTTCCGTTGTACCCATTTTGAGACGGGAAATTTCTTCTGGGTTTATGATGTTTCAGATGCACTTATGGAAGATGTAAAAATTTGGAAATCACAATACCAGAGAGAGAAAGTGAGTGAAGCAGTGGTTGAATAGCAGTCTCACATCTGAAGAGATTTATGATCGTTACGGTCATGGACTTTCTGAAGAAAAAATTATGTCATTATACAAATACGAAGCTGGGGAACTGTCAAAGGATAAATATAGTGGTAAGGAATATATGGTCACATATGACCCTCTTACTGCATATGCCCTTCGACAGAAGAAGTACCCAGTTGTCGTGTGGGGAAAAATATATAGAAAGAAGAGAGCTTTTGTGTTCCGAAAATCAAGACCTAGGATGCTAGAATTTTGATTTCTTGAACACGTATTATAGAAAAATAAAGGATGGTAGTATATGAAACATTTACTGGAAAAAGGAATTGTAGTGATTGATAAATTCCAAGGTGATCCGGCTTATTTTTACAAATATTATGATTATTCAGAATCTTGTAATGGTGGAATTGTGATTGAAAAAATTAACAATGAGATTCTTTGTATTAATTATGATCCATTTAAGGACGAAGGAACGTATTTTAATTTATCCAACTATCAGAATTTAATTTTGATTTGTGTAGAGCATAATACACCCTATAAAGTTGTTGAATATTCTGATGGAATGTATATAGAAAGAAAGCCTGAGTTTAAGGATCATGTGATAAGTAATTTTGTAAAAGAGGAAGTTTATAGAGGATATGTTCATCCGACAAAACAGATTTAATGAAAGGACAGTTTCAAATTGACAGAATATAGAAATAACAAACGTCCCAACAAGAAGAATTATATGGGATATGTAACAAGATGGAATAAGCGAGGATACGGATTTGTCCGCTGCTATGATGATGGAGAGACTTATTATTGTAGCAAAAAGGTTATCAATGGAGAGCCGTATCTGGTACAAGGTTCAATTGTAAATTTTCAGATTGGACATGGAGTTGACAGGGATGGAGAACCTATGAGTTATGCGTACAATCTTCTGATGGTAGAAGAACCGGAGAAAAAGCAAAAGAAGAGAAAGAGGAAAAAATAAGTTGACAGATATTGTAAATGATATTGCACATACATACGAGCGATTATTCAAATGTGTAAAAAATTATAAAGAACTGAATATGAAAACCTATATAGCACTGAATACAGTTGTACCTAACGGATGGGAACCAAGGTATAAATATTATGTTTTATCTCATATAAATGAGAATTTTGATATATATGAAAATAAGAAAGAAGAAGCTCAAAGATTAGTCGATAGGCTGCAAAAATTATACGAGGATAATCCTATGGATGCTTTGTATTACGAAAATAAACAAGACATGACACTAGAAGATTCTATGCGAAATGTGAATGATTTATCATTTGAAGAGATAGACAAGTTGATGGAAAAAATCGTAATAACTGAAACAAATGCGAATTTTTACCACGGAACTTCGTATAAAAATTATTTGAAAATTTTAGAGAGTGGATATATAAAAACTACCAATTATTCAGAATTAAAATATCCAGATAACAAAATTAGAAGGTTACATGAAGATGAGACAGGATATGTTTTTGTGATGGATTCATTGGATGTTCCGTTAGCATTTTGCTTTGGAGGATTTCGGAAAAATTCTCTACGTTGGGCGAATTTTGGTCTGGATGAATATGATATGGAGAGTTTAACACAAATGGATAAACTGGATGAATTAGGTGTCATATTTGAAATAGATCCATCAAAATATGAAGTATATTTTCATAGAAAAGAAGATGAATTTTTTATAAAAGGTGATATTTCTATTAATGATGTGAGTAAAATATTATTCTTTAGGATGGACAAAAAAACAGGGCATATTGCACAGATTACGGATGCGGATTTGAGAAGGGATGGGATTATTAAATGATCTATTGTATGAGCGATATTCATGGAAGAATTGATTTGTTTGAGAAAATGTTAGAGCAAATTAATTTAAAAAATGATGATATGCTTTACATTATCGGAGATTGTATTAATAGAGGTGGCGGTCTAAAAGTCCTTGAAAAAATTAAAAAACTGTCAGATCAGGGAAATGCAACTTTATTGATGGGAAATCACGAAATACTACTACTAGAGAGCTTAAAACATCATTTGAGTGATAAAAAAATAGGAGAAGCAGTTAATTTAGCGTATGAATACGAAGAGAAACAGAATGAGTTAAACAATATAATACAAGACTATTCCGATAAAAGAACTCTAGCAGGAGTGTTTATGGGCTTAACCAGCGCATATAAAAAAGTTGATTATGCGTATAAAGTACAACAACTATCCACAATGATTGAAGATTCCATTAAATTTGCAAATTCCTGTTCTTCTATAGATCAATGGGAATCCTTTAAAGATGTAGATGAACTTCCACAAGATGAAGCCATATCTTTATTTGATTTTCTTGATCAGAGTTTCAGAAATATTACAAAAGAAATTACAGTAAATGGAAATCACTTCTTATTAGTACATGGGGGACTTGGAGAGAATGCAACAGAACAAATAACCATTAGAGAAGAATTTTATACTAATCCTGTTAATAAAGAATTGCTTCAAAAACTTGGATATAATCCGAATTGTAAGATTATCTTCGGACATACAACAACAAGAAATATCAACATAATTTTGAATCATAAATATATTGCACCACATAAAATCTGGCATGACGAAAGATTTGGAGACAAGATTGGAATTGATTGCGGAGCAAGTTATCCTAACGGGCAATTAGCGTGTTTACGGCTTGATGATATGAAAGAATTTTATGTGAAGAATGAGGAAAAATATATTACTCCGATTTATAAAATTAATTGGTGTTTTGACTCAATAAAGAAAAAAATAGAATGTGAGGAACACTATGGCTAATAAAAATGCAAATGGTAGTGGCAAGCCAGTCTGCACGGAGACTTCCATCTACCAAACCTTAAAGGCGATGCTTCATACGGATACAAAAGTGTACTATATCATGTGGAAGTATTGCCCTGAATATCTGAAGGATCATGAAAGCGATCCCATTATGACATTTGATGATCTGAAGAACAGATACAAAGTTTTCAAAGATACGATCACAGAAAAAACCTGTGAAAAATATATGTTGGAAGAGGGTGTACAGAATGCGGTACTATGGGTACTGAAGCGGTTACACCAGAAGAAGCAGATAGAGTTATACAATGCTTATTATGAAAAGGCACTGGGCGGTGATGTACAGGCTTTTAAAGCGTTTGAGGATTTTTCCGACAAGTTCTTTGCGGAAAATAAAGAAAATGGTCTTGTTGCACTTCTGAATAATGTTTCAGAGGAAGATTTAGAAGATAAAGAGGATTATTCCTATACATACACTGAATAACAGTGAGAACAAACAGTTTTACGATTATTTATATACCAAACACAGTGGATTCGGATTCACTGAGCAACAGGACTTAGATATTTTGAAAAATTTATATCCAGAAGCACGACATATCAAGGTGATATACAGTGTTCCTGGCGAAGCATACTTTGTTTTAACACATTAAGGGTTGCATGAGTCATGTCATGCAGCCTTTTTATTTTATTAAAAAGAGGTGAAGCACAATGACAAGAGAAGAAAAATTAAAAAAGATAGTCGCTGATCCTGTCTTGTGGTGTCGCTACTTTGTTCGTATCGTTGACAAGACAGGTAAAAAAGTTAGATTTGAGCCAACTTATCACCAGAAATTATTAGTTAAAAACTTCGGAAAATATAATATTGTGGCGAAGGCAAGACAGCTCGGAGTGACCTCGCTCGCAATAGCATATAGCCTATATTTGACACATACAAGACCTGATACCGTATGTATGCTTATGTCATACTCACTTGACACGGTAGATATTGTATTTAAGAAATTGAAAGCTATGTATGATGACCTTGATCCGTCCATCAAAATAAAAGACGTGGCGAATAACAGGAAGGAACTTATACTTGAAAATAGAAGCCGTATTGTATGTTGCGTATGTGGCAGTAAGGATCAGGCGAGAGGTGCCACAATTCGCTACGCGCATTTGACAGAAGTAAGCTCGATGGATGATGAAAAATTAAAGAATCAGTTAGTGGCTATAGAAGCTGCACTACGTCCTGACGGTCAAATTGTACTTGAATCAACGTCAAAGGGAATGAATTACTGGTATGAGTTATGGCAAAAAGCCGTATACCATGAATCACAGTATAAACCATTTTTCTTTAGTTGGTTAGATGATAAAAAATTATTTTTAGATGAATACAAAATGAATACAGAAATCTATTTCAACCGATACGGTAAGTATCTGGAAGTGGAAGAACTGGACGAAGAAGAATTATCTCTGTATTACAAAATGGATGGAGATAATACCCCACTTGCCATGATGAAGTTAATGTGGCGAAGAATGAGAATTGCTAATATCGGATTGGAAAAATTTAGGCAAGAACATCCGACTTCAGCTTCAGAATCGTTTCTTGTGTCCGGCAATAATATATTTGATCTTGAAAAGATTCAAGCCAGAATTAATGGTCTGTATGACACTAAACCTCTGCCACAAAATAATTTGAAAAAATTACCTACTCTTATGAAGAAGTGGAAAAAAGACTGGGATATGTGGCGTGAGCCTAAACCAAAAGAACGCTTTTATGCCGGTGTAGATACAGGTGAGGGCATATCAGCCGATAATAGTGTGATAGAAGTTGTTGATCAAAATGGTATTCAGGTGTTTGAATTTGCGTCCAACAAAATTAAAGCCTATGAATTTGCCGATTTGGTGAGAGAAGTAGGAGAGTATTTCAATACTGCCCTTCTGGTAGTAGAGAAATTATCAGCCGGTCATACTGTCGTAGATAAACTTTATGATGGTGAAAATAGATACATACGATTATACAAGTATAAAGAATATGATGCAAAAGGAAAGGCAAGAAAGAAGCCAGGATTCCAGACCTCATCTAAGAGCAGACCTATTATCATTAACAGATTTGTGGAGATGTTTGAGACTGGACAGATTCTTTTAAACAGTAAGAAATTACTTGATGAAATGAAGTCATTCCAATTGGACGATACCGGCAAACAACAGGCGGTAAAAGGTGCAAAGGATGATAGAGTTATGGCTTTTGCAATGGCTCTGGAAGGATCGGTAAACGGCATCTGGTATATTTAATGAACATTATTTATGATAAATACAAAATTGAAAGGAAGTTAAATGGAATATAGAGATTATAAAAAGATACTTGATGAAGCTATGGTAAGTTATGTAAACCAAGGTGGAAGCACATACAATATGAATTATGTTCTGAAGGAATATGTGTTTTCTTACGACAATGAGTCTATGGCAGATGACCACAAGAAACACCTATCAGATAAAGCGGTGCAAGCTATCTTAAAAAAAGAAACGCTGCCGAAAGGCATTAGATTAGAAAAGTGCATATGGCACAGGAAGGATTGATATATGAGAAATCCTATTGAAGTAATTAAGAATTTTTTTAGTAGTAAAGGAGTTGCTATGAATACAGAAAAAGCGAACTGGTTCAAAGATGAGATTGAAAAGACACGATATAAGGACAGGATCAGTAGGGTTGAAGACATTGACGATTATCTGAGACGAAATCACAAGGTTTTACAGATTCCCTCTTTCCAGTATAAAGAGCATACATTTGAGCCTACCAGATTAGTTCTTCAGACGTTGCGGAGTATCATTAAATTTCATTCAAGCTATATCTGTGGCTCACCTGTCTCTATTACAGGAGATAAGGAGTTCGTATCTTTGTTGAACACCATTTATAAAAGGGGTGGTTACACAAAAACAGACTTAGAAATTGCAAAAGACTTGATTACATATGGCGATACATTTGAGTACGTGTATCTGGATGGCGATAAGATTAAGTCAAAGTTGATCAGAAATAAAGACTCTTATCCCCTGTATGATTCTTTTGGAAATTATACCCATTTTGTTGAATATTGGAAGGATGAAGATACCAGAGCAGACCATTATGTTGTTTACTATCCAGAGAAAGTGGAAATTTATGAGAATAGCACACTGGTTGACACTAAACCAAACCTTACAGGACTTCCCATTTGGTACAGTGCTATGGATAAATCAAAATATGATAAATTTGGTGATCCGTTCCCTCTTGATCTTATGGGAATCATGGATACAATCGAGTCACTATTATCGAAGCTGGACACGGCAGTGCTTACATTATCGTTATCCCCTATCGGTATAATTTCTGGTCAAAGATTTGATAGCAGTATACCACGGGACATGGTTGGGGCAGTTCTCAACATTGAAGAAAGTGGAAGTTTTAGCTGGGCGAATGCTCAGATGGATAAAGAGTCAATTAAACTGGAACTGGATTATGTAATCCAACAGTTTTATGCTATCGCTTGTGTGCCTTCAAGTATCATGGGACAGAGTAATGTTGCGAATGTTTCGGAAACATCTATCACCATGCTTTACCAACAATGCGATAACTTCGCAAGACAGTATATTGCATCCATGAAAGAGGGATTTGAGAAACGACTTGAATATATCCGAAAACTGATGGAGTATAATGGACAGACTGTCTCTGATGAAGTATTCGATAGTGTAAACTTCTCCTTTAATGTTGCAAGACCTGTAGATAATGCAGCGGACATGGAAAATATGCAGATTCAGTATAATTGTGGTGCAATTTCTAAGCAGACCATTATTGACAGATCACCTTATACTACTGATACCGCACTGGAACTGAAGCGTATCGAGGATGAATCAAAGGCTAATGGTGATTCTGAAGAAGAGACAGATGATCCACTAGAAATTGTGACAAGTACCAAAACTGAAGAAGTAATAATTGACGATAAGGCAGATTAACCCCTTATTCATTTTGTGGAGTAACAAAACGTTACCCCATATTTTTTGAGAAAACATAGAAAGTGAGGATCAGAATTATATGTATCCATGTTATCAATTGATTCAAATTGTAGAGCTGCCGGAAAACGGCGGTAATAAGTATGCAGTAAGATTCCTGGCACAGATGGAGTATTTTGATTATGACTTCATGTGCAAGAATGCCCTGAAGGAATTTTTGTTTACAAATAAATATGACAGCGGAGAATATCTTATCATTCGTGATAATGAAGAGTATGGAGATATTTATGTAACCGAAGCAGTTTGTATCTATCGGTGTAAGGACAAAGGAAGTTATGTTGATTTCAAAATCGCCGGTGAAGAGTGGAAGAATCTGGTAAAAGAAGTTTTGGAAAAGTCTCCTATTATCAAGCCATCCCTTCAGATTCAGACCATGCACAAATTATCAGTGCCAAAGATTATACCAGAATAAATATATTTGGGTATCGGTGAACTGCCGGTACCCTGATTATATTTCAGATACGATTCCATCATGCAGTTTTTCATGGCTTTGTCATGCCAGACCTCATTCTTCATGTATGGTGGAATCATATGTGGATATAATAAAAAAGGGAGACACAAATTTGCATCCCCCTTACACTTGACTTTTTACGGTCAAATGTTATAATCAAGTTAGAAACAATCAAGAGATTTTGACGTGTCTAATGGTTGCTTCTTTCCGAATAAACAAGTTATAAGGTTACAAAGCAAAACAACACGGGCTATCCCCTACGGCAATAGGGAATAGCCTTTTTGCTATTTGCGGTGGTTATCTAAATAGGTCAATGCCGTAAAGATAACCAATAAAAGTGTCAATACTTCCATTGTATTCATGGCATTACCCCCTTTCCGTTTCTGGAAAGGTACAACCACCAGACTATCCCTATCACGTTCTAACCTGATAAGGGAATTATAGCATAATTTGTCAATAATTGCCAGATAAACTCTGTTGACATGGGAGAACAAAAGTTCTATAATGAATATGTTGTTGAATTATGTTATATGAACGGTGTTGGCGCACTTGCAGAGGACATGACCCATTAAATATGATGGGTTCTATCCCCTGTACACTGTACAAAAGATTAAGATGGTAAGATCCTTTTTGGACATTCCATACATACACACTTTTTTATGAGAGTATGCAGCGTATAAGTTGTGTACTCTTTTTATTATCCCCATATTCTGTATGGATTCTTAGAAAAATGAAAATGAAAAATGCTCTGTGAGCCGTTTTCGTGAAGTCCGATGTGGAATTATCAAGGTTGACTTTCTGAAAATCGCTCTGAGAGCATTTATTTCACGGTCGAAAAGATGACCGTGAGGATTAGAGCGGATTTTTAGGTTGTATTCACGGCGGATTTTATCGCAGTGACAACCACTGTCGTGTTTCACGACATCCCTAGATTTAATCTAGGCTTGCACTTAACCCCATATCTGAAAAATTGTGATCAGAAAATCTTTCATGGAAAATTCTTGTATCTGAGTCTCAGATTTGAATATTATTTCACTACACAATTTTGTGGAGTCAGATATGATCATAATTCTCGTTATGCAGCGTCCCCAGATTTGGTGACGGTTGTCATTTGGTGACAACTGATATAGTATGGCAGCGTTCCCTGATTTGGGAATGTTCTAGGGCTAAGTTAAACTTAGGGGGTATGCCGGAAAGCCTTAGAAAATGGAAAAGTGAGAATTGTGATCGGTGATGTGAGCGTGTATCCTGTGTGGATTTTTGCACAGTATTCTTAGGATTTTAGGGGATGGGTACCGTGTTTCGCAGTAGTACATTCTGTTCATTTCTAAAATGAGGAATTGCTTAAAATTACCACTGGGATTCTGTGTATATTCTGGCGTTGTGGAATGCCGGAACGTACATTAAAATAAGGGTAAATTGTGTTCTGGTAAATTTTGGGAACGGGTTTGGTATGGATTAATTGACATAACATAGAAAAAATCGCGCGCATAAAAGATTTAGCAAGATGCTAAAAATTTCTGAGATTTCACGGAATCATGTTCTTGTGATTCTGGCGAAAAAGCAGAGTGATACCAGGATGAAAAGCGGACGTATAGCACCGATTTCTTCAGATCATCCAGATGATAGCATGAAGAACAGGAACACGGCTGCATACTAGGACAGGAACACGACTTTGCACAGAATGAATAATATCAAGGAATATTCAATAAATATGCACAAAAAGAAGGCACCCACCTTTTACAGTGAGTGCCTTTTTTATTGGCTTCATTATTCAAAATAGTTGATTTCTGAAGTAAGTTTCTTTTTGGATTCTTCAGAACTTGATACATAAAATCGCATTGTGGTTTCTACAGATGAGTGACCAGCTATTTCCTGTAAAGACTTTATGTCCTGAAGATTATCACATTTCTTTGCAAGATTAGTTAGATATTGATGGCGTAGCATATGCGGATATACATTCAATCCTTTTTGTGATCCTAACCGATGTATTAATTTATAGATTCCATTGGCGGTCAGTGTGCCACGATTACCGATAAAAACCTTTTGGGAATCAGATACAGGTCTGTGTGCTATCCATTCACGGAGCAGAGCTTTATATTCGCCGGAGATAGGCACTTCTCTGTACTTGTCGCCTTTACCACTTCTGATAATGATATAAGTGTTTTTTGTACTGTCCAGATTGACTATATCTGATAATTCAAGGTCAACAACTTCTGATTCTCTCATTCCAGTATTTAAGATGGTTTGAACAATTACACGATGTAAAAGATTAGCATTACCTTCTGTATATTTCAAAAACTGGAATAAATCTTGTTTGTTCAGAACTTCTACTTTAGGGGAAACCTTGCCTTTCTTCTTCTCAACTTTAATGAGTTCATTTCCATATACGACATGAAGGAAATTACAAAAATTCTGTATCGCTGCAAGTTTGGTATTGATAGTTGAAAGGGATGCTTTCTGCACTGTATCAATGTATGACCTGTAGGCTTTTACTTCTACAGGTGTGAGTGATCCGCTGAAGCTCTCTCCGCTGGTATCTTCTAACCATGTCAGGAACATTGAAATATTGTGCAAATAACCTTTTGCAGTGTTCTCACTTTTTCCAATTCTTTCCAGTTCGTCTGCATATGCTTTCAAGATTTCTTCTTTCTTCATAATAAAACCGCCTTTCTTTATTAGATTGTCCAGATTTCTATATTTAAAGTATAACAGAGTGAAAATAGCGTGTCAATATAATTTGTCAATATAATACGAATTATATGGACAAAATGGAATGATTCTATAAAATAACGGGGTGTGATTCCATGATATAGAGCTTGTTTTTTGTCCATATAATTATTTTACGGGATTTTATAACATGATTTCTGACACTATGACCGGCAGAGATACCAGGACAAAAAAAGAGAACCGGCTAACATGGTGTTAGTTCCAGCTCTCTGATCTGTTATTTTCTTTTTACAAGTTCCACGTCATAACCTAACACGTCTGCAAGTTCAATCAGCTCTTTATATTGTAAAGTCTGTCTTGCTAACTTATTGGTTAGGTTTTGCCGTGTGGTTGGTGTTTCTGGATGCAGTTGGTTATATTCATTAACTAAATCAGTAAGGGTTATACCTTCAGATGCAAGCCAACACTTAACACGTTTCCTAACTTCATTATTATCATTTTGGATCATAATATTAACCTGTCCTTTCCTATTACTTATGACGGAAGGGAAGTATAACCGCCATCCGTTTATTATATGGATATTTTACAGGAATATTATAGAAAAGTCAATGAGTAAATGAAACTATACAGTTATATATATAATAAGAAAGAAATAAAAGAAACTAAAAAGTTTTAAAAATCTATTGACAAAACGACACTGTAGAGTGTAATATATAACCATCAAGTAACACAAATAACAAAAAAGGCTATCGGCTGCACGATCTGGACAATCTCAACCAATAGCCAACAACCAAACAAAAGGCGGTTGCAATAACATTATAACACGACCGCCGGACAAAAAGAAAGGTGGTTTATATTATGATGATGAACATTTATTTAACAAACTTAGGAAAGTACAACGAAGGTGAGCTTGTAGGCGAATGGGTTAAATTGCCGGTATCAGATGAAGAGCTTCAGAAAGTATTTGAGCGTATCGGAATCAATGAAGAATATGAAGAATATTTCATAACTGATTATGAATGTGATTTTTACGAAATTGGTGAGTATGAGAACATTGATACATTGAATGAGATAGCGGAAAAAATTGATGATCTGGATGAAGAACAAGAACAGGTTGTTAAAGTGTTAATGTCAGAATGTGGTTACGATCTGGACGGGGCTATTGAGAAAGCGGAAAGCGGAGACTATCGCACATATAGCAACTGTGAAAATATGACAGATGTAGCCTATCAGGTTGTTGATGAATTTGATTACCTTAGAAACGTACCTGAAACCGTAGCAAGATATTTCGATTATGAAGCATTCGGACGGGATTTAGGAATTGAAGGAAGTTTTCATTTTCTGGATAACGGCGACTGCATAGAGATTATTGGTTGATGGGGGAAGCTACTATGGAAAAGATTTATGGAACAAGAGCCTATTGGAAAGCAGTATTCAGAAGAGAAAGACACCAGAAAATCAAAACAGTATTGATGTACATTGTAGCATTTTTCCTGTTTACTATGCCGATCTGGATGTTTTTAGACTGGTTAATGAGAGGGTACTAATAAGAAAGGGTAAGGGTGAAAAGATTATGAAATCACAGGTATTAAACATTACAGGCGGTTTTTATACTGCGGTTGTTGTTAAGTTTGAATTATTTGAGTCAAGTATTATTGATGAGCGATACTTTGCGACAAGAGAAGAAGCTGAAGCATTTCAGAGGGTTATCATTGAGAAACGTTTCAACGATCTGGAAAACATAGCGTGTGTAGTATCACGGATAGGGTGAAGGGGGTGTTATGATGTACTTCTTAGGTCAAGTCGCTTGTTATGTCTTTATAGCTATTGTAATAGCTGCACTGTTAGACTTATAAGCATTATAATATAGAACATAGTAAAAAGGTCATAGGCGTTGAGTCTATGGCTTTTTTACTATGTTTTATGACGGAAGTAAACTATATCTTACTTCCGTATCTGACACCAGAACCGGCAGAGGATACCGCTATAAAAACAGATCACAAGACAGATTATACCGGCAGAGCCTAACCCTACACGGGGGGGGGACAGATGCAGCCGGTCACAGCGATATGTTGAACACTATTTACAATACACTTATACGCCTGTATATGACCTTTAGAGCCGTTTCTACTACCCTTGTGTGGTATTCTTATATACGGTATATAAGGGCATATAAAACCCATATAGAGCCAGTATAACCTGTACACCAGGACACGCCACAATACAACAAGGTCTTACGCTGCTTATCCCTGTATAATATATCCCTGTATAGTAAAGTGTGATCCGCTGGCAGTCGTGCCGGTTGTGATGGTGTACATCCCTCTGTATCTGGTAGAATGTCCCACCCTCTACAGGTGTAGATTTTTATATTTATACATCCCTTGTGCATAAATACAGGAATATGTATATAGCCGTAAAAAGCCGTAAAATGCGATTTAAGCGACTTTATGTATTTTATGGAATTGCTATAGCCTAGAATATAAAAGTGCCTTAAAACGTTAAATAGAGCTTCGGAACGTTTGCCGGTCTGGGATGGATCATATCAGGACAGCCCAGCGATCACCCCCCTAAACGTGTGTTCGGTCGGATGTATACCAATTTTTTTACGCCGACAAAATTTTGACCTTATGGTACAATATAGAGTAATAAACAGAAAGGACGACATACCTATGAAAATTTATGATATTACAGATAAAGAGAATGCCTATAACACTTTTCTACGCCTTTCAAATGTAGATGAACGTGTGCTACAACGCTATATCCATGAAGCAAAATATGGTGGATCATGGGATATTTTTAAACGGATGTTGGAAAAATATGATGTTTGTCCGACATTCAAGAAAGATGAACTAATATGCCATTTACAACATATGACTACCAGTGCAAATGGATGTGAGCATATAAAAGAAAAAGGACTAACGGATTTACGGATTACATATGAAGATACCGACAGTGAGTTGCGTCAATTTCTGGATGAACAGGGTGTGAAGATTGATTTGCCAGGACAAAGAATTTATTTTAATGGTGAAGATTTAGGTTCGATTGAGTATTCAAAAGAGAATAATTCAAGTGATTATTATTCGCCAACACATAGAAGATGGAGCATCGGAAGAAAATTTTATTATGATTTCTGCATATGTGGATTTTTTTCTTTTAATCATAAAAGACCGTATGGTGGTATGGTGAATTATAGACCAGAGATATTATTTAATATATCAGAACTGATCAGAAAGAGAATAGATAAGGTGTGGACTGATACTCATAAAACCTATGTCGTAAAATTTTCAATTCCATATAATCAATTAGTCCATGATGATTTAGATGAGACAGATTTTTTATATAAGGCTTTTTATAATGTAGTAGATGAATTAGAGGATGAAGAAGTATTGCTACAGAATCATATAACAGTTCCACCTGAAGATATAATCTCGATAGAAAGATTTGATTTTAATATAAAAAGTATATAAAAAGTATATCTATAGTAACCATATACATATAAAAAGTATTACTAAACTTTTTTATAAACTCAATTACTGTGTTCAATATACAGTGTTCCATAACTTGACAAAACCTCTATCTAGGTGTACTATAAATATAGTTCAATAAATGGGAAAGAGATGAGCATATATGCCTAAGAAGAAATATTTTCTAACACAAGCGGAACTTGCAAAACTACTCAAAAATTATGGTAGTGGGTACCGCTGGACACATGACAAGAAACTATCTCAGTCCGGCAATGTGACCTATACAGATGCACAAAATAATATGCTTACCATTAATCAGTTATGGGATAAAGATACAGATAAACCGTATGTGATGGTTTATCTATCTGATTCCACCGGCAGAATCTATCGTAAGGATAAGTGGGACTGGTTTGAAACGATCCGACAACTTCACTTCGACTGGACACTGCAAGGTGGACAATATGACATTGAATTTAAGAGCATAGAGGGAGTTAATATGACGAAGAAAAAGAGACAGAGCTATACACAGGAGCTTAAAGCACAGATTGAAGAGCAGAAAGCTACCATATTAAAACAGGATGAAATTATAACCAGAATGCAAGTGAACGGCGAAGCATCCTTATTGAACAGTCCGACATATGCACAGATGCAAGAAAAAATCAAGTTTCTGGAAGGTTGTAATAAGCTCAGTGAGATAGGACGTGCCAACGCTGAAGGTAAAGTAAAGAGATTTTCAGATTCCGAAAAGAAGTTATACGAAGATAATAAGGCTTTTCTGGAACATGATGGGGAAAGTGATTATTTTGTTGGAATCATAGAGTGCTACAGGGAAATCAATGAGGTTCGCCGGTATAAAGAAGAATGTGACAGCCTTGAAGGGAAACTCAAAGCACATAAAGATATTATCGCAGAGCGTGACAAAGAGATAGAACGTCTGCAAGGGATTATAGCTGATCTGCAACAGAATCAACCGGCTACTGCTCCATCTGAAGATATGCAGCGTGAACTAGATGAAGCAATCAGAATGAGAAATTGGTATAAAAACCACTACAAAGAAGAATGCGACAAGTCTCAAAAATTAGCTGAAGAGGTGGAACACCTGAAACTTCAACTTGCAGAAGAACCAACTACAGATCACATTTCCGATGATGAGCTGGATTCGGATGTGAAATATGGAGAACCGTGGTATGTGGCATATGAAAGTAAGAGTAAATCAGAGCTTGCCAAACGTCTGCATTTTGTAGAAACAATTTCACAAAGACGACAGAGACAAATTAAAGAGCTGAAGAAACAGGTTAATGATAAAAAGTATGCTCAATATGTACAGGAAGATGCACTAACATATAATGAAGCACTGGCAAGAGCTGATAGGGCAGAGACAATAGCAGAGCAGTATTTGGAATACAACAAAGATGCACATAAGAAGAATGAAGAACTTCAGCGACAGTTGACGGAACTTGCATCCGCTTCTCTTACACCAGAAGAATCTATGCAGATTATTGAACAGAATATTGAACAGAGTAATGAGCTGAAGAAAGCTGCCAGAAAGAAACAGGGTGCTCCACGAAGGATAGATGATCGTAAAGTAGCTTTAATGTGTGAATTGCATAAGAAGGGACATTCAATCAGAGAAATATCTAAACAGGTTGGATGCAGTGTTGGTAGTGTTCACAGACTCTTAAATGAGAATAAGCAGTAAGAATCAAGGAAGGACAGTTGTTGCCCTTCCTTTTATATTGTAATACTTTTTATATACTAATTGATTTCATAGTATTACTTAGCATATAAAAAGTATTATATATAACTATGTGGAAAATACTGTAAATTAGTAAATTTCCTTGACGGAGAGTAGACGCTAGTATATAATAAATACATATTAAATATAATAATTATATAAAAAGTAATACTTTTAATATGCGGAAAGGGGATTTGAGTATGAAAGTTATAGCAATAGCCAACCAAAAGGGTGGTGTAGCAAAGACTACTACTACATATAACCTTGCTACTGCAAAAGCAATAGTTGGTAAAAAGGTACTTATGATAGACCTTGATCCACAGGCGAGTTTGACAATTTGTTGTGGCATGAATCCTGATAATAAAGAATTTGAGAACTATAATATATGCAAATTATTTGATGTGAAAACTAATCCAGCGGAATGTGCCTTTAATGTGGAAAGCACTGGACTAGATAATCTTTTCATTGTACCATCAAATATTGACTTAGCAGTAACAGAAACACATCTTGTTGGAAGAAGATACAGTGAATCTCAATTAAGAAAAGCTGTATTGAAGTTGAAACCTTATTTTGATTATATATTTATTGATTGTCCACCACAGTTAGGAACATTACTTGTGAATGCTCTTGTTGCAGCTGATGAAGTAATTATCCCTGTTAAGACAGAATATCTTGCTTACAGAGGATTAAAAGCCTTAATGGAAACGATCAACGATATTCAGAGTGGTAATGGAGATCAATCTTTGAATCCTGACTTGGTATTAACTGGAATAGTTGCTACAATGTATAAAGCAAAGATTAATGATAACCAGGATGTACTTGCTATGTTGGAGCAGAAAGCCCCGATTTTAGGTGTAGTAAAAGATTCGGCAGACGTAAACAGGGCGATTGTAGATGGAAAACCGGTTGTTTTATCGAATAAAAAAGCACCAACGGCAAAAGAATATATAGAAATTGCCTTTAAACTGTAGTAATACTTATCATATAATAAGTGATACTTAATAAAATATAAGTAATACTAAGTATATAACAAGTATTAAAGAGAGGATATAAAGTTATGGCTACGAAAAGACTTATAGATAAACTTCAGAAAGAAGAGTTGATCGAGGAAGAAAAAAAGGAACAAGAAAAAGAAAATTCCAATGTGAAGAAAACTACTGTTGAGCAGATTGTGTCAAAAGATGGGGCAAAGGATAAACAAATATCTGCTAAAGTGAACATGAAAATATATGACGCATTTACCAAAATTAACAAGCTGCAAGGCATATCAAATAATTCAGCTTTAAATATGTTGATTACAAAATATGTCCGTGAAAATAAGGAAATTTTAGAAGATGAAAACTTTTTCTAAAATCAGTAATAATAATTATATAATAAGTAATACTTTTTATATAAGAAAATTTTTGAAAACTATTGCAATTTCCAGAATTACCGTGTACAATAAATACAAGTATAGGAAAGCTGGGTAGAAACGTATTGCAGTAGTTGGTGTACAACAAGACTAAAGCGGTATGAAGCATTAACCTCATACCGCTTTTATTATTGTTGTACGTCCTATACATAAACATTTTAACTGATCGGTTTTACCAGAACCGATTACCTTATACTAGACGGCATTACCAGTGCAGCCTAGTACCCACAATTTAATATTTGAAAAAATCAACTTAGCACAGTTTCTTTTTTGAAATGAAAATGTGGTAGGGTGTGTTTTGTATACACCTTTTTATAAGATATATTCTAAACTACATAACCTGTCATGTCAAGAATGAACTTGTGTTCGGTGTATTAAATTTACTCTTTTTTAGGACTGAAAGTAATAATTACTATATCAAAAGTAATAATTTTAATATACTTTAGAAAGTTGGACAGGGTTTAAGGGTTACTTCTGGATAAATAAAATCTGGTATCGGCAGCCTAAATAGTAAATTGCCGGGGTTGGAACGCTGCGACTATCAGCGATTCATGACCACAGGGGTTGGAGAGAGCGCAAGACCTCATATGCCTAACCAGACTTCCTATTGGTACGGAAAGTCTGTACATTGGTTAAGTGTAGCGCACACGGGGGCAAAGGATAAGCCTGGACGTACACAGGGTATATCTGAACCACGGCACCTACAGGATTTCTTATAGGATGCGGAAATGGACAAGCATTGGAAACGATGCGTATTGAGGGCGTGGCAGACCAATATTAAAGTCCATGCGGAATCGAAGAAAACCGCACTCATAGTTTGAACTGCTCTACAGGGACACGGATACCTCTGCAAAAAGCGGATTGTTCATCTCAAGGCATATCAGAGTTTCTTTTTCAATGCGATAGGGAAACTCTGTCCTGATACGGAAGCCGTTTCCTTTTCCCCTACGGATTATTCGCCTACGGCGTACCAAAGTCAAGTAAATTGGTTAAATTTGTCAGAGATTCTATGATGGAGACTTAAATTCTGAAAAGAACAGTGATAAGTATAGGAGTTTACCGTTTACAGGTTTGTTCCGTAAATTTCAAGTTGTACATTGGAATAGCGAGAATAGAATTGAAGTTGAATTATCCTTTATGTGAGACTGTAAAAAACAGGTCAAAAATGGATTGTAGGTGGTTAGGTGAACAAGTTTGCCCTGAAGGAGTTTTCGTTGAAAATAGAGGTACAATTCTCTTAAATAGTTAAGAGTAATACATATTATATAAAAAGTAATACTAAACACAGAAAGGAATAAAACAATATGGGAAAAATTAATAATGTAGTAAAAATGATTGAGTTCTCCAACGAGGATGATCTCTACTCACAGATTGATGATTTAACCAATACGGATTATCAATCGGAGCTGGACAAACCGTATGTTGTGACAAGTATCAATTTAATAAGTGAGAAGAAAGCACTGGTGTATCTGCAAGAGAATCTGAATGTCTTGCAGGTACACTTTTTTTATTGTCATAACAATATGGTGGATGAGATTGTCCCATCTGAAGAACCACACAATGAAGAGTTTATGTCTATTCAGGAGATTAATTTAGCCAGGGATTTAGGCTCAATCATCATCGAGGACAAAGAGTATGAAATTGATGAAGTACACTTTTCCATGAACGTATATGGGACACGTTGCGTAAACTTTTATTTATGTTAAGGAAGGAGAATGCCATGAAACAATATGACGATAATCAATACTATGAACAGGGAGATGCAGAGCTGGGAACCGGCTTTACAAATTATGAAAGATTACTTCTGGAACTGAATTATAAAAATTATTATCCGAACAAAACAACTGCGGAAATGACCGGCAATAAAGATTATGAAGGTCTGAAGGGTGATAGAATCCGTGTGTATGAGAAGATTCTCAATGAGTGTGGTCTTGATCCTGAAGCAAACTATGATAAGAACACGGATCATGCCAAACTGCTCGAAGCTGCATACACAATTTTACATAGCCTATTGGGAAACATTGACACTTACAGAAAAGTCGAAACTGAATTTGTGACCGCCAGTGCAGCGTTTACTAATCTTCAGAACCGGCTCAAAGAACTTAGATCAGAGATTGAGCGTGTAAAAGCTGAAATGCACTACCAGGACTCAGACTTTACATTTATGTTTTACACACGATAAGGGGGAATCAGAATGTCAGATTTAATGTATACCCCATTGGAAAATGTATTTGCAGATACGCTGGCAAGAGAGGGTAAGTCCATTACTGCCGTGATTTCCGGCAAGACATTTACTGCTTTCTTCAGAAGATGTGATGATGGTCAAAGCACAGAGGACAGGATCATGCTCTACTATGAAGTAGATGCACCTGTAAATCAAGGCTCACTCATCCAATATGGCAAGAAAACATACGTCCTTGTGAATAAAGAGACAGAAGAAAACACCTGTTATTATAAGTCATTTGCTATCGCTTGCAATGGAATTTTGAACACGAATAACAGAACAGTGAAAAATGTTCCTGTATATGGCTATGATCTGAAGAACGGTCTTACATCAGTGAATAATACGATTTCAATTGTTAATGGAAACATGGAATTTGTAACTGAAATCACGGACACTGTAAAGGTATTAGCGATAGATGATACCTTTAATATTTACGGACGTACCTTTAAAGTTGACAATATTTACCAAAAGGACGGACTATTTCATATCATAGCCGAAGTTTATGCTAATGTTAATCCTGATCCAGAACCAGAGCCGGAACCTGAACCAACACCAGATACACCGAAGCAGAGTGTCACAATATCAGGTGGTGATTCTCTACGTTATGGTAGAACAAAGTCATGGACAGTAGCTTTTACTGATTCTACAGGTGCAACTATAGAGAAAACTGATTTTAAATGGAATGTTGTGTCAGAGTATGCGATTACTCAAACAGTAAATGGAACAAAAATCTCACTGAAATATACAGTGGATAGGGCGGTTGATAAAACATTTACGCTGCAAGTGTTAGATTCCGATGGAGCTGTATTGGCAGAACAAACGATTACATTTACCGTATAATAAAAAGGAGTGGGATCACACCCACTCCATCTTTTCCATCTTATTCCCCTTTTTTAGCAATTATTTTTTTGGATCATCATTATCATGTGAAAATAGTTTTTCAATCTGTTCAGGACTTAAAGTCTTTATGTAGGCTTGCATAGCACTCATCATTTCATCGACTTTAGCTATTTTATAATCTTCTATTTTTGATTGTAATTCTTCATCAAGAATATCTAAAATGTAAGATTTGGAAGTTTCTTTATCTTCAATAGTATTAAGAGAATTTATCGTATGATTTGGTACAAAGGCTAATTTATAATCGCACATTTCGGCTAATATCATAAGATCACCAATTGAAAATCTGTCTTGTGAGAGCTTGTTACGAAAAGTTCCAACGGATACGCCGGTATATGTAGCTGCTTCTTTTATGGTAACATCTTCCTGTTGCATCATTTTTCGGATGTAAGCTGATATGCTATTTTTCGACAAATTTATGCACTCCTTTCTATAATATATAGCGTCAAGACTAATTATATCAGATACACTAAAATCATGCAATAAATGAAATGTAAATAATTGGAAATAAATATTAGAAATAATTGTAAAAATTATTGACATATAACGAAAATAGTGATAATATCATAACCATAACAACACAACATAAGTAACGGGATAATCTTACATGAAAAAGAAGAAAGGGGAATGTAACGTGAGTAAGACCATACTAATGACTTCGGGCTATAGCTTTGAAGGACGTAGAATCAGTGAATATTTCGGCGTGTACTCTGGAGAATGTGCATTAGGTACAGGATTTCTGAGTTCTCTTGGTGCCGGATTTGCAGATTTTTTCGGAACAAATAGTACCATGTATTCGGACAAACTGAAAAGGGCGAAAGATTATGCTATTGGTCAGTTAAGAGATCAGGTCATAGCCATCGGTGGAGATGCAATAATCGGACTGGACATTGATTATGTCTCATTTTCGGCTGATATAATGGGTGTAATAGCATCTGGAACGGCAGTTAAACTGGAAAATTTATCCAGTGGAACACAAGAGGATACTGAGAACAAATATGTCATATCCATCTATAATACTATGCCAAACTTCAGACCATCTTTTCTGTATGCAAGTCCAGCTTCATACGGAGAGAGCGTCCTATCACTGGGATTATTCCATCTGAAAGAGTGTACAGTTAAGGCAGTGTTGGCAGATGTTGAAATCAGTGACATATTCCAGAGGACAACTGTACTTAAAGATGTAGCTTTTATCGGATTTAAGGCTGAAAATGCAAGGAATCTGATTAGTGATCCTGTGACTTGTGATCTGTCTCCTGATTTAATCAGACTTATTTATGGAATAAAACTGACTATCAAGAGATACATCACAGCGGATGGACTGGTTGTAGTTCCAGAGAATAACATCACCTATACTTCCGCAGAAGAAGAGAAAACTGATTCCATGAAATTTGGAGAAGAGATTCTGAAGGTGGTGGATTCTCTTGGCAGCGCAAAGGAAATTTACGAACATTTAGTTGCATATAACGAAGCTCACAGAGGTTCAGTTGACACAGAGTTGCTTGACATTGTTAAAAAAGACATGAATTTTGAACGCTTGTATGGAAATCATAAGGATTCAACCATAAAGGCAATTAAAAATTATTTTGCACAATGCGAAGAAAATGAAATGATATAAGAGAGAAGAGGTGCAACATGGCAGAGTTAGCCAGGAGAATTGATGCGTTAGGACGGATCACGATTCCAAAAGAAATCAGAAAGAGCATGAACCTGTATGAAGGCTGCTTATGTGCGATCAGTGCGACTCAGAACGGTATTCTGATCAAGAATGCAGATGATAACTTGCAGAAAGATTTACAGTTTATCATCGACAAGTACATTTCTGAATCTGGATGGAGTGATGCAGTCCTGAAGCTGATGGAAGTACAGGATGAGATTGAATTTGAGCCGGAAGAAAAAGAAGAAAACTAAGGAGAGGTGTTTTATGAGTGATTTAGTATTATATGGAAATTATTATAAAATGTTTAATGGTAATGGTGGAATCCCAGAAAAGATAACAGTCGTTGAAATCAAGGGAGATTCTGTTACATTCATCAGAGGACATTATACTGAAGCGGATTTTGCAGAAAGAGGAAATACAGTAGATGAAGCTATTTATAATATGTGCCTTCAGAAAAGTAAGTGTAATGAAGAAGATATTTTGCGGACAATCACACCAGGACAGAAACAGCTTCTTGATAAAGAGGACAGAAAAATTAAATCTCTAATTGAGAGTGCGGATAAAGCCTTAGAAGAATTTAAAGATTGATTTTAGCAGTATACAAAAAGGACAGGTTCTACAATGAGCCTGTCCGTTAATTGCTTGTTTCATATCTGGAAATTTATGGCAAAAAAATAACAGATTTTTCCCAGAAATCTGTTGACAAAAATAATCAGATATGTTACGACCACAGAGTGGAACTATATCTCTTACTTATATCACATCTATTCCCAGTAGATGAAGTTCAGATTTGTTCCAATACCAAAATTAGTAACCCGTAAACGAGTACACTTTTAAGTTGTGTCATAAAACTTAACACGTATGAGATTATATAACATTTGACTTCATTTGTCAATGGTACATTTTAGCATTTTTCAAGTTTTATTTAATCTTTTGCCGATTCCGGCGAAATTCCCAACTTTTTACAATTGAATATTGGTGTACTTTGCTTTTTAGAAAGAAAAGGTGACATTTTATTAGTAACGTAGAACAACTGAATATTTTAAGGCACTATTTTAATCTGATGTATCCCAGTACATTCAGAGAGAAAGAATACGTGCGCTTAATTGCCTTGCGAAGAGACTTACACGGTCGTGTGGTGTCCACTAAGGTTGAGTTCGTAAAGACGTTTGAGGACTATGCAGCGTTCATCCAGAAGTACCGCTATACTCACGATGTTTACAACCAACTTGCAACCAACAGAGGGAAAGAGAACGGGACTAAGACTACGCAGAGACAGAGGAAAGTTCTCTATCTGGACTTTGATCAGAAAGATTTTCCAGACCTTCACGATGCGTCAGATTTTACTCACTGGATTCACAACAAGCTGCCGAAGCTATATCTTCACGCTTGTGTAGCCAGTGGACATGGATTCCACTTTTATGTCTCTATTAAGCCAACCTGTAAGCTCAATGAAGTATGGGACTTAAATAAGAAACTTGTATCAATTTTGAACGCTGATCCGCAAGCTGCATCACCAACTCAAATATCAAGACCACCTTGTACCTATAATCATAAACAGGCTGATGGCAGTTACGATTATGAGAATCGTGATAACTGGGCGTATGTAAAGGTCGTGAATAATTCCTATATGGTTGGGAGCAAGTTTAAGCAATTTGATTTGTCCTATATCCGTAGACAGATGGATTATTTCACGGAAACACAGGAAACTGCCAAAATCTTAGATAAAGTGGACTGGAACTATGAAGCACTGGATGATTACCCATGCTATTTGTGCATCCAAAAGGTCATGAATGAAGGAGCTGACGAGGGACAGCGTAACTTCTGGCATGGAAGAATCGTAAAAATGCTTCAGATGGACGGATACACGAAGTCAAAGATTCATACCTTATGCCAGGAATACAACACGAAATGCAGACCACCAAAGGACAAAAAAGTAATTGAAGAGGATACAAACCGATTTCTGGATACGGATTATAAGCTCTTAGGATGCTATGAGTCATTTCCTGAAGGTGATAAGCATAGAGTGTGGATTCAGGATCAGTGCGATAAGGCTTACTGCGGAACTTACCATAATGGAGCGAAGCTGTCATTAGGAAAAGCAGATGCAGCGAGAATCAATAAAAAAATATTATTGAACAAGGATTTGAGAACAATGACAGGGAATGAATATCTGATTATTACCTTATTGGATGTATACAAGGACTCATTTGGACGTAGAGGATTCAGAGTTAGGAACCTGAAAGAACTTTTGTATTCATCCGTGAAAAAGAAACAATGTATCGCAGATCGACTTCTGAAAACTCTGCTTTTGGAACTAGAAGCAAAAAAATGGATTGAAATGATTCCTGATCCGAAGCAGCCGAAGAAGTTTCAAGAGTGCAGACTGAAACTTGCCAGAAGATTAAAGGAATTTCAACAAGGATACATTGAGTTCTATTTCTCGATAGCTGGTGCATTGATTGATGGAAAAATCACACAAGCTGAGTACATTGTGTTTATTACACTGGTACGAAATCTGTCAAATGGTAAATCCGTAACATATGACCAGTTAGCAGATGATTTGAATATGGATAAGCACAATATCAGGAAATATATCAAAAAGCTACATACGGAAAGATGTTTGATTGTAAAGAAAGAATATTCAGATAAAGGATTTGAGTATAACAAGTATATCTTTGTAAGTCCAGAGTCATTTAAGGATGAGTTTACTAATGATGATATACCAGTTAATACAGATGATGTAGTTATACAGATGAATAATGAACTAGAGATTGAATTATTAGCTTAGAGATAGAGAGTGTGTATCAGAGAGTGTGTATGTGTAGAGATTGGATTGGAATGAGATTTAGAGTGATGGGTGAGAGAGAATATTCTATGTGAGGTGTCCCCACCCCCACACTCATTCCCTACGGTCATTCATATTATACATTTGTATACAATAGGGGTAATTTTAAGCAGATTTTGAAAACAGTAAAATCGCTGAATGCCTTGTCATATAAGGGTATTAATGGTGTTGGAAAGAAAAAATAGCATACGAAATCCAGGGGTAATTTTGAACAGATTTTTGATGTGAAAAAATGCTAAATAGTCAATATTTGCAAGGGTTTCAGCGATTTTAATAGTGTGCGTTTTCGTTTTGTAAATAAAGGAGAATTTTTTTGAAAGATACAATTGTAGAATTAAGAGCAGCGATAAAGGATTTGCCAGTAGAAGAGATTCGTGAAAAATTAGGCAGCCTGAAGAAATCAGAACTGATGCGAAGCATTATCATGAATGAGAAAGAGTTCTGTACCTGTAGATATGAGAGATCACAGAGAAACTTTTGGTATGCGGTTGTAAAACCTACGCTGGATAAGTTGGGACTGCTCACGGCTGAAGATGATACAGAAGAAGCACTGACAGGATGGGACAAAGTGTTGTCGAAGTACCTAACTGAACTTGTGAAGCAAGGAAAACTTACATACCGTGACATTATGATTTGTGATGAGAGTAGAAATTATAACGTTCCAGATAGATATAGTTTCAGCCCATATAAAAACATTGTGGTGTGTTGTGAGAAAGATACCATCTTCCAATTCATCCGTGATATTAGTGAACTTTTAGGATGTTCCGCAATATCGTCAAAAGGCTTGTGTGCTTTTGGGGCTATGGAAACACTTTTGAGAAAAATCCGTGATAATTCGGAGAATGAAATAAAAGAGCTGGTATTTCTGATTATGAGTGACTACGATCCGACAGGATATTCAATCGCCAATACATTCAAGGTACAGGCTGAAATTATGGCGAAGCAGTTGGGGATGAATGTGAGAGTTATTGCTAAACGAATTGGAATCGTACCAGATCAGTTATCAGAAGAAGAACTGAAAAATAATATGTACTCTCCCAAGAAAAAAGGTCTGGATTCCTGGATGAAAGAAACAAATGGGATTAATGGTCTGGAAAAAGGTTTAGAGTTGGACGCACTCACACCTGAGAGGATCAGAGAGATTTTTGCAGATGAATTGAAGAAATATATTGACGATGATTCCTATGTTGAAAATTGTAAAAATAACTATTTGTGGAGTGCGATAAGATCAGAGACAGATAAGTATGTGGATGGAATTATCTCAAAAATATACTGGGATTTACGGGACAAGGTAACTGCAATACCACCAGATATGATGCAGCTTGTTAAAGATGGAGAAACACATATACCACTGGATAGTATCTGTTCCATCAACGCTGACATTGAAACTTGTGTAAAGAATTATTTTGAATAAAGGAGAAAATTTAATATGGAAAATACTGGAAAAAAATACAATGATATGCTTATTAGAAACTTTGATGCGTCTTATCTATATTGGCAGATTAAAGATGATGCACTAATTTCTGAGTATCTGGATGCGAAAAAACAGCTGAAGGAGACAAATATGCCGGAGCTGAAACAAAAGGTTGAGTCCTTGCACAACCAGATTTGGAGCTTCAAAAAAGATGTTACGCTGCCAAAAAAGGACACACGATATTTATATTCTGGAACAATTACAGATAGCCTTATGTCCCGTCATTTACGGGAACTGGTAAAAAATTCCAGTGAAGCCATTAGAACTGTCTCAGGGGTGGATTACACGGATATAATCATCAATGTGAAGTTCAAGTCTGATGTGATTGTTAAGTTGGATGAATATAAGCAAACGTATAATAAAGAAACAGGACTCATTGAACAGTTGGATGAGAAAAAGAGTAAGCAATTACTCACAAAAAGAGATTTAAGGAAGATGGCTTATAGGGATGGAATCACTATCAATGGAACACGATATGTAAACTTCCAGAGAACGTCCAGTAAGGCAAGAACTGGAAATTGTCTCTTCATTGATGAAAGATATTTTGCCGACATGGAAGAGTGGCAGACTCTAGGGATTCCGTTCAGAGAGAAGTTTGTGAAAGATGAAAAAATTGACATTGTGAGTACACGAAGTTATGAGAGCTTGACTTCCAGTTCCATCATAGGAACACTTGACATTGATCCAAACTCAATCCTACTGATTGATGAGGTGGATGGAACACATACAATGCCATGTAATGTAGTTACGCTTGATGCAGAGACAAAAAGGTTACAAGTCACAAAACAGGACTATGAGAAACATATTGACCTCTGGGATGGACAATCTCTTGCAGATGAATCTATTTTTAACACTGGCAAATATATTGACAGGAACGGGGATGAACATACTTATAAGGATAAGGGATTTTTACTTTTGAGGAATCACTTTTTCAAGTCTGCGATTTTTAATACGAAACTTCAGGAGTATTACAATGAGAAATTTGCCGGTGTAGATGATCCTGTAATTTATGATAGGTTTGGGAATGCGTTTAAGCCATATGAAGTAAAGATTGTTACTACAAAGAACAGTGTAAAGATTCTGAAGTTTGCAGATGTAATTGTTGAACACATGGTTTTAGATGATAAAAAGGACAGATTAAGGGAACTTGAAGCTGATCCACGCTTACAGGAGCTTAAAGAGGAATATAATAGAATCAATAATAGAGCTACGGCAGCGAAGAGAAAGCATACTATCTTATCAAATAAAAGTGCATCTTCAGAAGAAATTGCAGAAGCAAAGCTGGAAGAACAAAAAGCTATTGCAGATCAAGAAAATCTTCTTCCTGAACTTGAAGCAGAGATTAAGAGACTGGAAAAGCCAATCAAATTTGAAAAGGAGCGATTGACCTGGGACTGGTACAGAGAAAAGTTGATTTCGGATGAACAGATTTTTGGTGTTTGCAAGTACGAAAAAAATTCTAAATTTGGTGATCGCCAACAGTTGTGGTATCAGGTTTTTGATACGCTGAATCTTTCTGAAGAAGAATTATGGAAGATTGTAGAGCCACAAGTCAATGAAATAAATTTGATGAAAAAATATCCGGCGTTCCTGAAGCATGGTTTGAACACGAAGGCTGGTGATACGGATAACATCGGAACACGCATGATGAAAGAGCTTCTTCAGATTAATGAGGATGTCACAAGAACAACATGGTTTACAAACTACAGACGAACATTCTTGAACGGTATTTTAGATAAAATGTATCAGGGGAAAATTCAGCTAAATAATTCAGATTTCTGTACGATAATCGCTGATCCATATGAAATGTTGAGAGCGTCCACAGGAGAGAAAATTGAGACAAGTATCTTATCTGATTTTCAATGTTGGTGCAACCGTTATGCAGATGGTGAAGAACTTTATGGATTCAGATCTCCTCATATCGCTGTAGGTGAGAATGCAGTTTTAAAGAATACATATCGTCCAGAGTGGAAGTGGTTCAATTTCACGAATAGAATTTTGGTTATTAATCTGTTTGGTAAAGGTGCTTTCCTGTCAGATGTTTGGCAAGGATCGGATCAGGATGGGGATACCGCTTATGTTGGTAATGATCCTGTTATCTTGAAAAAAACAAAGGAAACAGTAGAATCTGGAAAATATCTTATTCCGATTAATGGGCTTTCTCCCGAAAATGATCCAAAAAACTATACAAATGGAGAGATGGCATCCATTGATGGTAAGTTAGCAAATGACTTTATCGGAAAAATTTGTAACCTTGCAAGGGACTTACAATGTTTCTACTGGCATCTTTACAATACTGGCACAGAGCAGAACAAAGAAAAATATTTATCACAGATTTATGACGATATTTCAATTCTTGCGGTGGCATCAGGTATCGCCATTGATAGCGCAAAAAGACGCTACAAGGGTGTAAATCTTGCAACAGAACTTAGTGAGATAAGAAAGCGTCCGTATCTACAGGCTGAAGGTGCAGTATTACGGGATGATGGAACGTTAGTCATTACTGAACAGAGGTATAAAAAAACGGTGTCGGAGTCAACCATCAGTGAATACAAGGAACTTGTGCAGCGTAGGAATGAAGCAACGACTGAAGCAGAAATTCAAGAACTCACAGAAGAAATTGACAATCTTTTCCTGAAGGTTAATCCAGATCAATACATGGTGCGACCGCAGTTCACCAAAGGGTTGAAGTCTACTCCGAAGAAGAAAAAGAAACACTTTACAGATGAAAAAGAAAAAGAGCTTTATCGTCGGAAACAAATTCTTCTGGCACAGGAGAGAAAAGCGTTAGAAGAAAAAATCTACATTCCGTTGGAGTGTACAATGGACAAGTTGGCGACTGTCATTAAAGAACATTTGGAACGTGCGGAAAGAACAAAAATGATCACATTTGTTGATATTCTGAATCCGATTCCGAAGGGGACGAAAGCGGATTATAACAGAATAGAAGCAATCAAAAAGATTGGATTAGAGTGGAATAATCGTCTGAATCAGGTTTATGCTAAATATGCTAGTGGTGATATGACCGCTGAAGAAATGTTTGAAATGAAACAAAATCTGATCCAAAATGCTCTGAATGAGATTCGCTATTCTGATGTAAACCAGACCATCGAAAGAAAAATCACGACATGGGACATTCAAAAGTTAATCCGTGATATATTTGATATTCACCCACACAGGAACAAACATGGCAAGATTATAAAAGATGAAAAAGGAAAAATCGTTCTGGATGATAAGAGGGATAAGCGACTTATCGGTGATAAGAAGAAGCACTGTCTAGGTCAGACTTTGCTACAGTGGATATACGAAATTTATCCAAAAGAGTTTCTTGCAGCGATTAAAAGCAACCCAGGAACAGTGACGTATCTGGAAGAAATCACAGAAAATGAAAGTTCCAAAACATCTGTGAAGAGTCTGAAAGACTTGAATCAACTGCTTACAAGGGACGAAATTCATGAATTATATGGAAAAAAATACCAGATAAAAACAAAAGTTGTACAATAATTCTTGAACAGTGTATGGGGTATTTGGTGCGCTAAGTACCCCTTAAAGAAAATTCCCCATGTGCCCAAAATTGACATTGATAATATACAATAATATCATGATAAAAACAGAATGATGATATTTTGACATATTGCACTATATGGTATATAAAAATAATAATTATATCACTTATATAATGAAAAGTCAAGTGGTAAATTATAAAAACTGTTTGTTTTGTACAACATAATTTAGAAAGGTGGACAAAATGTCACAGGAAAAATTAAGAGATAGGCTTTTAGCTCTCATTAAGGGTGAGGGTATTAATCAGAAGTTTATCGCAAAACAAACACGCATTAGCGAGGGATTATTATCTCGATTCAAGAATAATAAAGCAGAGCTGCATTTACTTGACAGGGAGTCCCTTGATAAATTCCTTCAGTCGAAGGGATATTAATTTTGGTATCGGTATCGGTGGTAATAGCTTTTAAATAAGCAGAAGTCCGCTCGATATTTAGATATATATTTGTAATGGAAGATTATTGAAAAATAGTACGAAATTGCAAAGTTTTCATGTATAAGGCATTATCGGAGACTCCTTTTGAGGTTCATAATGTCTTTAATTTCAGTATTAATTAAATTTAATTATTTAATATTGCGAATAACATTGTGTTAAATTCGATTTTTTGTTTAACAAAAACAGGTTTTTGGTGGGGTTCCCTGTACCTCCTTTAATTATTAAAAAAATCCCACCCATTTTTATGATTATTATTACTTCCATCTGGAAGTTAAATATATTTGTGTATAGAAAAATAATGGGTTCGTGTGAGCAACGACTGAGGGGCGAAGCATGAAAACAGGAATGGAGATGTAAAATTATGGAAAACACAAAAACAGAAACAACAGTTGTAGATACAGAAATCAAAGATGGGGCATCCGCAGCGGATGAAACTACCAGAGAGGATGTAGATACAGTTACAATGTCAAAGACGGACTATGATAAAGCGATTCAGTCCGCAGAAGATAAAATCCGTGGTCATTATTCAAAAGAGATTAACGACCTGAAGGACAAGATCAAGGAGCTGACACCTGTAGAGAAGTCACAGGCTGAAATTGATTTGGAGAATCGTATCGCTGCCCTGGAAGAGTCCGAGAGGATTGTTGCAGCTCAGAAAAAGAGACTTGAATTTCAAGAAAATCTTACCAACAAGGGACTAGATAAATCTCTGATGGATTTTCTGAAAGAAGATACAGACGTAGATGCTCTGGTATCCGTGGTGGATGGAATTGTAAAATCCAGAATGAAATCTACGGGGTATGTACCTACAAGCCATGATTCAGATGATTTAGTGTCACAGGAAGAATTTAATAAAATGTCTTACGATAAACGTGTGGAACTTTATAAAAAGAATCCTACTTTATACGAAAGACTAACAAAAAGAAGAAAATAAAATGAGTGTGTGAAGCACCTATAGCCTATCGGTTATGGGTGTTTTTTATTGCTCAATTTTTTATGAAAGTGAGGAATTAACAATGAGCTTAGTTATTGGTTCAGTATATGCAGATGCAGTTAATAGTAAATTAGGTACTGCACTTAAAATGAAAGATATTGCAACAGATTATACAGATATGGTATCTGAGATTTTGGTTTATGGAGATGAGGTTCATTTTCCAACATTTAACAGACTGACAGATGCAGAGGAAGTTACAAAAGGTACACCACTTACACCAGAGGAAATCGGTATGTCCGATAGCACTGCAAAGGTAAAACAGACTGGTAAATCTGTCAGAATTTATGATAAGGACAAGGCACAAATTAAAGGTGCGGTTGTGGATGCTATGTCTTCTCAGACCGCTGAAGTTATGGCGAAGAAAATTGATTTTGACCTTATTAAAGAAATGGCAGATAATGCGGTATATAAGACTGCACTCACAGGCACAGGCGAGCTTACTGTAGCTGCCATTGATAGTGCTTTTGATTGCTTCGGAGATCAGGTACAGAATAGTTCTTTTGCGGGTATCGTTGCACATGGAAAATTCAGAAGTGCCATTATGAGAATGGATGAATTTACAAAGATTGATAAAACATACGCTGCTTCTGGAAACGGTATTGTGGATGATGCAAACTGTATCGGTATGTGGAATGGTACAATCCCTGTATACCTTTCAGATCAGATGTGGGACGCTACAAACAGTGAGCCTGTAATTGCAATTGTTAAGAAGGGTGCATTAGGATATATCATGCAGAAAGAAACTACTGTCGAGGAGGAGAGAGAGGCGAAATTACTTGCTACTGACCTCATTGCGTCAAACCTCTATGCAGTAAAACTCTTAGATGCTAAAGGTGTATCTATTCTAAAGAAAACTATTGCTTAATAGCAAGTATGGATAATCTCATAGATTCTTACAATCTATGATTTTTTCATATATTGGGGTGTGATGTTATGTCACATGATGTAATGTTGCACCCTATCTTTTTAAGGCAATTATTATTTAAGGAAGGAAGATATAGATGTTAAGACCAAGTGATCTGAAGGATTATCGCCTAATGAGAGGTCTGTCCCAGAGGGATGTAGCGATGTATTGCAATTTATCTCATAACTTGATCGGAGATATTGAGTTAGGACAGCGAAATCTTACAGAATATAATTATCAGGAATTTGTCAAAGGTATCAATGCAGCGTCACAGGCGAAAGCCAGAGGGACATTCAATGAAGATAAGAAAAAATTTAATGAAAAAGAAAATGCGTATGAACGGGAGCGAGTGAGAAAAGCGACTGAAAAGAAAACTACGCAGACTAAGAGAAAAAGCACGAAGCCGACTCCCAGTAAAACGGTGAAAGTGGAAAAGTAGGAAGGAGACAAAGTGTTTAAGATAATGATAATGAATGTAATCGTGGGTACTTACATAGGTATCTGGACACGATTACGAAAATGGAATTTGACAGAAATAAGAGTCTTGTTAAACAGGAGTTGTTGAACAGTCTGCCGGAGTGGTGGACAGAAATAAATCCAGAGGATTACTATTTAGTGCTTACCGATGATGTGGATTCACTCTTTAGCACTAAGCGATTAAATACCCTATTCGGAGTAGAAATAGGCGGTTTTTATGATTTCAATAGCGGTTTATGGCTCAATGAAGAAAAAATCGACTATGGGTGGAAAACACCTATCTTTGTTGACCTCTCAGTAGGTCAGAATCAATTATGTTTTGATAATCACAGAACATTTCTAAATAACCCATACAGGGTTAATCCAAACAATTTTCACAATGGAAGATTTAATGAAAAATATAATTTCGGTACGTTAGCTTTAGTGTGCGCTTTATATGGCGGTGTAGAGCAGATGGACGAAGAACTAAGGACGATGATACTTGCAGTTGATGGCGGTTTCATCGGATACTACAACAAATGTGGGAAATATTCTCACATAAATTTATATTGGTTAGAACAATTAGGACTTACAGAATATCTTTTACCTATTCTGAAGGAACATGATATGAAATATTTCCAGAACTTCTCAGTTGAGCATGGATTATACGATAAAATCACTATTTCAGAGGATGGTTATTTAGACTCACCTACATATGAGGTGCCAGATTGTAAGTTTGAGCTGGTGCAACCAATTAAAAAGGTATTTACGTCTGCCTATGACGCAAGGCAGCGTGTAAAAAATAATGAAAAAATTATAGTCTCGGCAGAGACTTATCAGGATCAGTACGTCCTGAATATCGCAGTATAGCGAAATATAGGAATAAAAAGGAGAAGAATCAATAATGACAAATTTTGACTATAGAACATTCAAGGAAGATTTAAAGAAGAGATTTTACTGGTGCTATTCCACTGGTGAGAAGAAGTATCTCACTGAAAAAGGTTACAAGTATCTTTTCCGTTGTACCCATTTTGAGACGGGAAATTTCTTCTGGGTTTATGATGTTTCAGATGCACTTATGGAAGATGTAAAAATTTGGAAATCACAATACCAGAGAGAGAAAGTGAGTGAAGCAGTGGTTGAATAGCAGTCTCACATCTGAAGAGATTTATGATCGTTACGGTCATGGACTTTCTGAAGAAAAAATTATGTCATTATACAAATACGAAGCTGGGGAACTGTCAAAGGATAAATATAGTGGTAAGGAATATATGGTCACATATGACCCTCTTACTGCATATGCCCTTCGACAGAAGAAGTACCCAGTTGTCGTGTGGGGAAAAATATATAGAAAGAAGAGAGCTTTTGTGTTCCGAAAATCAAGACCTAGGATGCTAGAATTTTGATTTCTTGAACACGTATTATAGAAAAATAAAGGATGGTAGTATATGAAACATTTACTGGAAAAAGGAATTGTAGTGATTGATAAATTCCAAGGTGATCCGGCTTATTTTTACAAATATTATGATTATTCAGAATCTTGTAATGGTGGAATTGTGATTGAAAAAATTAACAATGAGATTCTTTGTATTAATTATGATCCATTTAAGGACGAAGGAACGTATTTTAATTTATCCAACTATCAGAATTTAATTTTGATTTGTGTAGAGCATAATACACCCTATAAAGTTGTTGAATATTCTGATGGAATGTATATAGAAAGAAAGCCTGAGTTTAAGGATCATGTGATAAGTAATTTTGTAAAAGAGGAAGTTTATAGAGGATATGTTCATCCGACAAAACAGATTTAATGAAAGGACAGTTTCAAATTGACAGAATATAGAAATAACAAACGTCCCAACAAGAAGAATTATATGGGATATGTAACAAGATGGAATAAGCGAGGATACGGATTTGTCCGCTGCTATGATGATGGAGAGACTTATTATTGTAGCAAAAAGGTTATCAATGGAGAGCCGTATCTGGTACAAGGTTCAATTGTAAATTTTCAGATTGGACATGGAGTTGACAGGGATGGAGAACCTATGAGTTATGCGTACAATCTTCTGATGGTAGAAGAACCGGAGAAAAAGCAAAAGAAGAGAAAGAGGAAAAAATAAGTTGACAGATATTGTAAATGATATTGCACATACATACGAGCGATTATTCAAATGTGTAAAAAATTATAAAGAACTGAATATGAAAACCTATATAGCACTGAATACAGTTGTACCTAACGGATGGGAACCAAGGTATAAATATTATGTTTTATCTCATATAAATGAGAATTTTGATATATATGAAAATAAGAAAGAAGAAGCTCAAAGATTAGTCGATAGGCTGCAAAAATTATACGAGGATAATCCTATGGATGCTTTGTATTACGAAAATAAACAAGACATGACACTAGAAGATTCTATGCGAAATGTGAATGATTTATCATTTGAAGAGATAGACAAGTTGATGGAAAAAATCGTAATAACTGAAACAAATGCGAATTTTTACCACGGAACTTCGTATAAAAATTATTTGAAAATTTTAGAGAGTGGATATATAAAAACTACCAATTATTCAGAATTAAAATATCCAGATAACAAAATTAGAAGGTTACATGAAGATGAGACAGGATATGTTTTTGTGATGGATTCATTGGATGTTCCGTTAGCATTTTGCTTTGGAGGATTTCGGAAAAATTCTCTACGTTGGGCGAATTTTGGTCTGGATGAATATGATATGGAGAGTTTAACACAAATGGATAAACTGGATGAATTAGGTGTCATATTTGAAATAGATCCATCAAAATATGAAGTATATTTTCATAGAAAAGAAGATGAATTTTTTATAAAAGGTGATATTTCTATTAATGATGTGAGTAAAATATTATTCTTTAGGATGGACAAAAAAACAGGGCATATTGCACAGATTACGGATGCGGATTTGAGAAGGGATGGGATTATTAAATGATCTATTGTATGAGCGATATTCATGGAAGAATTGATTTGTTTGAGAAAATGTTAGAGCAAATTAATTTAAAAAATGATGATATGCTTTACATTATCGGAGATTGTATTAATAGAGGTGGCGGTCTAAAAGTCCTTGAAAAAATTAAAAAACTGTCAGATCAGGGAAATGCAACTTTATTGATGGGAAATCACGAAATACTACTACTAGAGAGCTTAAAACATCATTTGAGTGATAAAAAAATAGGAGAAGCAGTTAATTTAGCGTATGAATACGAAGAGAAACAGAATGAGTTAAACAATATAATACAAGACTATTCCGATAAAAGAACTCTAGCAGGAGTGTTTATGGGCTTAACCAGCGCATATAAAAAAGTTGATTATGCGTATAAAGTACAACAACTATCCACAATGATTGAAGATTCCATTAAATTTGCAAATTCCTGTTCTTCTATAGATCAATGGGAATCCTTTAAAGATGTAGATGAACTTCCACAAGATGAAGCCATATCTTTATTTGATTTTCTTGATCAGAGTTTCAGAAATATTACAAAAGAAATTACAGTAAATGGAAATCACTTCTTATTAGTACATGGGGGACTTGGAGAGAATGCAACAGAACAAATAACCATTAGAGAAGAATTTTATACTAATCCTGTTAATAAAGAATTGCTTCAAAAACTTGGATATAATCCGAATTGTAAGATTATCTTCGGACATACAACAACAAGAAATATCAACATAATTTTGAATCATAAATATATTGCACCACATAAAATCTGGCATGACGAAAGATTTGGAGACAAGATTGGAATTGATTGCGGAGCAAGTTATCCTAACGGGCAATTAGCGTGTTTACGGCTTGATGATATGAAAGAATTTTATGTGAAGAATGAGGAAAAATATATTACTCCGATTTATAAAATTAATTGGTGTTTTGACTCAATAAAGAAAAAAATAGAATGTGAGGAACACTATGGCTAATAAAAATGCAAATGGTAGTGGCAAGCCAGTCTGCACGGAGACTTCCATCTACCAAACCTTAAAGGCGATGCTTCATACGGATACAAAAGTGTACTATATCATGTGGAAGTATTGCCCTGAATATCTGAAGGATCATGAAAGCGATCCCATTATGACATTTGATGATCTGAAGAACAGATACAAAGTTTTCAAAGATACGATCACAGAAAAAACCTGTGAAAAATATATGTTGGAAGAGGGTGTACAGAATGCGGTACTATGGGTACTGAAGCGGTTACACCAGAAGAAGCAGATAGAGTTATACAATGCTTATTATGAAAAGGCACTGGGCGGTGATGTACAGGCTTTTAAAGCGTTTGAGGATTTTTCCGACAAGTTCTTTGCGGAAAATAAAGAAAATGGTCTTGTTGCACTTCTGAATAATGTTTCAGAGGAAGATTTAGAAGATAAAGAGGATTATTCCTATACATACACTGAATAACAGTGAGAACAAACAGTTTTACGATTATTTATATACCAAACACAGTGGATTCGGATTCACTGAGCAACAGGACTTAGATATTTTGAAAAATTTATATCCAGAAGCACGACATATCAAGGTGATATACAGTGTTCCTGGCGAAGCATACTTTGTTTTAACACATTAAGGGTTGCATGAGTCATGTCATGCAGCCTTTTTATTTTATTAAAAAGAGGTGAAGCACAATGACAAGAGAAGAAAAATTAAAAAAGATAGTCGCTGATCCTGTCTTGTGGTGTCGCTACTTTGTTCGTATCGTTGACAAGACAGGTAAAAAAGTTAGATTTGAGCCAACTTATCACCAGAAATTATTAGTTAAAAACTTCGGAAAATATAATATTGTGGCGAAGGCAAGACAGCTCGGAGTGACCTCGCTCGCAATAGCATATAGCCTATATTTGACACATACAAGACCTGATACCGTATGTATGCTTATGTCATACTCACTTGACACGGTAGATATTGTATTTAAGAAATTGAAAGCTATGTATGATGACCTTGATCCGTCCATCAAAATAAAAGACGTGGCGAATAACAGGAAGGAACTTATACTTGAAAATAGAAGCCGTATTGTATGTTGCGTATGTGGCAGTAAGGATCAGGCGAGAGGTGCCACAATTCGCTACGCGCATTTGACAGAAGTAAGCTCGATGGATGATGAAAAATTAAAGAATCAGTTAGTGGCTATAGAAGCTGCACTACGTCCTGACGGTCAAATTGTACTTGAATCAACGTCAAAGGGAATGAATTACTGGTATGAGTTATGGCAAAAAGCCGTATACCATGAATCACAGTATAAACCATTTTTCTTTAGTTGGTTAGATGATAAAAAATTATTTTTAGATGAATACAAAATGAATACAGAAATCTATTTCAACCGATACGGTAAGTATCTGGAAGTGGAAGAACTGGACGAAGAAGAATTATCTCTGTATTACAAAATGGATGGAGATAATACCCCACTTGCCATGATGAAGTTAATGTGGCGAAGAATGAGAATTGCTAATATCGGATTGGAAAAATTTAGGCAAGAACATCCGACTTCAGCTTCAGAATCGTTTCTTGTGTCCGGCAATAATATATTTGATCTTGAAAAGATTCAAGCCAGAATTAATGGTCTGTATGACACTAAACCTCTGCCACAAAATAATTTGAAAAAATTACCTACTCTTATGAAGAAGTGGAAAAAAGACTGGGATATGTGGCGTGAGCCTAAACCAAAAGAACGCTTTTATGCCGGTGTAGATACAGGTGAGGGCATATCAGCCGATAATAGTGTGATAGAAGTTGTTGATCAAAATGGTATTCAGGTGTTTGAATTTGCGTCCAACAAAATTAAAGCCTATGAATTTGCCGATTTGGTGAGAGAAGTAGGAGAGTATTTCAATACTGCCCTTCTGGTAGTAGAGAAATTATCAGCCGGTCATACTGTCGTAGATAAACTTTATGATGGTGAAAATAGATACATACGATTATACAAGTATAAAGAATATGATGCAAAAGGAAAGGCAAGAAAGAAGCCAGGATTCCAGACCTCATCTAAGAGCAGACCTATTATCATTAACAGATTTGTGGAGATGTTTGAGACTGGACAGATTCTTTTAAACAGTAAGAAATTACTTGATGAAATGAAGTCATTCCAATTGGACGATACCGGCAAACAACAGGCGGTAAAAGGTGCAAAGGATGATAGAGTTATGGCTTTTGCAATGGCTCTGGAAGGATCGGTAAACGGCATCTGGTATATTTAATGAACATTATTTATGATAAATACAAAATTGAAAGGAAGTTAAATGGAATATAGAGATTATAAAAAGATACTTGATGAAGCTATGGTAAGTTATGTAAACCAAGGTGGAAGCACATACAATATGAATTATGTTCTGAAGGAATATGTGTTTTCTTACGACAATGAGTCTATGGCAGATGACCACAAGAAACACCTATCAGATAAAGCGGTGCAAGCTATCTTAAAAAAAGAAACGCTGCCGAAAGGCATTAGATTAGAAAAGTGCATATGGCACAGGAAGGATTGATATATGAGAAATCCTATTGAAGTAATTAAGAATTTTTTTAGTAGTAAAGGAGTTGCTATGAATACAGAAAAAGCGAACTGGTTCAAAGATGAGATTGAAAAGACACGATATAAGGACAGGATCAGTAGGGTTGAAGACATTGACGATTATCTGAGACGAAATCACAAGGTTTTACAGATTCCCTCTTTCCAGTATAAAGAGCATACATTTGAGCCTACCAGATTAGTTCTTCAGACGTTGCGGAGTATCATTAAATTTCATTCAAGCTATATCTGTGGCTCACCTGTCTCTATTACAGGAGATAAGGAGTTCGTATCTTTGTTGAACACCATTTATAAAAGGGGTGGTTACACAAAAACAGACTTAGAAATTGCAAAAGACTTGATTACATATGGCGATACATTTGAGTACGTGTATCTGGATGGCGATAAGATTAAGTCAAAGTTGATCAGAAATAAAGACTCTTATCCCCTGTATGATTCTTTTGGAAATTATACCCATTTTGTTGAATATTGGAAGGATGAAGATACCAGAGCAGACCATTATGTTGTTTACTATCCAGAGAAAGTGGAAATTTATGAGAATAGCACACTGGTTGACACTAAACCAAACCTTACAGGACTTCCCATTTGGTACAGTGCTATGGATAAATCAAAATATGATAAATTTGGTGATCCGTTCCCTCTTGATCTTATGGGAATCATGGATACAATCGAGTCACTATTATCGAAGCTGGACACGGCAGTGCTTACATTATCGTTATCCCCTATCGGTATAATTTCTGGTCAAAGATTTGATAGCAGTATACCACGGGACATGGTTGGGGCAGTTCTCAACATTGAAGAAAGTGGAAGTTTTAGCTGGGCGAATGCTCAGATGGATAAAGAGTCAATTAAACTGGAACTGGATTATGTAATCCAACAGTTTTATGCTATCGCTTGTGTGCCTTCAAGTATCATGGGACAGAGTAATGTTGCGAATGTTTCGGAAACATCTATCACCATGCTTTACCAACAATGCGATAACTTCGCAAGACAGTATATTGCATCCATGAAAGAGGGATTTGAGAAACGACTTGAATATATCCGAAAACTGATGGAGTATAATGGACAGACTGTCTCTGATGAAGTATTCGATAGTGTAAACTTCTCCTTTAATGTTGCAAGACCTGTAGATAATGCAGCGGACATGGAAAATATGCAGATTCAGTATAATTGTGGTGCAATTTCTAAGCAGACCATTATTGACAGATCACCTTATACTACTGATACCGCACTGGAACTGAAGCGTATCGAGGATGAATCAAAGGCTAATGGTGATTCTGAAGAAGAGACAGATGATCCACTAGAAATTGTGACAAGTACCAAAACTGAAGAAGTAATAATTGACGATAAGGCAGATTAACCCCTTATTCATTTTGTGGAGTAACAAAACGTTACCCCATATTTTTTGAGAAAACATAGAAAGTGAGGATCAGAATTATATGTATCCATGTTATCAATTGATTCAAATTGTAGAGCTGCCGGAAAACGGCGGTAATAAGTATGCAGTAAGATTCCTGGCACAGATGGAGTATTTTGATTATGACTTCATGTGCAAGAATGCCCTGAAGGAATTTTTGTTTACAAATAAATATGACAGCGGAGAATATCTTATCATTCGTGATAATGAAGAGTATGGAGATATTTATGTAACCGAAGCAGTTTGTATCTATCGGTGTAAGGACAAAGGAAGTTATGTTGATTTCAAAATCGCCGGTGAAGAGTGGAAGAATCTGGTAAAAGAAGTTTTGGAAAAGTCTCCTATTATCAAGCCATCCCTTCAGATTCAGACCATGCACAAATTATCAGTGCCAAAGATTATACCAGAATAAATATATTTGGGTATCGGTGAACTGCCGGTACCCTGATTATATTTCAGATACGATTCCATCATGCAGTTTTTCATGGCTTTGTCATGCCAGACCTCATTCTTCATGTATGGTGGAATCATATGTGGATATAATAAAAAAGGGAGACACAAATTTGCATCCCCCTTACACTTGACTTTTTACGGTCAAATGTTATAATCAAGTTAGAAACAATCAAGAGATTTTGACGTGTCTAATGGTTGCTTCTTTCCGAATAAACAAGTTATAAGGTTACAAAGCAAAACAACACGGGCTATCCCCTACGGCAATAGGGAATAGCCTTTTTGCTATTTGCGGTGGTTATCTAAATAGGTCAATGCCGTAAAGATAACCAATAAAAGTGTCAATACTTCCATTGTATTCATGGCATTACCCCCTTTCCGTTTCTGGAAAGGTACAACCACCAGACTATCCCTATCACGTTCTAACCTGATAAGGGAATTATAGCATAATTTGTCAATAATTGCCAGATAAACTCTGTTGACATGGGAGAACAAAAGTTCTATAATGAATATGTTGTTGAATTATGTTATATGAACGGTGTTGGCGCACTTGCAGAGGACATGACCCATTAAATATGATGGGTTCTATCCCCTGTACACTGTACAAAAGATTAAGATGGTAAGATCCTTTTTGGACATTCCATACATACACACTTTTTTATGAGAGTATGCAGCGTATAAGTTGTGTACTCTTTTTATTATCCCCATATTCTGTATGGATTCTTAGAAAAATGAAAATGAAAAATGCTCTGTGAGCCGTTTTCGTGAAGTCCGATGTGGAATTATCAAGGTTGACTTTCTGAAAATCGCTCTGAGAGCATTTATTTCACGGTCGAAAAGATGACCGTGAGGATTAGAGCGGATTTTTAGGTTGTATTCACGGCGGATTTTATCGCAGTGACAACCACTGTCGTGTTTCACGACATCCCTAGATTTAATCTAGGCTTGCACTTAACCCCATATCTGAAAAATTGTGATCAGAAAATCTTTCATGGAAAATTCTTGTATCTGAGTCTCAGATTTGAATATTATTTCACTACACAATTTTGTGGAGTCAGATATGATCATAATTCTCGTTATGCAGCGTCCCCAGATTTGGTGACGGTTGTCATTTGGTGACAACTGATATAGTATGGCAGCGTTCCCTGATTTGGGAATGTTCTAGGGCTAAGTTAAACTTAGGGGGTATGCCGGAAAGCCTTAGAAAATGGAAAAGTGAGAATTGTGATCGGTGATGTGAGCGTGTATCCTGTGTGGATTTTTGCACAGTATTCTTAGGATTTTAGGGGATGGGTACCGTGTTTCGCAGTAGTACATTCTGTTCATTTCTAAAATGAGGAATTGCTTAAAATTACCACTGGGATTCTGTGTATATTCTGGCGTTGTGGAATGCCGGAACGTACATTAAAATAAGGGTAAATTGTGTTCTGGTAAATTTTGGGAACGGGTTTGGTATGGATTAATTGACATAACATAGAAAAAATCGCGCGCATAAAAGATTTAGCAAGATGCTAAAAATTTCTGAGATTTCACGGAATCATGTTCTTGTGATTCTGGCGAAAAAGCAGAGTGATACCAGGATGAAAAGCGGACGTATAGCACCGATTTCTTCAGATCATCCAGATGATAGCATGAAGAACAGGAACACGGCTGCATACTAGGACAGGAACACGACTTTGCACAGAATGAATAATATCAAGGAATATTCAATAAATATGCACAAAAAGAAGGCACCCACCTTTTACAGTGAGTGCCTTTTTTATTGGCTTCATTATTCAAAATAGTTGATTTCTGAAGTAAGTTTCTTTTTGGATTCTTCAGAACTTGATACATAAAATCGCATTGTGGTTTCTACAGATGAGTGACCAGCTATTTCCTGTAAAGACTTTATGTCCTGAAGATTATCACATTTCTTTGCAAGATTAGTTAGATATTGATGGCGTAGCATATGCGGATATACATTCAATCCTTTTTGTGATCCTAACCGATGTATTAATTTATAGATTCCATTGGCGGTCAGTGTGCCACGATTACCGATAAAAACCTTTTGGGAATCAGATACAGGTCTGTGTGCTATCCATTCACGGAGCAGAGCTTTATATTCGCCGGAGATAGGCACTTCTCTGTACTTGTCGCCTTTACCACTTCTGATAATGATATAAGTGTTTTTTGTACTGTCCAGATTGACTATATCTGATAATTCAAGGTCAACAACTTCTGATTCTCTCATTCCAGTATTTAAGATGGTTTGAACAATTACACGATGTAAAAGATTAGCATTACCTTCTGTATATTTCAAAAACTGGAATAAATCTTGTTTGTTCAGAACTTCTACTTTAGGGGAAACCTTGCCTTTCTTCTTCTCAACTTTAATGAGTTCATTTCCATATACGACATGAAGGAAATTACAAAAATTCTGTATCGCTGCAAGTTTGGTATTGATAGTTGAAAGGGATGCTTTCTGCACTGTATCAATGTATGACCTGTAGGCTTTTACTTCTACAGGTGTGAGTGATCCGCTGAAGCTCTCTCCGCTGGTATCTTCTAACCATGTCAGGAACATTGAAATATTGTGCAAATAACCTTTTGCAGTGTTCTCACTTTTTCCAATTCTTTCCAGTTCGTCTGCATATGCTTTCAAGATTTCTTCTTTCTTCATAATAAAACCGCCTTTCTTTATTAGATTGTCCAGATTTCTATATTTAAAGTATAACAGAGTGAAAATAGCGTGTCAATATAATTTGTCAATATAATACGAATTATATGGACAAAATGGAATGATTCTATAAAATAACGGGGTGTGATTCCATGATATAGAGCTTGTTTTTTGTCCATATAATTATTTTACGGGATTTTATAACATGATTTCTGACACTATGACCGGCAGAGATACCAGGACAAAAAAAGAGAACCGGCTAACATGGTGTTAGTTCCAGCTCTCTGATCTGTTATTTTCTTTTTACAAGTTCCACGTCATAACCTAACACGTCTGCAAGTTCAATCAGCTCTTTATATTGTAAAGTCTGTCTTGCTAACTTATTGGTTAGGTTTTGCCGTGTGGTTGGTGTTTCTGGATGCAGTTGGTTATATTCATTAACTAAATCAGTAAGGGTTATACCTTCAGATGCAAGCCAACACTTAACACGTTTCCTAACTTCATTATTATCATTTTGGATCATAATATTAACCTGTCCTTTCCTATTACTTATGACGGAAGGGAAGTATAACCGCCATCCGTTTATTATATGGATATTTTACAGGAATATTATAGAAAAGTCAATGAGTAAATGAAACTATACAGTTATATATATAATAAGAAAGAAATAAAAGAAACTAAAAAGTTTTAAAAATCTATTGACAAAACGACACTGTAGAGTGTAATATATAACCATCAAGTAACACAAATAACAAAAAAGGCTATCGGCTGCACGATCTGGACAATCTCAACCAATAGCCAACAACCAAACAAAAGGCGGTTGCAATAACATTATAACACGACCGCCGGACAAAAAGAAAGGTGGTTTATATTATGATGATGAACATTTATTTAACAAACTTAGGAAAGTACAACGAAGGTGAGCTTGTAGGCGAATGGGTTAAATTGCCGGTATCAGATGAAGAGCTTCAGAAAGTATTTGAGCGTATCGGAATCAATGAAGAATATGAAGAATATTTCATAACTGATTATGAATGTGATTTTTACGAAATTGGTGAGTATGAGAACATTGATACATTGAATGAGATAGCGGAAAAAATTGATGATCTGGATGAAGAACAAGAACAGGTTGTTAAAGTGTTAATGTCAGAATGTGGTTACGATCTGGACGGGGCTATTGAGAAAGCGGAAAGCGGAGACTATCGCACATATAGCAACTGTGAAAATATGACAGATGTAGCCTATCAGGTTGTTGATGAATTTGATTACCTTAGAAACGTACCTGAAACCGTAGCAAGATATTTCGATTATGAAGCATTCGGACGGGATTTAGGAATTGAAGGAAGTTTTCATTTTCTGGATAACGGCGACTGCATAGAGATTATTGGTTGATGGGGGAAGCTACTATGGAAAAGATTTATGGAACAAGAGCCTATTGGAAAGCAGTATTCAGAAGAGAAAGACACCAGAAAATCAAAACAGTATTGATGTACATTGTAGCATTTTTCCTGTTTACTATGCCGATCTGGATGTTTTTAGACTGGTTAATGAGAGGGTACTAATAAGAAAGGGTAAGGGTGAAAAGATTATGAAATCACAGGTATTAAACATTACAGGCGGTTTTTATACTGCGGTTGTTGTTAAGTTTGAATTATTTGAGTCAAGTATTATTGATGAGCGATACTTTGCGACAAGAGAAGAAGCTGAAGCATTTCAGAGGGTTATCATTGAGAAACGTTTCAACGATCTGGAAAACATAGCGTGTGTAGTATCACGGATAGGGTGAAGGGGGTGTTATGATGTACTTCTTAGGTCAAGTCGCTTGTTATGTCTTTATAGCTATTGTAATAGCTGCACTGTTAGACTTATAAGCATTATAATATAGAACATAGTAAAAAGGTCATAGGCGTTGAGTCTATGGCTTTTTTACTATGTTTTATGACGGAAGTAAACTATATCTTACTTCCGTATCTGACACCAGAACCGGCAGAGGATACCGCTATAAAAACAGATCACAAGACAGATTATACCGGCAGAGCCTAACCCTACACGGGGGGGGGACAGATGCAGCCGGTCACAGCGATATGTTGAACACTATTTACAATACACTTATACGCCTGTATATGACCTTTAGAGCCGTTTCTACTACCCTTGTGTGGTATTCTTATATACGGTATATAAGGGCATATAAAACCCATATAGAGCCAGTATAACCTGTACACCAGGACACGCCACAATACAACAAGGTCTTACGCTGCTTATCCCTGTATAATATATCCCTGTATAGTAAAGTGTGATCCGCTGGCAGTCGTGCCGGTTGTGATGGTGTACATCCCTCTGTATCTGGTAGAATGTCCCACCCTCTACAGGTGTAGATTTTTATATTTATACATCCCTTGTGCATAAATACAGGAATATGTATATAGCCGTAAAAAGCCGTAAAATGCGATTTAAGCGACTTTATGTATTTTATGGAATTGCTATAGCCTAGAATATAAAAGTGCCTTAAAACGTTAAATAGAGCTTCGGAACGTTTGCCGGTCTGGGATGGATCATATCAGGACAGCCCAGCGATCACCCCCCTAAACGTGTGTTCGGTCGGATGTATACCAATTTTTTTACGCCGACAAAATTTTGACCTTATGGTACAATATAGAGTAATAAACAGAAAGGACGACATACCTATGAAAATTTATGATATTACAGATAAAGAGAATGCCTATAACACTTTTCTACGCCTTTCAAATGTAGATGAACGTGTGCTACAACGCTATATCCATGAAGCAAAATATGGTGGATCATGGGATATTTTTAAACGGATGTTGGAAAAATATGATGTTTGTCCGACATTCAAGAAAGATGAACTAATATGCCATTTACAACATATGACTACCAGTGCAAATGGATGTGAGCATATAAAAGAAAAAGGACTAACGGATTTACGGATTACATATGAAGATACCGACAGTGAGTTGCGTCAATTTCTGGATGAACAGGGTGTGAAGATTGATTTGCCAGGACAAAGAATTTATTTTAATGGTGAAGATTTAGGTTCGATTGAGTATTCAAAAGAGAATAATTCAAGTGATTATTATTCGCCAACACATAGAAGATGGAGCATCGGAAGAAAATTTTATTATGATTTCTGCATATGTGGATTTTTTTCTTTTAATCATAAAAGACCGTATGGTGGTATGGTGAATTATAGACCAGAGATATTATTTAATATATCAGAACTGATCAGAAAGAGAATAGATAAGGTGTGGACTGATACTCATAAAACCTATGTCGTAAAATTTTCAATTCCATATAATCAATTAGTCCATGATGATTTAGATGAGACAGATTTTTTATATAAGGCTTTTTATAATGTAGTAGATGAATTAGAGGATGAAGAAGTATTGCTACAGAATCATATAACAGTTCCACCTGAAGATATAATCTCGATAGAAAGATTTGATTTTAATATAAAAAGTATATAAAAAGTATATCTATAGTAACCATATACATATAAAAAGTATTACTAAACTTTTTTATAAACTCAATTACTGTGTTCAATATACAGTGTTCCATAACTTGACAAAACCTCTATCTAGGTGTACTATAAATATAGTTCAATAAATGGGAAAGAGATGAGCATATATGCCTAAGAAGAAATATTTTCTAACACAAGCGGAACTTGCAAAACTACTCAAAAATTATGGTAGTGGGTACCGCTGGACACATGACAAGAAACTATCTCAGTCCGGCAATGTGACCTATACAGATGCACAAAATAATATGCTTACCATTAATCAGTTATGGGATAAAGATACAGATAAACCGTATGTGATGGTTTATCTATCTGATTCCACCGGCAGAATCTATCGTAAGGATAAGTGGGACTGGTTTGAAACGATCCGACAACTTCACTTCGACTGGACACTGCAAGGTGGACAATATGACATTGAATTTAAGAGCATAGAGGGAGTTAATATGACGAAGAAAAAGAGACAGAGCTATACACAGGAGCTTAAAGCACAGATTGAAGAGCAGAAAGCTACCATATTAAAACAGGATGAAATTATAACCAGAATGCAAGTGAACGGCGAAGCATCCTTATTGAACAGTCCGACATATGCACAGATGCAAGAAAAAATCAAGTTTCTGGAAGGTTGTAATAAGCTCAGTGAGATAGGACGTGCCAACGCTGAAGGTAAAGTAAAGAGATTTTCAGATTCCGAAAAGAAGTTATACGAAGATAATAAGGCTTTTCTGGAACATGATGGGGAAAGTGATTATTTTGTTGGAATCATAGAGTGCTACAGGGAAATCAATGAGGTTCGCCGGTATAAAGAAGAATGTGACAGCCTTGAAGGGAAACTCAAAGCACATAAAGATATTATCGCAGAGCGTGACAAAGAGATAGAACGTCTGCAAGGGATTATAGCTGATCTGCAACAGAATCAACCGGCTACTGCTCCATCTGAAGATATGCAGCGTGAACTAGATGAAGCAATCAGAATGAGAAATTGGTATAAAAACCACTACAAAGAAGAATGCGACAAGTCTCAAAAATTAGCTGAAGAGGTGGAACACCTGAAACTTCAACTTGCAGAAGAACCAACTACAGATCACATTTCCGATGATGAGCTGGATTCGGATGTGAAATATGGAGAACCGTGGTATGTGGCATATGAAAGTAAGAGTAAATCAGAGCTTGCCAAACGTCTGCATTTTGTAGAAACAATTTCACAAAGACGACAGAGACAAATTAAAGAGCTGAAGAAACAGGTTAATGATAAAAAGTATGCTCAATATGTACAGGAAGATGCACTAACATATAATGAAGCACTGGCAAGAGCTGATAGGGCAGAGACAATAGCAGAGCAGTATTTGGAATACAACAAAGATGCACATAAGAAGAATGAAGAACTTCAGCGACAGTTGACGGAACTTGCATCCGCTTCTCTTACACCAGAAGAATCTATGCAGATTATTGAACAGAATATTGAACAGAGTAATGAGCTGAAGAAAGCTGCCAGAAAGAAACAGGGTGCTCCACGAAGGATAGATGATCGTAAAGTAGCTTTAATGTGTGAATTGCATAAGAAGGGACATTCAATCAGAGAAATATCTAAACAGGTTGGATGCAGTGTTGGTAGTGTTCACAGACTCTTAAATGAGAATAAGCAGTAAGAATCAAGGAAGGACAGTTGTTGCCCTTCCTTTTATATTGTAATACTTTTTATATACTAATTGATTTCATAGTATTACTTAGCATATAAAAAGTATTATATATAACTATGTGGAAAATACTGTAAATTAGTAAATTTCCTTGACGGAGAGTAGACGCTAGTATATAATAAATACATATTAAATATAATAATTATATAAAAAGTAATACTTTTAATATGCGGAAAGGGGATTTGAGTATGAAAGTTATAGCAATAGCCAACCAAAAGGGTGGTGTAGCAAAGACTACTACTACATATAACCTTGCTACTGCAAAAGCAATAGTTGGTAAAAAGGTACTTATGATAGACCTTGATCCACAGGCGAGTTTGACAATTTGTTGTGGCATGAATCCTGATAATAAAGAATTTGAGAACTATAATATATGCAAATTATTTGATGTGAAAACTAATCCAGCGGAATGTGCCTTTAATGTGGAAAGCACTGGACTAGATAATCTTTTCATTGTACCATCAAATATTGACTTAGCAGTAACAGAAACACATCTTGTTGGAAGAAGATACAGTGAATCTCAATTAAGAAAAGCTGTATTGAAGTTGAAACCTTATTTTGATTATATATTTATTGATTGTCCACCACAGTTAGGAACATTACTTGTGAATGCTCTTGTTGCAGCTGATGAAGTAATTATCCCTGTTAAGACAGAATATCTTGCTTACAGAGGATTAAAAGCCTTAATGGAAACGATCAACGATATTCAGAGTGGTAATGGAGATCAATCTTTGAATCCTGACTTGGTATTAACTGGAATAGTTGCTACAATGTATAAAGCAAAGATTAATGATAACCAGGATGTACTTGCTATGTTGGAGCAGAAAGCCCCGATTTTAGGTGTAGTAAAAGATTCGGCAGACGTAAACAGGGCGATTGTAGATGGAAAACCGGTTGTTTTATCGAATAAAAAAGCACCAACGGCAAAAGAATATATAGAAATTGCCTTTAAACTGTAGTAATACTTATCATATAATAAGTGATACTTAATAAAATATAAGTAATACTAAGTATATAACAAGTATTAAAGAGAGGATATAAAGTTATGGCTACGAAAAGACTTATAGATAAACTTCAGAAAGAAGAGTTGATCGAGGAAGAAAAAAAGGAACAAGAAAAAGAAAATTCCAATGTGAAGAAAACTACTGTTGAGCAGATTGTGTCAAAAGATGGGGCAAAGGATAAACAAATATCTGCTAAAGTGAACATGAAAATATATGACGCATTTACCAAAATTAACAAGCTGCAAGGCATATCAAATAATTCAGCTTTAAATATGTTGATTACAAAATATGTCCGTGAAAATAAGGAAATTTTAGAAGATGAAAACTTTTTCTAAAATCAGTAATAATAATTATATAATAAGTAATACTTTTTATATAAGAAAATTTTTGAAAACTATTGCAATTTCCAGAATTACCGTGTACAATAAATACAAGTATAGGAAAGCTGGGTAGAAACGTATTGCAGTAGTTGGTGTACAACAAGACTAAAGCGGTATGAAGCATTAACCTCATACCGCTTTTATTATTGTTGTACGTCCTATACATAAACATTTTAACTGATCGGTTTTACCAGAACCGATTACCTTATACTAGACGGCATTACCAGTGCAGCCTAGTACCCACAATTTAATATTTGAAAAAATCAACTTAGCACAGTTTCTTTTTTGAAATGAAAATGTGGTAGGGTGTGTTTTGTATACACCTTTTTATAAGATATATTCTAAACTACATAACCTGTCATGTCAAGAATGAACTTGTGTTCGGTGTATTAAATTTACTCTTTTTTAGGACTGAAAGTAATAATTACTATATCAAAAGTAATAATTTTAATATACTTTAGAAAGTTGGACAGGGTTTAAGGGTTACTTCTGGATAAATAAAATCTGGTATCGGCAGCCTAAATAGTAAATTGCCGGGGTTGGAACGCTGCGACTATCAGCGATTCATGACCACAGGGGTTGGAGAGAGCGCAAGACCTCATATGCCTAACCAGACTTCCTATTGGTACGGAAAGTCTGTACATTGGTTAAGTGTAGCGCACACGGGGGCAAAGGATAAGCCTGGACGTACACAGGGTATATCTGAACCACGGCACCTACAGGATTTCTTATAGGATGCGGAAATGGACAAGCATTGGAAACGATGCGTATTGAGGGCGTGGCAGACCAATATTAAAGTCCATGCGGAATCGAAGAAAACCGCACTCATAGTTTGAACTGCTCTACAGGGACACGGATACCTCTGCAAAAAGCGGATTGTTCATCTCAAGGCATATCAGAGTTTCTTTTTCAATGCGATAGGGAAACTCTGTCCTGATACGGAAGCCGTTTCCTTTTCCCCTACGGATTATTCGCCTACGGCGTACCAAAGTCAAGTAAATTGGTTAAATTTGTCAGAGATTCTATGATGGAGACTTAAATTCTGAAAAGAACAGTGATAAGTATAGGAGTTTACCGTTTACAGGTTTGTTCCGTAAATTTCAAGTTGTACATTGGAATAGCGAGAATAGAATTGAAGTTGAATTATCCTTTATGTGAGACTGTAAAAAACAGGTCAAAAATGGATTGTAGGTGGTTAGGTGAACAAGTTTGCCCTGAAGGAGTTTTCGTTGAAAATAGAGGTACAATTCTCTTAAATAGTTAAGAGTAATACATATTATATAAAAAGTAATACTAAACACAGAAAGGAATAAAACAATATGGGAAAAATTAATAATGTAGTAAAAATGATTGAGTTCTCCAACGAGGATGATCTCTACTCACAGATTGATGATTTAACCAATACGGATTATCAATCGGAGCTGGACAAACCGTATGTTGTGACAAGTATCAATTTAATAAGTGAGAAGAAAGCACTGGTGTATCTGCAAGAGAATCTGAATGTCTTGCAGGTACACTTTTTTTATTGTCATAACAATATGGTGGATGAGATTGTCCCATCTGAAGAACCACACAATGAAGAGTTTATGTCTATTCAGGAGATTAATTTAGCCAGGGATTTAGGCTCAATCATCATCGAGGACAAAGAGTATGAAATTGATGAAGTACACTTTTCCATGAACGTATATGGGACACGTTGCGTAAACTTTTATTTATGTTAAGGAAGGAGAATGCCATGAAACAATATGACGATAATCAATACTATGAACAGGGAGATGCAGAGCTGGGAACCGGCTTTACAAATTATGAAAGATTACTTCTGGAACTGAATTATAAAAATTATTATCCGAACAAAACAACTGCGGAAATGACCGGCAATAAAGATTATGAAGGTCTGAAGGGTGATAGAATCCGTGTGTATGAGAAGATTCTCAATGAGTGTGGTCTTGATCCTGAAGCAAACTATGATAAGAACACGGATCATGCCAAACTGCTCGAAGCTGCATACACAATTTTACATAGCCTATTGGGAAACATTGACACTTACAGAAAAGTCGAAACTGAATTTGTGACCGCCAGTGCAGCGTTTACTAATCTTCAGAACCGGCTCAAAGAACTTAGATCAGAGATTGAGCGTGTAAAAGCTGAAATGCACTACCAGGACTCAGACTTTACATTTATGTTTTACACACGATAAGGGGGAATCAGAATGTCAGATTTAATGTATACCCCATTGGAAAATGTATTTGCAGATACGCTGGCAAGAGAGGGTAAGTCCATTACTGCCGTGATTTCCGGCAAGACATTTACTGCTTTCTTCAGAAGATGTGATGATGGTCAAAGCACAGAGGACAGGATCATGCTCTACTATGAAGTAGATGCACCTGTAAATCAAGGCTCACTCATCCAATATGGCAAGAAAACATACGTCCTTGTGAATAAAGAGACAGAAGAAAACACCTGTTATTATAAGTCATTTGCTATCGCTTGCAATGGAATTTTGAACACGAATAACAGAACAGTGAAAAATGTTCCTGTATATGGCTATGATCTGAAGAACGGTCTTACATCAGTGAATAATACGATTTCAATTGTTAATGGAAACATGGAATTTGTAACTGAAATCACGGACACTGTAAAGGTATTAGCGATAGATGATACCTTTAATATTTACGGACGTACCTTTAAAGTTGACAATATTTACCAAAAGGACGGACTATTTCATATCATAGCCGAAGTTTATGCTAATGTTAATCCTGATCCAGAACCAGAGCCGGAACCTGAACCAACACCAGATACACCGAAGCAGAGTGTCACAATATCAGGTGGTGATTCTCTACGTTATGGTAGAACAAAGTCATGGACAGTAGCTTTTACTGATTCTACAGGTGCAACTATAGAGAAAACTGATTTTAAATGGAATGTTGTGTCAGAGTATGCGATTACTCAAACAGTAAATGGAACAAAAATCTCACTGAAATATACAGTGGATAGGGCGGTTGATAAAACATTTACGCTGCAAGTGTTAGATTCCGATGGAGCTGTATTGGCAGAACAAACGATTACATTTACCGTATAATAAAAAGGAGTGGGATCACACCCAATGTCATTTAGATAAGGATTATACAAAGAACAGTGTATATAGAAATATGTA